>TARA_R110002096_G_scaffold46032_3_pt1 | contig 13100 bp, 13 predicted proteins | sample TARA_R110002096 | Tara Oceans TARA_R110002096 (sample SAMEA4397295) | marine metagenome | biome: Polar Biome; feature: [DCM] deep chlorophyll maximum layer (ENVO:01000326); material: water (ENVO:00002006), including particulate matter (ENVO:01000060) such as... | depth 35 m | reverse complement strand
AAATACCTTAACGCGGCGTAGGTTGCGCGTATTAACCAAAATCACCATGGCAAAACCACCCGCCCGTTTGTGATCCACCATGGGCCTGATACAACCACAGCTTCGCCCCAGAATCCGTTGTAATTGCCCAATAATCCCGCGTACCTGTGCGCCATGCTGGGTTATCCATCCACCACTCTGGCGCGATGCGTTCTGGTCCGCCATAGGATATGGTTTTGAACCGTTGTCGCCGCCAACGAAATTCCAACGGTGGACGGGCGCTGGTTGTGGGGGTGATGGGTTCGGGCGCGAACATAATGATGGGTCTTTTGATCGCGGGCATTCGCCATTGATCCGCGGGTTCGTTATATGTGGCCGGTACAATTGTTTGGGATTTTTCAGGCAGGTTACTGTCCGCTGGATGTATAATTTTTAATGATTTCAATTCAATACGAGCCCCAAGGCGCCCGATCAAATCCGCATGATCTGATCCCTTACGGTTCGTGGCTTTTGCCAATGCCTGTGCGTGACCAGCATGTTGCTGTTCGCGCACAGGCTCAACTATGGTGGCTTCTAGACGGATCATATCGATCCCATACCCTGGTTCAATAGTGGGTAAATGTAGCGTCAATAATGGTAAAATACGATCAGGATCATGGGCAGGATGGGCCAAGTTTACTTGGATTAATTGCACCGATTGATCTGTGCGATATAACGCTAAATCCAAGCTCCGCGCGCCCAATCCCGCACGGCGTAATTTGGTGCATAACGGTTGCGTAATCCGCGAAATCGCCACCTGAATATCATCCGCCAACCCAATCGGATCAGGCAGGGATAACCGCGTCGCAAAATTACGTGGCGGATCCGCTGGACAAACAGGTTCAGGTTGCGCACCCAATGCCTGATCCAATCGTAAAACCGTATCGGCACCAAACCGGCGTACCAATGATGCACGCGGCAATGCCGCTAAATCGGTGATACTGCGCAATCCAAGCCGTGTTAATTTCGCGGGCACACCATCCGGCAGGCGTAATGCACTTAAGGGTAATTCTGCAATTGTTTCAAATGTTCGCCCTGCCGGAGCAATAAAACTCACCCGCGCGTTCGCCGCATGAATTGGCACTACGCCGCCGCGTTCCCACCCACGGCGCTTGACCGCGCGTGATCGCGTTGCACGTGCCTCCTGATCAATGTCATCACCTGAATATTGTGGTCCCATGCGTTGGCCCGCATACCGCGCCAACGCCCATGCAGCACCGACAGTATCGGCAATTCCAATCTGCACAGACAGGCGCAAACGTTCGCAATCGTCAGTAATCAATTCGGCTAGCGCCGTCTCGCCGCCAAATAGATGCGCACAGCCACTGATGTCCATCATCAAGGATGCGGGCGGTTGCATCGCGATCCACGGCGTAAACTTGCCCGCCCAGCGATGTAATCGGGCCAAAAATTGGATCTCGGCCAATGGATCACTTTCTTGGGTGATCAGGCCGGGGCACAAGGCGCGTGCATCGGAAATGGATTGCCCAACAAACAGCCCTTGCGCCGATGCTTGGGCGCATAAAGCCGACAAAACCTGTGTGTTGTGTACGGTTTTGACCACAGCAAAAGGCGCATCAATATGGCGCGAACGTAACACACGTTGCGCCGCCAATCGGGGAAACCACAGGGATATGACGCGACGATTCTGCATAAATGTTCCACTTTTGTTCCAAATTATCAAATTGACCAAAAGAGTCGAGTCGTCAATATGGCGCCAAGCAATGAAAGGCTGATTGCATGGCAAAAACCCGCGTCGCTGTCGAATTTGGAATGGGCACGTCCCTGCGAAGACAAGATTACACCAAGGCCGCCGCCAGCGCTCTAAAGGATGCGCTGTGGCATAATTCATTGACCATGGCACCGGCGTTTGGGTTTGATAAATCCGCGATGATCGTCGATGTCGAGATTGCGGTGCAGCAACCCGATCAGGTGGATTTGGATGCGCTGCGTGACATCCTGCCCTACGGCAAAGGTTCATTTAGGGCCGTGCATGGCGGGTTGGATATTGCCAAGCCAGACGCGGGGATAACGGTGATTGCAAACGCCGCCGTCATTGTATCCTTCGATATGGAGCCTGCCACATGAAGCGCTTGATTTTGGAAATGGGCATGGGCAATGACCTGTACGGCATGGACTACACCAAGGCGGCAAAACGCGCGGTCGAAGATGCGTTTCGTCACTCGACGTTAAGCGTATTTCAGTCGCTGAATCTGGATGCAGCAAAAATGCAGGTGCGCGTCACGATTGGCGTGGCCGAACCCGAATTGGTAGATTGCGATGCGGTGGCGGCAACCCTGCCACGCGGTGTTGCGTCGGTGAGCGCGGTGAAGGGTGGGCAAAATGTCGAGGATCCAAAAAACGGCACATATCACGTGATCGCAACAGCGGCAGTCGAGGCGTTATATCCAATCGATTCAAATGATTGGAAGCTCAGTTAAGGCCTGTTAATGAATGCGCGGAGGTTTTCCACGCTGGGGATTTCCAATGCGCGCTTTTGACGTGCCAGTAATCCCATTTTACGCATTCGCCCCATTTCCCGTGCCACACTTTCGCGCGAAGAAAAGATGAACGCGGCCAATTCGGATTGGGTTGGGGGGCGTGGAATCAGCACGCTATCACTGCCGCCACGTTGATATTTCAAAGCCAAATTCAACAGCGTATCATGTAGACGTGCATCCGCATTTTTGGCGTTGAAATCCACCACACGTTTGGATAGATCGCGCAGATGTCCGATCAAAATTGTCAGCAAGCTGAACGTCATGTCGGAATGGCTTTTCATCAATTGAATATAATTCGCCTGATCAATGCGCGCGGCCAAACATTCCTCGGCGGCGACAACGGATGCGGAACGTGGGCTCTCGTCCAATGCAGAAAATTCACCAAAACAATCGCCGGCGCCAACGGAAATAAATGAAACCTCGCGGCCAATGTCGGTATAAATCGTGGCTTTAGCCGACCCACGCAAAACAAAGAATACATCGCGACTGTCATCTTCTGCGTTAATCAGGAACTGACCTGATTTATACAATTGCGTGCGCCAACGCGAAGACAATAAATCCCAACTATCTTGGTTGATCTGACCCAAGAAACTTTTCGGTGGAAATGTAAGTTCGTTACGTAACATGTGCAGATTTTAGGGGGTTCATGGTTAATAAAAGTGATTTTTGTCACGTTACAACATTTAACGTAAAGTCACAAATCTTCAATTTTATGCGTTAGCGACTTGAAAATGTCGCTGGCATGCTTGCACGAATCGCCTTTTCGTGAAAATAATGCTGAAAATTTCACGGGAGTTTTCGTCGGATGACGTTAAATGTTGCGCATACAGCTGGAAGCATGGGGGCCGATTTGCGAGCATTGCGCAAATCGCGCGGGCTGACGCTGACGGATATGTCCGATACTCTTGGACGCTCTGTCGGATGGCTCAGCCAGGTGGAGCGCGACATTTCTGCCCCAACGATTGACGAGCTGCGCAATATCGCGGCGGCGTTCAATGTCCCCCTATCTTTGTTTTTTGGCCAAGCAGAAGCGAAAGCAGAGGAGTTGGGTCGTATTGTGCGCAAGCAAGGACGTCGTAAAATTGGCGGTGGTGAAATCGGCTTAGTCGAAGAATTACTCTCTCCTGATCTGACTGATGATTTCGAAGTCTTAAGATCCGTTTTTGAGCCGAATGCGTCACTGTCAAAATTTGTCGCCCGCCCAACCCAAGAAGTTGGTTATGTGGTGTCAGGCAAGTTGTCTCTGTGGATCGAAACAGATAAATTCAATCTGGCCGCGGGCGACAGCTTTCGCATTCGCGGTGAGCAATTTAAATGGGCAAACCCACATGACACCGAAGCGGTCGTCATCTGGGTTATCGCCCCACCGATTTATTAGGAGGCGGCCATGATAACGGGATCATGCGAGTGCGGTCAGGTGGAGTTTGAGGTGCGCGGCGAAATGCGCCCACCCCTTGCATGTCATTGTACGCAGTGCCGTAAAACAAGTGGTCATTATTGGTCGGCGACACAGGTACCAACTGAAAACCTAAGGCTGACCAACGACAAAGGTTTGAAATGGTTCCGTTCCAGCGATTGGGCGCGACGTGGGTTTTGCACCGGCTGTGGGTCATCACTGTTTTGGGAAATGGACGGCGAAGGGGCGACATCCATTGGCGCAGGCACCTTGGACGGTGACACGAGATTGCGTACCGAAAAGCATATTTGCGTGGCGGACAAGGGCGATTATTACGACATCGCCGATGGTCTGCCGCAGTTGGAGAAATGGTAATGTTGGACACATTGTCAGCCATGGAATGGGTTACCATCGCATCCTTTATGGCGGCGGCGGTTGCCCTGTATTTAACGCCCGGTGCCGACATGATGTTCACATTGGCCACAGGTATCACAGGCGGTCCTCGCGCAGGTGTAGCGGCCGCTGCCGGTATTTCCACAGGCGTATTGGTGCATGTGATTTTGGCGGCATTGGGTGTGGCGGTTTTGCTGTTGGCATATCCCGCCGCATATAGTGCGATCAAATATTTGGGCGCTGGGTATCTGGTTTATTTAGCAGTCCAGAATTGGCGTGCTGGGGATACATTACGCATGGGGCATGGCAATCACAGCATCTGGCGTGCGTTTCGCCGTGGGTTCATCACTAACATCATGAATCCCAAAGTGGCATTATTCGTTCTGGCCTTCTTACCTCAATTCACTGACCCCTCTATCGGGCCAATTTGGCATCAGATTATTTGGCTGGGATTGTTTTTGGCGCTGGGCGGTGTGATTACCGACGGTATTTTTGGCATTTTTGCAGGCCTAATGGCGATGCGCCTGAAATCATTCAGCGGCAAAATGAACAAAATATCAGCGGTCGTTTTCGGCGGTTTGGCCGCCAAATTGGTTTTGGATTAAGGGATGGGTACAATTATACATACCGGTTCCTGCCTTTGCAAAGGCGTGATGTTTGAGGTGATTGCACCATTGAATAACGTGGTTACATGTCATTGCACGCAGTGCCGTAAAACGTCTGGACACTATGCGGCCTCTATCATCGTTCCCACTGCGAAAATGGAATTGTTACGTTTTGAAACGCTGAAATGGTTTCCGTCAATGGACGGCGTATCCAAGGGGTTTTGCGCCGATTGCGGTTCCAGTTTGTTTTGGCAACTCGAAGGGCGCGATGGATGGAGCGTTTCTGCCGGTGCATTTGATGATCCGACCGGAGTTAAAGTCAATTACCACTGCTTCACCTCTGAAAAGGGTGACTACTACGATATTTCGGATGGGTGTCCACAGGCACCCCAATTCGACATCGACGTGACGAAAACACGCCGATCCATGGGTCTCGGCTCAATCAAATCAACCACTAAAAAAACGAATGATAGGGATTAAAATGTCAGATTTTCCAACAACGGCCCGTGTGGTCATCATCGGAGGCGGGGTCGTGGGCACCTCGACACTGTATCACTTGGCCAAAGCGGGCTGGAAAGATTGTGTTCTGCTGGAAAAGAACGAATTGACGGCGGGCTCGACATGGCACGCAGCAGGTAACGTGCCTAACTTTGCGGGCTCTTGGGCTGTGATGAACATGCAGCGTTATTCGGCCGAAATGTATCGCACATTGGGCGAAGATGTGGGTTACCCGATGAACTATCACGTCACGGGTGCCGTGCGTTTGGCGCATAGCAAAGAACGGATGCAAGAATTTGAGCGCGTTGCCGGTATGGGGCGCTACCAAGGTTTGCAAATGGATATTTGCACACCGGAAGAGCTGAAAGAGCATAATCCGTTTATCGAAACTCATGATTTGGCAGGTGGCCTGTGGGATCCGTTGGATGGTGATATTGATCCCGCACAATTGACCCAAGCCTTGGCCAAAGGTGCGCGCGATGCAGGTGGTCGAATCGAACGTTTCTGCCCCGTTGATGGTATCGAACGTGATGGCGATGAATGGATTGTGAAAACAGCAAAGGGTGACATTCGCTGTGATTATGTTGCCAACTGTGCGGGTTATTACGCACAGCGAGTCGGCGAGATGTTCAAACCCTTTGGCGGACGCACCGTACCAATGGTTGTGATGTCACACCAATATTTCCTGACAGAACCAATCGCAGAATTGGAACAATGGTCCAAAGAGAATGGTCGCAAAATGCCAATGATCCGCGATGTGGATTCGTCTTATTACCTGCGCCAAGAAAAGAACGGCCTAAACCTCGGACCGTACGAGCGTAACTGTAAGGCGCATTGGGTCACACCACAGGATCCAATGCCCGAAGATTTCTCGTTCCAACTGTACCCTGACGATCTGGATCGTTTGGAATGGTATATCGAGGATGCGATGGAGCGTTTGCCGTTGTTGGGAACTGCGGGTGTTGGTCGCAATATCAACGGCCCAATTCCATATGCGCCTGACGGCCTGCCAATGATTGGACCAATGCCCGGTGTGAAGAACGCATTTGAAGCTCATTCATTCACATTCGGCATCGCCCAAGGTGGCGGCGCAGGCAAAGCATTGTCAGAATGGATCATGCATGGTGAAACCGAATTGGATATGTGGGCGGTTGATCCACGTCGCTATACCGATTTCGCCGACCATGATTTCTGCCTGTCCAAAGCGTTGGAAACATATGGCCACGAATACGCCATGCATTTCCCACATCACGAATGGCCAGAAGGGCGTAATAAAAAATTGTCACCAAATCATGTGGCATTATTGGCCGCTGGCGCACAAATGGGTGCGTACAATGGTTGGGAACGCGCCAATTGGTACGCCAAAGATGGCGACGACACATCCGAGGCAGCAACACACACCTGGGAACGCAACGGCCCATGGGCGGCGCGGATCAAAGACGAAGTCGAAGCCTGTCGTGATAACGCAGGCGTCTTGGATATGCCCGGGTTTTCACGCTACACCTTGTCAGGTGACGGTGCCGCCGAATGGCTACGTTGCCAAATCGCGGGCGCATTACCCAAGGTTGGTCGTATGAACCTTGGCTACTTCGCAGACAGCCGTGGACGCATCGTAACCGAAGTAACAATCATCCGCTTTGGTGATGATGATTTCTTGTTGATGACAGCGGCTGTGGCGCAATGGCATGATTTTGAATTCCTGAAAAAGGCGCTGCCTGCGGGCGGCTCTTTGTCGCTGAACGATGTGACCAACGCGTATTCAACATTGTTGCTAACAGGCCCAAAGTCACGTGAAATTTTGGCAGGCATTTCCAAGGGTGCTGATCTGTCATCCGGTTGGTTGACGCATCAGGACGCAACCGTTGCCGGCAAACCTGCCAAATTGTTCCGCATCTCGTTTGCGGGCGAATTGGGTTGGGAAATCCACACAGCATTCGATGACAGCCCCGCTGTTTTCGATGCGGTCACCGCCGCAGGTGCAAAACCGTTTGGCATGTATGCCCTAAACTCTATGCGGATCGAAAAAGGGTACCGCACATGGAAGGGTGATTTGTCGACGGATTACACATTGCTAGAGGGTGGGATTGAACGTTTCATCCGATTCGAAAAACCCCAAGACTTCCCGGGCAAGGCCGCATTACTTTCAGAAAAACAGCAAGGGTCGAAAAAGGGCTTTGTGACACTGATTGTCGATGCTGATTTCGCTGATGCACCGTACATGTCAACAATCTGGTCAGGCGACACAGTTGTCGGAGAAACCACATCGGGCGATTGGGGATATCGTGTAAATGCATCTATTGCGCTGGGCATGGTGCGGGCTGAGTTAGCAACACCAGGAACCGAGCTGGAAGTGGAAATCTTCGGCAAACGTTGCAAAGCTGTTGTTCAAGCGGACGAACCATTGTGGGATCCAGCGAACGAACGGATACGTGCATGAGCATAACCCTACTTGATGGCGGCATGGGCCAAGAATTGATTGCCCGTGCCGGAACAGCAACCGCCCTTTGGTCTGTCCAAGCGTTATTGGATCAGCCAGAAATGGTGCGTGCTGTTCACGACGACTATTTTAACGCAGGCGCGATGGCGGCGACAACGAATACATATTCGGTGCTGCCTGATCGCCTAGAAAAACACGGCATTGGTGACCAGTTGGAAACGCTTCAACGTCTGGCATGCCAACAAGCCGTTGATGCCCGTGATGCACATGGATCGGGGTTAGTATTGGGGTCGCTTGGCCCACAGGGATTTTCGTATCAACCTGACCTGTCGCCACCTGCGGAACAGGCGGCAGAGGCTTATGCGATGATCTGTAAAATTCAGGTGGATTATGTGGATGTGTTGATGGCTGAAACAATGGCGTCAGTGGATCAGGCGCGGGGTGCATTAATGGGCATGTCGGGGCACGGTAAACCAATTTGGATTTCGATTACGGTCGATGATGAAGATGGCTCAAAACTGCGCTCTGGCGAGCCAGTTGTGGATTTATTGCCATTACTTGGCGAATATGATGTTGCCGCTGTAAATGTGAATTGTTCGCTTCCAGAAGCAGTCACTACCGCAATCCCATTGTTAACAGGATCAGGTATTCCTGTTGGCGGATATGCCAACGGATTCACTAAAATTCACAGTGATTTCAATACAATAGGTGCAACAGTTGATTTATTGAAAGCGCGAACAGATTTAGGGCCAGATGCCTATGCAGATTTTGCCCAAGGGTGGATCAATGCAGGTGCCACAATAATTGGTGGTTGTTGCGAGGTTGGGCCTGCACATATTACAGAACTCAAAAACAGGTTTATCAAATGAAATTGTCGCACCGCATAACAAACCTTGAAACCGCTGGCGACGATGGCTGGGGTGTGCATTACCGTGCGCGGGATATGGCGCGTGCTGGCCAGGACGTAATTTCATTGTGCGTGGGTGATCATGATACCCGTGTGTCAGCGGCGGTGATTGATGAAATGGTTACATCGGCGCGCGCAGGCAACACGAAATATGCACCCGTTCTGGGCAGCGAAGATTTGCGCGATCAATTGGCATCCGATTACGGCGTAACACGCGAAAATATTGCGGTGGTCAGTGGCGGTCAGGCGGGCTTGTTCGCGGCTCTTTGCGCGGCGATTGATCCCAAAGATACGGTCGTGGTAATCGATCCTCATTACGCCACATACCCATCCACCGTACGCGGTGCGGGGGGTATTTTTACCACTGCGATTGCGCACAGCGAAAACGGTTTTCAGCCTCAACGCGCTGAGCTGATGGCCGCGACCAAGGGTGCGCGTTGTCTGATGGTGAACTCGCCAAATAATCCAACGGGCGCGGTCTACACACGCGAAACGATGGATATGATTGCGGATGTTTGCATCCAAAATGATCTGTGGTTGATCAGCGACGAGGTTTACGCAACCCAAGTTTATGTTGGCGAACACATCAGCCCGCGCGATTTACCTAACATGGTAGAGCGCACAATTGTTGTCGGCTCATTTTCAAAATCGCATCTTATGACTGGCTTTCGAATTGGCTGGGTCGTTGCCCCAACCAACGTGATTGATGCGCTGTTGTCGATGGCTAATGCGACCACCTATGGCTCGCCTCAATTTATCCAAGACGCGGGGCTGAAAGCGTTGCAATTGGGGGGGTCGGAACAGGTGGCCGCGTTGTACAAGGAACGCCGCGATTTGGCCGTTGCTGCGTTTGCGGATGCACCGATTCCATTGGTTGCACCCCAAGGTGCAATGTATGTGATGGTCGATGTGCGAGCCACAGGTTTGTCTGGCGATGAATTTGCAAATCAACTGCTGGATGCCCAAGGAATTGCGGTCATGCCAGGCGAGAGTTTTGGCCAGGGTGCGGCCGGTCACATCCGAATTGCGTTGACGGTTAACAATGAAAAATTGACCGATGCCTTTATGCGGATCAATGCCTTTGCGACGGGGATCATGTAATGAAACTGCCCAAATCCGCCATTCAAACCATTGAAATGTGGCGCCTTGGCTTTGTTGCCTCGGTGACAGCGGGTGGGCGACCAAATGTGTCACCCAAGGGCACGTTTATTGTGCTGGATGATGAAACCATTGCATTTGGTGAAATTCGTTCGCCCCAAACCCTGACAAACATTCAAACCAATCCACAAGTTGAAGTAAATTTTGTTGATCAATTCACCCGAAAAGGTGTGCGTGTTGGCGGTGCGGCATTGTTGGTGCGTCGTGATACCGCCGCCTTTGATGAAATCATTAACCAATGGGTGGATCTTTGGGGTGATCTGGCAAATCGTATTAACGTGATTGTCAAAATACCCGTAGAATACGCCAAGCCTCTGACAACGCCGCCCTATGATGATGGCGCAACCGAGGATGCGATGATTGCACTGTATAAACAAAAATTTGCAGAGATGTATAATGACCGGTGATCAGAAACAAATACCGCAACGTGTCGACATCGTTTTGTCGGACGGCTTCGTTATGACAGAGCTGTCTGGTGTTGTGGATGTGTTGCGCTTGGCTAATCGTGTGGTTGGCAACAAGCTGTTTGAGTTTCGTTATGTCAGTCCAGAAGCGGGAGAAGTAAAATCCAGCGCGGATACATGGTTGAACGCGGCGGCTCTGTCCGATGTCCCAAACGCTGACATCGTAGTCTTCTTGGGGAATTCAGACCTTAACTTTACCAGCCGCGAAATCGAGAGTGCGGTACGTAAATACAGCTATTCCGATGCCCAAGTCATTTTGTTGGCCGAAGCGGCGGCGATTTATATCTCTGCAAATTCGGATGAAGGGTTCGGGCATACGACCCACTGGGAAAACCGATTATTGCTAGAGGAACGCAGTGGTATTTTTGACATCGCGCCATCATTGGCAGTTTCCAACAATAAAATTGTCACATGCGCGGGCTTGGTTTCGACTTATGACATTATGCTGCAAATCGTGGCCGCCCATGTGTCACGCGCAAAACTGTTAACTATTTCTTCGATCCTGCTGTTGGACAAGGTGCGCTCGTTCGAAACGCGCCAACCGGGTGCGATGGATGCATTAAGTGCGGGCAAAGACAGCCATATCGACCACGCGATAAAACTGATGCAATCCAATATAGAAGAGCCGTTAAAAACCACTGAATTGGCCGCCGCTTTGGGGCAAACGACACGCTCATTGGAACGTCAATTTTTACGTCATTTGGGTCGCAGCCCAGGACGTTTTTATCGCGAACTACGCCTGATCCGTGCCCAAAACTTTTTGGTCAATACGGACATGAGCATTCTTGAGATCGCTGCCGCCTGCGGATTTGGCAGCAATTTTGGTAAAATTTACAAAGCATATTATGGCAAAACGCCGCGCGAAACGCGCAAAGAGCGTTTGGTTTAGTCAAAGGAAAAAACATGACAGATCTACCCAAATCGGCCCGCGTGGTCATCATCGGCGGCGGCGTCATCGGTTGCTCAGTCGCATATCATCTGGTCAAAAAAGGCTGGAAAGATGTTGTATTATTAGAACGCAAACAGCTGACATCGGGCACCACATGGCATGCGGCGGGATTGATCGCGCAACTCCGTGCTACGGCAAACATGACCAAATTGGCGAAATATTCGCAAGAGCTGTATGGCAATCTAGAAGCAGAAACAGGCGTTGCCACGGGTTTTAAACGCTGTGGCTCGATCACAGTTGCCCTGACAGAAGAACGCAAAGAAGAGATTTTCCGCCAAGCATCAATGGCGCGCGCATTTGGCGTAGAAGTCGAAGAGATTTCTCCAGAAGAAGTGAAAGCAAAATACGAGCATCTGAATATTGACGGCGTCAAAGCGGGCGTTTGGTTGCCACTGGATGGCCAAGGTGACCCCGCAAATATCGCCTTGGCATTGGCCAAGGGCGCACGCAGTGGCGGCGCGTTGGTGCGCGAACATGTCTGTGTGACGGGTGTGACAAAACAGGGTCGCCGTGTTACGGGCGTTGATTGGGAATCCAAAGGTGAAACAGGGCACATTGCGGCCGATATGGTTGTAAACTGTGGCGGCATGTGGGGTCACGAAGTGGGTCGTATGGCCGGCGTGAATGTACCGCTTCAAGCATGCGAACACTTCTACATCGTGACTGAAGCCATTGAAGGTCTTACACAAATGCCCGTTCTGCGCGTGCCGGACGAGTGTGCATATTATAAGGAAGACGCAGGAAAATTCCTGTTGGGTGCGTTTGAGCCGGTGTCAAAACCATGGGGTATGGATGGAATTCCCAAAGATTTCGAATTTGATCAGTTACCCGAAGATTTTGATCATTTTGAACCAATTTTAGAAGCCGCCTGCGAACGTTTACCAATTTTGGCCGAAGCAGGCATTCACACGTTTTTTAATGGCCCCGAAAGTTTCACCCCCGACGATGCGTATCACTTAGGGCTGGCACCAGAGATGGATAATTTCTGGGTTGCAGCTGGTTTCAATTCTATCGGCATTCAATCGGCGGGTGGTGCAGGTATGGCGTTGGCGGAATGGATGGATGCGGGTGCGAAACCATTTGATCTGGGCGACGTCGATATTGCGCGTATGCAACCATTCCAAGGAAACAAAAACTATTTGTTCGAGCGTTCCAAGGAAACATTGGGTCTGCTTTACGCTGATCACTTCCCATTTCTACAAAAGAAAACTGCACGCGGTATTCGCCGCACACCATTTCATCAGCAATTGCTGGACCAAGGTGCGGTTATGGGCGAGTTGGCAGGTTGGGAGCGTGCCAATTGGTTCGCTGATGCGGGCCAAGAAGCGGCATATGAATACACATGGAAACGCCAAAATTGGTTTGAAAACGCTGCACGCGAACACCGTGCCGTGCGCGAAAACGTTGGCATGTACGACATGTCTTCCTTTGGTAAAATCCGCGTCGAAGGTCGCGATGCAACAGCATTTCTGAACTTTGTTGCAGGTGGTCAATACGATGTGCCTGTCGGTAAAATCGTCTACTCTCAATTCTTAAACCACAGTGGCGGCATCGAGGCGGATGTGACAATCACCCGCATCAGCGAAGCCGCTTATTTGGTGGTCACCCCTGCCGCAACACGTCAGGCAGATCAGGTTTGGTTAGAACGCAACATCGGCGATTTTAATGTGGTGATTACGGACGTGACAGCGGGCGAAGGTGTCTTGGCCGTGATGGGCCCCAACAGCCGAAAATTGTTACAAGCAGTCAGCCCAAACGACTTTAGCAATGAAGC
>TARA_R110002096_G_scaffold222741_1_pt1 | contig 13104 bp, 16 predicted proteins | sample TARA_R110002096 | Tara Oceans TARA_R110002096 (sample SAMEA4397295) | marine metagenome | biome: Polar Biome; feature: [DCM] deep chlorophyll maximum layer (ENVO:01000326); material: water (ENVO:00002006), including particulate matter (ENVO:01000060) such as... | depth 35 m | reverse complement strand
TGAGACAGCATTCAACCGCATAACTGCAATATTAAGGGGACATCATGAGCATTAAAATACAGGTGGACGGTTTAGATGTATTGAACGCAAGCGGCTACAATGTCAGTGATGACGCGCAGCTATCTTACATGAGAGAACACGGAGAACCAATCGATGATTGGGTATTCGAAAAGTGTGAAACTTGGCAGGAGTTGTACCTTTGGTTAGATACTCTATCTATCCGACAAAGGTCGCATAGCATTAACGTAATGCTAGAGGATAATGAATTAACCTACGTGGGTGGCGTAGGTAAAGCACCTGAAAATGTAATGATTGAAGAAAATGAAATCGTTCTACTGCTGGCGCGATAGTGAGGTTTAGTCCATCATATAGCAAGTATATATCAACAGAGATACCCGGAGTTTCTACCCGAGGTAGCCTAAAACTAGGCCCACCGCATAACTGCCGTGGGCTAATGTCTCTTCCACATGAGATAGAAAATCGTCAGCCTAAACCATGGGTCAACAAGTCACCCGACATACAGGGTTGGGTGCATGATTGGTTGTTACCCTACCAGAAAGAGGCTGCGCACTGGGCTCTAGGTAAGAAGGGATGTATATTCCTGCACCCGTGCGGGTCAGGTAAGACAGCAACTTCGTTGTACGCAGCTTTTTCCGCAAGCTGGTCTGGCAACAAGGTTCTGGTAGTTACTAAGGCTGCAACTAGAACCCAGTGGAAGAATGAGACAGAGAGGCTAACACATGTCTCACCTAGCATTCTGTATGGGCATGGTGCCTCTGGTATCGATAAGTCAGTTAGGATGTGCGTTATAGGGTGGGAGTGTATATCTGCTTGGTATGACGAGATACGAAAGTGGAGCGGTACTGGTCACGGGTTTACTGTTATCTTTGACGAGATACATATGGCAGGTCATTGGAAACGTGTAGAGAAGAAAGAGGGTAAGTGGGTTCAATCTACCCATAGGTCTGCGGTAGCCTCTAAGCTAGGTAGGCTGGCCGAAAAACGAATAGGGCTTACCGGAACCCTGATACGGAATACTCTTATGAGTGCTTGGAGCCCCTGCGATATCATAGAACCTAAGTGCTGGGGTAGCAGTAAGCAGTACGCGTACCGATACTGTGCTGCCTACGAAGAGGCTGGTCGTGGACTAAACACTAAGGGTAAAAGCAACACTCAGGAGTTATCTACTCGACTAGGTAGTATCTGCGATCATGTCTCGATAGACCTCGTACACAGGTCAATGCCACCTTGTAGGCGTAGCTTGGTCTACCTTGATCATGCAGACCAATGTAAACCATCTAAATCAGATACGAAAATAACTGCTATGACTACACCCCAAATAATATTTGAGGCTAAGATATCAGAAGCAGCATCTAGGAAAAGGAAGTGGTTGATACAAGCGATAGAAGAGTTTGTTACTGCTGGTCAGAAGGTAGTTGTATTTACAGGTCGGCGTAAAGATTGCGAGAGTATCGCAGCGGATGTGAAGAGTAGGCTAAAGACCACTACGTTCTGGGGTCACGGAGGTATCCCAACGGTAGACCGTGAGAAGTTAGTCATAGACTACGTAGCCCACAAGGGGTCAGCGGTATTTGTGGGTACAACACACGCCTTTGGTGAGGCCATAGATGGATTCCAGTGTACTGACGTAGCTATCTTTGTCCAGCTACCTTGGACTCCACGTGAGATTGTACAGGCAGAAGGTAGATTTACACGTCATGGGAGGACAAAACCAGTCCTTATCATGTACGCAATAGCATCGGGCACGGTTGACGAGCATGTAGCGGACTCTCTCCTATCTAAACTGGAGACAGTTAGTGAGGTTACAGAGGATGATAACGTACTCATAGACATACTGTCAGGTTCAGAGAACGAAGAACAAATCATACAAAACATCATGAACAAAGGATTGAAGAATGGCTAAAGCTAAGAAAACGATACTAAGGAAGCGGCGGCTAAACCCGCTACAGGCAACTATATTAAGGAACCTAGCTACCCGTGTCAGGTCAAAAGTACCTAGTGATCACCTTAAAATCCTAGCTAAAAAAGGTTTGGTGAAAGGAAACATCGACGAAGGCTGGGTACTAACGTCATTCGGTATCGATTGGCTATGCACAGAAGATAGTCTAGAGAACAAGGGGCGGGTATGGTAAATTCTCATACACACGCGATGACGCTGCGACTATCGCCTCTTCTTATCGATGCCATAGATTTCTTCGCACGGAAAATGAATTGTACCAGATCACAGGCAATTAGATATCTTTGCTCACAGTCTTTAGTGCAACACGGTATTCTAAAAAGTGGGGTTAAAGATGGAAAATGATCAGTGGTTACTAAACGCTGGGCCCAGTACGCATGGGTGGCATAAGTTAAGTCTAGCCATGCGTTGCCCCAGACTCTACGCTTGGAATAAGCAGCACCCAAAAGATGAATTTAGGGAACCCTTAGCAAAAGGTAGCCTTGTCCATCAAGGCTTGGCCCACTTCTACCAGCGTATGAAGTGCGCTCATCTGGGTGAAGACCCTGATGTCTATTACACACCTACTGAATCTATCAGAGTGTTAGCCGAACAGGAGGCTATACGGACGGGGCACCCTGAATGGGTAAATTGGATCGAGTTTGCTCAACAGGCTGTAGAGCAGTACCAAATGTACTGGGGAGAAGAGGAGTTCCGAGTTGTAAGTGTCGAACATGAGTTGTGGGCTAACGTGCGTGACGACAAGCATGATGCTGTCTATCCGTATACACAACGTGCCGACCTGATAACAGAGGACAAGGAAGGTAACATTATGATCTGGGATCACAAAACCACAGCAAGAATGACCAGTAGCACCACTGCTAACTATTCTATATCAGGTCAGATGCTAGGTTATAATGTACTTGGTAAGGGTCTTTTCGGAGAACGGTTTGCAGGTGTCTGCCTTAATATGTTAGAGCTGAAGAAAGATAAACCGGCTAATTTTTCTCGTACACTTACAGATTCTGTGCCGTACTCACTGGAACGATTCAAATCTACAATACTATACGCAAACAGAATTATAAACGAATACAAGGAATTACCTGTGGGCGAGTGGCCCGCTACTCATTTAGACACCGGTTGTCGTACTATTTACGGTATGTGTGAATACGCGTCAGAGTGTAAGTGGGGCTTCTAGGTGTTTGCATCTCTTGTTTGGCAAGGTGCGATACAAGGTAAGCAGCCCGCTGCTAAACTTGATTACAGCAAACTAGATAGCTTTTACTCGTGTGAGGTTCTATCTGCCTCGGGTAATTACTTATTTGTAGCTCCGCTTTTCTTTGAACCGTTCTGGGTTAGTTCTAACTTGGTACAGATTTCAGAAGAAAACTACTACGAACTAATAGAAGATGGGGAAAACTGGGAAGCAGTATACAACGCAATGAACGCGGTACTTAATTTTAACAAAGAGGAACGAGATGAATAATAAAAAAACTACAGATACGAAAAAAGTTGTTCACATAGAGCATTTATTTGGTTGTGTATATGGTGGGCCGAAGATGGGTAAAACTACTTCGCTGGTGCGGGCGTTTCCTTCTGCCCTATTCATAGCACCTAAAGGTGGGTTGAACGCAGCTAACTGGTTGGGCATAGAGCCCAAGCATGTCGTACCTCAGGGTATTGCTCACGTTATAGATATCATCGAAAAAACGCATAGGAAGGTAAAAACTATCGTGATTGATGATGCGTCGTTACTTATAGAAGACGAGCACGCAAGGTTACTCAAAGAGTGTAAGGGTAACACTTGGGATAGTTATGCACGGATCATACCAGTAGTACATAAGTTACGTGATGTCTGCCGAAATGCAGACTGTGACGTGTGGTGGAGTATGCACGAGCAGTCTCCGCGTGAAGATAAGAACATGAAGGGCGGCCCGTTAGTTCCGGGTCAGCGGTTACCCAGAGAGATTGCAACGATGTTTGACTTTGTAGGTCGGGTCGTACATGACGAGTACCAACCGGGTCATCCTTATTCGCTACAGTTAGGTGCTAACCCAGACTGGACCGTAGGTTGGCGCGGGTTCGAGGGGCCTCCTACGTGTAGATTAAACATAGGTGAGTTCTTACGTGCTTGCGGGTACGATGTCCCTCGTGGGGATGACTTAGAATGGATGGAGAAAGAGGTATCTAGCCTATCTGCTGAAATTTTTACTCGCAGTAAACAGTCAGATTCTTTCCACATACTTGATTTATATAAACCAATCATTAACAAACTACTAAAAGAAGGACGTGACCATAGACACATTAGATTAGTTTGCATGGACGCTCTTGATCGAGCTTCTATGCATAAGTACACAACCAACACACTCTCTATTTTCCTAGAGAATTTTGAACAGGAGATAACGCTATGAGTTTCAACACAATCAATTTTGACGAAGTTAGTTCTAGACCTATGGGTGGGCCACCCAGCCGTGATGGGTTTTATAAAGTTCTACTAACAGGAGTTACATGCCGCCAAACAAAGGCTGGTAACACCAGACTAGACTTTGTGTGCGAGATCGCAGAGGGACCAGAGAAAAATTCCGTAATCTTTGAAGGATTCAACTTCCCGACCGAGGGTCAAAGCTCCAAGGGGTTGCGATATCTAAAACATTTCCTCCTATCATTCAGCATTAAACCAGCTAACATGTGGGAGTTTATCTTAAACATGGCTGTTTTAGCCGAGATGCCGATGGATACTCTTGCAGAGTGTATCTCACCTAGCGATCTAAAGCTGGCGAAGAAAATGGCTTCTGCGAAGAAACTACCATCGCTACCTACTTCCTTCGGCCACTGCCGATGGGAGGCTGCACCCCATGAGGATGACTGGCCGACAACTGTCTGGTTCTCATCTGAACGCTGGAATCGTTTAAACGAGTCTACTTCTACCGCTGCTGACGCGGTGGGAACAAGCGTAGTCCCCGTGAACGGTACAGACACGTCGCGAGACGCTATCCTAGATGAGATCCTTTCTCTCTAGCCAACAATTACAGGAGAAGAAGACTACGGCCCCAGAGGGTTATATCTAGGGATTTTTTTTCGTTTTATTCCTTTTTGTGGTCTTCTTCTCCTCTACTTATGCTCCCGTGTGCATGTAACTAACTCAAGCTATTGCCTTAGTAGGGAAGTAGTTTGGGGGGTAAACATATGATGAGGGATTATCTAATGCACGCGGGGGCATCTTTTCTATGAGATCAGAGGTATATTTATGAGTAAACCAGATTGTGGAAGATGCCCACTGCGCATGTATTGGGAAGATAGAGGGCGGTGGGATGATGTTAAGTCCGAGACTCTCGGGTCCGGTAAAAAATCTACCCGATCATCTACAGCTATTGTTTCTTTCTCCCCGTCTAGTCGTGATTCTTTATTCTCTAGGCAAGAACACGCGTTAGTTTCTAAAGCGGTCAAAGAGGCTGGCTTCAAAAATATAAGCATTGTGCCCATTGTTGCTTGTCAATTCCCGAACAGTAAAGAGAAAGAGTTTCTAATACAATTAACTAAAAGCAATAAGAAGAGGAAAGATCCTATCCCCTCACCTGTTACTTGCTGCGCCCCCAGATTTGCCGATGACATGTCTGGTGTAGACAACTTGATACCGCTAGGCCCCCTAGCTATAAAACATGTGATGGCTGGAAATCCGTCACTCATGAAGGTACGGGGTGGGCCCGCGATACAAGAGAGTAAAAAGATACTACCAACAGTTAGCCCTAGCTTTGCTGTTTTCAACCCTCAATGGTTAGCTGTATTTCTTTCAGATACTAAAAAAGCCAAGCGTCACTTTGACGGAGAGTTAAACTGGAAAGACCCCGAGGTGCTCTTTGATCCTACGATAGCTCAGGTTGAATCATTCTTATCGAGTATGGGGAGGTATGTAACTTATGATGTAGAGACAGACGGTATAGATCCTCTCACCTGCAACCTCAGGTGTATCGGCATAGGTTCTACGGATAAGGTAATGATTGTTCCCGTGCTGTCTATTGACGGTGAGACTCGGTACTATGAGCCAGAAGAGGAGATCCAATTACAGAGTATCCTTCGGGAATTCTTTTTAGATATAGAGAAAGTAAAGGTGGGGCATAACGCTGGGTACTATGACCGTATGGTAATCGAGCAATATTTAGGTGTGACCCCAACACCACTACTAGATACGATCCTATTACATAAGATAGCAGAGTCCGAGGCTCCGCACTCACTTGGTTATGTAGGTTCTATGTTTACCGATGTGCCCGCATGGAAAGCAGAGCATACCGCACTCAAGGCTAAGACAGATGCAGAGCTATACGCATACTGCGCGACAGACGTATCCGTGAACGCGTATCTCCCCGGACCACTCGGACGTATGGCGGACCGACGGAAGCAGCTACACCTGTACGAAACAGACTCAAAACTACAGGGGTTGTGTGTCGGTATGCATAGGCTGGGTGTACGTATCGACGAGCCCCGCCGTAAACAACACAAGGAGTTAATCTATTCTGACCTATGTAAATACTTAGATGTGTTGCGGCAAAATGTATCACCGACGTTCAATCCGAATTCAGTTAATCAAGTTCAGGAACTACTGTTCAGAAAGTGGCAACTAACCCCGTACAACTTCACTTCTATGGGAGAACCTAGCACCGATGCGGCTACATTACGCATGCTCATTGGTAGCCCGAGTCTGGATGAAGAACAGAGATATCTACTAGATTGTCTACGGAGGTACAGAAAAGCAGCCAAGCTAAACAATACGTACATTGACAAGTTCGCGCCAGATGCTGGGGTAGTTCAGGATGGTAGGGTACACGCTGACTACAACGTACACGGTACGGTTACTGGCAGACTATCTAGCTCCAATCCTAACTTCCAGAACATCCCGTACCTACTACGAGATATGTTTATCCCTGACGATGGTATGGTATTTGTTGGTGCTGACTACGATCAGCTTGAGCTTAGGTTTGCTTCTGCTCTAGCTGGGGCGAGGTTGTACCTAGACTCGTTTGTAGAGGGCACTATAGACCCTCACAACCTAACTGGGCAAATGATGTTCGGGGATAGCTTCTGGTCGTCTCAAGGGGCACCTGACAAGCCCACGTCTAAAGGCAAGGGCCAGTTTAAGCGGCTACGAGACTTAGCTAAGACTATATGTTTCTCGTCTCTCTACGGGGCTAACCCGAAAAAAGTACATGAGATACTAATGAAGGCTGAAGATAAAGAGGGAAACCTTCTTTATGTAGACTACACGTTACAGGAAGTGCGCCTCTTACACCGGAAATGGATGCGAGCATCACCAGAGTTCAAGTCTTGGTGGAACATAGCTCTTAAAGAATGGCGACGTAACGGGTACATCGAAGAGAGGATTAACGGGCGGCGAAGATACTTCTACAAGGAAGACTTTAACGCGATCGTAAACTACGGCGTACAGGCTGGTGGATTCTCTGTTGTAACTAATGGGATGCTCGGAGTTATGGACGAGATTAAGTTTAACTTTGATAAGCGTATCGGAATTCTAAACCAACTACATGACGCGATTTTAATTCAAGTACCAGCATCTGACGCAGAGTGGGTAAAGGAGTTTGTAACTGAAACACTAACACAACAAGTTGAGACACTAGGTATAACATTCAGTGCAGAGGCACACATAGGATCAAACTGGTCGGAGGTATAATATGAGAATTGAACGAATAGAAACAAACATAAAGAGTGACACAGAGGTATCGATTGATTTGGCAACAAACACAACTATCTTTCACGGCCCCAATGGGTCAGGGAAGACGGCTCTAATTAACGCAGTGGAGTTAGCACTAACGGGTGAGGCACGAGATCTGGGCACACGTAGCTCGGCTAAGTCAGGGGTTCTGCTGCGATCGCTTATACACGATCTCAATGATTCTGCCTACGCAAATGTGTATCTAGACAACGGGTGCGTATTCAGGTGGAGCTTAGATAGATCATCGGGGGCTAAACAGAGTAAGCCGCCCGAGATTAAAGTCCACTTCCCACTCCGTGACGCGGAGACAGCGTTGTCCTCTGGTAAGGAAAAAACCCTGCATTATCTTTATAGGTTATGTTCTAGCTATAAGAAGTCTACCTTAACTGAGCTTGACCAGACCAAAAGAAAGATGGCCCATTCTAGACAAAGAGTGAAGGACGTTGCACTTACTATGAATAGGATTGCAAGCACCTACGGTATTGCAACGCTACCCGATCCTCTGGAGGGGCACAGCAGGTTGTGTGAGTTCCCACCTGAAGTATTTAGCTTACTACTAAGGTTAGAAGTGGATAAAGAGAAAGCGGCATCCGAACATGAGGTAGCTTCATTACTCTACTCTAGAAAGATAGAGACACTCTCCGAGATTATAGAAAGCAACGGTGCTGATATCTGCTTCAAGATAAACCAGTACCTACCTAAAGGACATCACCGTCAGCATGAATCCGTCTCCCTAGTCGTCACCGCGAACAATATAAGGCTCGGTTGGATAACACCATCGGGTAAATCGATGCCGTTTGTATCTGGTGCGGAGACAATATATCTAACCGCAGCACTTGGGTTGGCTCATACTAAAGAGATCGGTTGGGGAGATAGCGATCTAGTTATAATTATCTGCCCAGATCGAAGTTTAGATAGCACTACAATCAGGTCATTACGAGAGTCACTTGAGCACCTACCCGGACATTCATTCTTACAGACAGCATCCGACACCGATGACCTGATGTGGATATCCGATAACAACTTGGTTCAGTTGCCGCTCTCTCCTACGTTCGGGATTTCTTGAATCGTTTTCCGCGATGAAGGGGGTGTCTTCCATTTCTTCTTGGTAGACCTGTCCTCGTTGAGGACTGGGGGCTCGACAAACCGCTTTATCTCCGCGTTATGCGATGAAGGGGTGTCTTCCATTTCTTCTTGGGAGGCACGCCGCCGCCTTAGATATTCTCTTCCGGCTTCTTGAAAAAGCTCATCTCTTTCGTCATCGGTTATCCCATCGCCAAAGAGAGTGTTGTGCACACCCGCAGTAGCACCAAATGGGTCTAGATGCGGGAGCGTTTTATTAACCGCAGACATTGCCCTACCGATGGGTGCGCCAAACTTCTCTGCCCTCTTTGCTGAAAGCATCTCCTCGAATATAGGATTAATCTTACCCTGCATCCTCCCAGCTTCCTCGTAAGAGGGCAGGGGAAACTTCTCTAGCATTTTGTCCCTTTCAGAAATGTCTTCGGGAAAGGATTGCCCCTCCTCTAATCTAGCTGCGCGTCCTTCTAACCTTCCATACAAATCGTCATCGACGGGCACGCGATAGCCCTTCTCCCCCGGACGCTGTGTGTACCCTTGTTGCAAGAACTTCTGACGTTGAGTTACATCTTCCAGAGCAGCCACAGAAGGCCCTTGGTAAACACTGCTCGGGAGCATGATATCAGAGCCTCCTTGCTTCTGAACACGGAAAGAACTCGGCCCATTAAGCTTTCTCTTCCGCAAACCGGGGTCTGCTCCATCCTGCTCTGCATCTAGCGCATTTTTTGCGGCTCTCGTGGTACGTGATGACTCAGCCATAACTTCTCCTACGGCGACGGGGTTACACCCGACACGATTTGTGATGTATCCATCATTTCTAATCCTTTAACACCGAAGACCCCAGCTAAAATAACAAGAATAATTACTAGGGTTTGGGGCGTTAAAAGGCTCTGAACCCATTTTTGTTTCTGGAGTTGAACAGCTACTTCCTGCTGCTCTCTTTCTGCCCTGTACTTTCTGGCCTCATCGCTGCGCCTCTCATCTGACTCAGCACGTGCCTTCATGATATCTTTTAGCTCAATCTGTGAGGTACACAGAGTATCAAACCTTTCTTTCTGCCGATCCTCTTGGTGCTCTAAAGTTAGCTGTAGCTTAGATGTGTCTACTTTTAAAATATTCACGTCACCCTCCAGAGATGCAATGCGGTTACCGTGAATAACTATTGAGTCTTCTATGTTAGACATCATGCTCCCCCCAACCATTCTCGCACACCTGTTATATTTAAGCTCACAATATGAACGGAACGTTTAGAGTATATCCTGTTTGACCAAGTTTGTGTTACCTTGTCTGGCCAGCCCAAACCGGGGTTTATCACATCTCTAAGTGGACCTATTTGATTCCACCCAGCCCCATCAATAGAATCGTTAGCTTCTAGTGTTAGTATTTTACCCGTGGCTTGGTCTTCGTCTAGGACGATTAAGCTATGCCCACCTGTGTTAGTAAACCATTGAACTAACCACGGACCGGTGCCCGGTTCCATGCGGGATATACCCCACTCGGTAGCAACTCTGGGCCCCCAGTTTGGTACAATAGGAACCTGACTATCGTCTGAAGACGACACCATCCAGAGTGACCACTGGTCACCCGTAAACGTTACAGGAAAAGACATGCTAAGTAACCAAGATGTAAACAAGACGCAGTTAGTAGTCTCGTTTCCGATACGTTTTAGCGAAACTCCCGGGGGGTTACTTGGACACTGACCTCCAGATAACTTATAGACTTGCGGCAGCATATCAGGGAAGAAAGAAGCGACATGCTCCATCCTGATAGGTACATCAGACACAGACTCAAGCTGTACCCACGTCTCCTGCCCCACAATTCCGTCAGCGACTATGCCCACACTAGACTGAAACGCCCTGACTTGAAGCTCCGTACCTGAACCAAAGACACCATCGATAGTCGTAGGGAACCCTTTCTCTGTCAGTAAGAACTGACATGAAATAACATCGTCACCAGAAGACCCTACCCTTAATGTACTCGGCATACTATATCCCTGTCGGTTAGCATGGCTCTGCTTCCTAGCATACCAGTTATCTCCCGTTTCTTTTTTCTTTCGCACGCTGTTTCTTAGCCCCTTCTGACCGATTCTTACTGCGGTCACCTAATTTAATCCCCGGACTCCTATGGTTAACGATGTCTTTACCCGTCACGTTTATCCCCTTCTTCTTTGCTGCGTATCTTTTCCGCTCTAATACGCGCCTATCTTCTTCCTTATCTTCCGTGCTATTAGCCTTGATCTCAGAAACATAGTCTCGCTCTGGATGCTTCATAGGCTTACCAGCATTTGTACCTGACTTAGCGATACGTGCTTTTACCGCTTTCTTCCGCGCTTCTTTTCTCATAATGTCTACCCCTCTAACTTACCTTCAGCTCGCAGACGCTCGTAGACCTTTTGTACCATAGGGCGCAGTGTACCTCTGGCGATAGCTTTAATAATTACTCCGTCGATAGCTTCTAAAGCCACTGCGATAAAGACAGGTAGCCCCTGCCAGCTAAGAAACTCGTCAGCATGTTCAGCTAACTCGTCTATTACTTCCTGCATTTTCTCTTCTCCGGGTAGCAGGTCACCAGCTATCTCCAAGATCAAACCCTCGGCGATGGGTTCTAGCTTCTCCCATTTTATACCCAAGAGTGGCCCACGTTCTTCCCGACGTACTCCCCTCCGCTCTTTTCGGAGTGCTCGCTTTTCATCTGGAGTGAGGGTTTGTCGTTCTTCTTTGCTTAATAATGCCATTAGATTCTCCTATAAAATGTTTACTTTAAAGACTTAGCACCGGAGCATTTCCAGCGTTTTCGGCTGAGGTTGTTTGGCGTATTGGGATCGTTCTGTTTGTTTTTAGGTAGTCCCTTCTTAATACCCAGTGACCGTGCGCAGTAAGAGTCTCCTTTACTTGTACCCGGCTTCACTCTTCGGCCCCCGTCTTTTGCTTTCCCTGCCTGCCCGTAGCTCACCTTGCGGCCACTGCCCGTTACCTTAACTCGGGCCTTACCCTTAGAAGGTTTTAGTTTTTTTAAAACCGCTGCTCGGCGTTTTGCCTTCCTATCTTTCACGTGTACCCCTGAAAGTCTGCGTCACTTCCCTGTAGCCCGCCCCCTTGCAGGGATGCTCCTTGGATGGGATCTCCACCACCAGAAGACGGAGCGGTAACCACGCAATTAGCAGTAGTGTCTAGAGTAGCTGACGTGGCCAGCTTGACGGTGTACGTTCCCACTAGGTCAGGAGTAAATGCAAACGAACTAGACCCAAATCCAGCCAGTAGACCGTTTTGTGCTGCATATATATCTGTGATCTCACTAGCCGAAATAGCTCTCGACCAGATAGCCACTTCGTCAATAGTCTGCTCTCCACTCCCATGGTTTCCAAGGTATGACACGAAGAAATCATTGCCTAGGCCAGTTAGTGCCGCTGAATGTGCGTCAGTATCCACCGCGTTTCCGTTTAGGTAGCCGGTAATCGTAGACCCGTCCCAAGTAAACACAATGTGGTTCCAGTTGGCCGGAGTAACCGTAAGGTCTACATAGTTACCGGTGTAACTGCCCACAAAAAACCGAATCGTTGTAGCGTTTTGCCAAAAGGCCCCGAAGCCCTGACTCCATGTGAACAAATTACTGGCACCTGCAATAGCGTCCCACGTTGCTGGGGTCCAAGCAGCATCACCCTTTATCCAAAGGCTTATAGAAAAGTTAGCGGAAACAAAATTAGAGGCTGCTCCGAAATTAACGTTATCGGCTACGCCAAATTGATACGCTTGTGCGCCTACTTTACCTGCTACGAGACTTGCCCCTGTGACCGTACCGTTCCGAACATTACCGGAAGTGTCGTTGGCGTTACCTTCAAAGTGCCAAAGCCCTTCGTTGTCCGTCATATCAAGCGGGGTCGCTGCACCATTGTCGGGAAAGGGTATTGCGGCATTTGCAATAGAACTTCCACCGGGAACAGTAACCCAAGACCAATGGTAATACGTTACACCGACACTAGCAGACCCATCAAACGTAGCAACCACTCCGGGAGTGCCTACAATATCAGGGACGATTGCTACTGGAGATGGAACGGTATGAACTACGCTGGCAAATTGACCCTCTAGTTTAGATACAGCCACGCCCGTATGAACCACGGTTAGCCACTGCCCTTCGAGGTTGTTATCAGACGCGGCTACGGTATGAACGACGCTAGCGAACTGGCCCTCTAGGTTGTTGTCACTAGCGGCTACAGTATGCGCCACGGTTAACCACTGTCCTTCGAGCGTAGCCGGACCTATCAGATCTCCTAGACTGTTTCCAAGGTTGCCCTCAGTATAAATTTCGGCAATTTCGACGGCGGACAGCTCTCGGCCCCAAACAC
>TARA_R110002096_G_scaffold334375_1_pt1 | contig 13105 bp, 8 predicted proteins | sample TARA_R110002096 | Tara Oceans TARA_R110002096 (sample SAMEA4397295) | marine metagenome | biome: Polar Biome; feature: [DCM] deep chlorophyll maximum layer (ENVO:01000326); material: water (ENVO:00002006), including particulate matter (ENVO:01000060) such as... | depth 35 m | reverse complement strand
ACCATTTATGTGATGCAGGACAAGGTTCAAAACGATATCATGTATGGTGATAAAGTCAGTAAAGCGATATTAAGCAATCTATCTTATCAATTTTTTGGAAAAGTGAACGACCCCGACACCGCAAAATATTATGAGCGTTTTTTTGAACTTATTAAAATGAAAACCACCAGTATCAATAAAGGACATAACCTTAATTTTGATACTAGAGTGACCAAAGGGGAAAAGGAAGTCTCAAAAGTAAGAGCTGACATTTTCTTTAAACTAAAACCTGGGGAATTTATAAGCTTTGCTGATGTTAATGATCAGAGAGTCCAATTCAAACTACAGGATATTACAAAGAAATTACCGAAAGCAAAAAATTATTCAAAAAAAGATCTTAAAAGGAATTTTAAACGTATTCATCGGGAGGCACGGTCTCTTTTTAATGAATAATTAAAATGTTTTACTTTAAACTAAAAGATTTAAAATAGACCAAATTAGAACGTTAAATATTTTTGGTTAATTTGTAATTAAGTTTTTTAGAATTAATATCGAATAATAAAAAAAGAATAGGTTCGATTTTTTCCTTTAGACTTTTGCGAAGCATATGAAACGCCTTATATACTTGAGTCTCAACAGTTCTAACAGACACGTTCATAAACTCAGCTATTTCAATATTAGTAAGTCCTTCTTTTCTGCTTAATAAAAATGTTTCCTTACACTTGGGGGGTAAATTCTCAATAGCAAGATTTACAAGTTCTATTTGATCTGTTAAATTATTATCATCTTCTATAACCTGTTCCAATGCTTGTATATGCTTCAATTCAATTGATAGCATTCTTTTGTCTTTCCTCCATTGGTCAACGAAACCATTATATACGGATCTGTTTAAAAAGCTTTTTATTGATTTAATTGATTGTATTTTTTCTCTGTCTTCCCATAATTTAATAAAAACATCTTGAACAATGTCTTTTGCACCATCATTATCATTGGACAGGCTATAAGCATATAAACAAAGCGAATGATGGTAAGTATTCATTAAGAAAACCAATGCCTTATGATTTCCTTTTTGAAGTTCGTTCTTTAGTATTTCTTCGTTTAAAAAATTGATATTCAAAATAATATGGTAAAAAAGTCTGCATAAATATATGAAAAAAATAAAAATCGCGTACGTATTTTGTGAAACTTATACGTCTTAATATAAAAGACCCAAAAATAGTGAATAAAAAGATCGAAAATACAATAATTAAATACTTTTCAAGATCTGCGTCCTTCGAAGAATTGATTGAATTAACTGAATGGTTAAATAAAAAATCAAATAACGATATTTTTTTAAAATACGTTAAAACAAATTATCTAATAAATGCAAACATGTTTGATTCTGATTCAGAAACCGAAACCGAAAAAATATTAAAACAAATTAAGATTAGAGAAAAACATGTTCGAAACCATAAGTTAAAGAAATTATTTAGGTATGCCGCAATGGTCGCAATTATGGTAGGTGGTGGTTACTTCTATTTGAAAAACGATACTTCATCAGAAATAGTAAAAGAGATTATAACCGAGACTAAAGTTATAATAAAACCTGGTCATGATAGAGCTACTCTTACTGTAGAAGATGGTTCAATAGTAGCATTAGAAAAAGGAAACAGGTATCAAAATCAAAATGTTAAAAGTAATGGCGAGGAAATTATCTATGAAGTGAGAGGACAAAACACATCAAAAATCGCCTATAATTATCTAACTATACCAAGAGGTGGTCAATTTCAGGTAACACTATCCGATGGTACTCGGGTGTGGTTAAATTCAGAATCTCAACTCAAATATCCAGTTCGTTTTATTGATGGTAAAACACGTAATGTTGAGTTAGTATATGGTGAAGCATATTTTGATGTGTCTCCAAGTGAAGAACATGAAGGATCTAAATTCAAAGTATTGAATCAATCTCAAGAAGTTGAAGTGTTGGGTACAGAGTTTAATATTAAAGCATACAAAGACGAATTTACCATTTATACAACATTGGTAGAAGGTAAAGTGGCAGTAAGAAATGGGACTTCAAAACAAAATTTAATTCCAAATCAACAAACAAATTTAAATTTAAAAAATAACAGTTATACAATTTCAACAGTTGATGTAAAAGACGAAATTTCATGGAAAAACGGCATTTTTAGTTTTAGTAAAAAACCATTAAAGGAGATTATGAAAACCATTGCTAGGTGGTATGATGTTAATGTTGTTTTTGAAAACAAACAACTTGAAGAAATTACCTTTTCTGGAGTTTTAGGAAAAAATCAAAATATAGAAGAAATTTTATTGACTTTAAAAACTCTAAGTACAATTAAAGATTATAATATAAATGATAAAACAATCAAATTGAAATAAAAAATTAGGGAACAAAGTTTAGACCTGGTAAGTATAAGACTTTATCCCCCTTTTTTCAATCATTAATTAAATATTAACTAACTAATAACAAGGCAAATTTATGGAAATTAAATTAAATAATGTTCTTTTCTGTTTTAGAAAGAAGTTACTAATTATTATTATGAGAACCTTTATAATCTTGTGTTGCATGACTGCTTTTAGCTTTACACCAAGCAATGTATTATCTCAAAATGCTAAAGTTAAAATAGATGTTGATAAAACCTTATCGGTTGAGGAAGTCTTTGAGCTAATAAAGGAGCAAACAGATTATAAATTTATTTATCAAGACGGGATTTTTAAAAACTTTCCAAAAATTGAAGTTAAAAAAGGAGTTGTAAAGGCAAATGAATTACTTCAACGTAGTTTGTCAAGTGGTAATTTTTACGTTATACTTTCTTCCGACAATACGATTTTAGTAAAAGAAAAGACTCTCATTGAGATTAAACAACAAAGTCAGATATCAGGTATTGTTACTGATGAATCAGGTATGCCATTGGCTGGAGCATCAATCATAGAAAAAGGAAGTTCCAATGGGGCACAATCAGATTTTGATGGTCAATTTTCTTTAAATATATTTAGTCCTAATACTACATTAGTTGTGTCATACATTGGTTTTGTAACTCAAGAAATTTCTACTAATGGTAAAACAAATTTTTCAATAATATTAAAACAAGATACGGCAGAGTTGGACGAAATTGTCCTTATTGGTTATGGGCAAAAGAAAAGTAGGAATATAACTGGCGCAGTTTCTAAAATAAATTATGAGAATTTAAAAGATCAAAACATTACTAGTTTTGAACAAGCTTTGTCAGGTCAAATTCCAGGAGTACAAATAGCTGAAACAACTGGAGCTCCAGGAGGTAATGTATCTGTACGAATTAGGGGTGTTGGTTCTATTAGTTCTGGTCAAGAACCATTGTATGTTATTGATGGTGTCCCATTAGATAACGATTTAAGAGGGTCTGCTGGAGGAGATAGTTTTGAACAGCCAACAAATCCATTAGCCTCAATAAACCCAGAAGATATCCAGTCTATTAGTGTGTTAAAAGATGCAGCATCCACGGCAATTTATGGATCTAGAGGTGCAAATGGTGTGATTATTATTGAGACAAAATCTGGAAAGAAAGGAAGAATAAAGATAAATTATAAAGGAACGTTCAGTGTGCAATCTATATTGCGTAAGGTAGATTTGTTAGATGCTTATGAGTATGCAGATTTGGTTATTGATGGACAGAATGAAAACTATATCAACAATAATCCTGGGGGAAATCCCGATAGAGCGATTACAGATCCAAATGGTCTTAGAAATAGAGCCCCAATATTTCCAATACTTTTCCCTTATGCGGCAGGCATTCAGGGATTAACAAACACTGATTGGCAAGATGAAATTTTTAGAGTCGCCTTAACGAGTAATCACAATGTGTCTGTCTCAGGTGGTTCAGACCATTCTAATTATTATGTATCTGGAAACTTTTTAGACCAAGAAGGTATTGTTATTAATTCAGAATATAAACGATATGCTTTTAGAATGAAGTATAATGTGAATTATGATAATATTCAGTTTGGAATTAATTTGGCACCTTCTTATACAGATAACGATATTGTTCAAAGTGAAGGTCCTGCAAATAGAGATGGAGGAGGATTAGTACAGGCTGCTAATACATATGGACCTATATTTCCAGTATATAATCCAGATGGGACATTTAATTATGGGAATAACAACTTTTTTAATCGCCCCGATCAAATAAATCCAGTAGCTATAGCAACGCTTCTAGACGATCGTAAACAGCAATTTCGTTTGCTTGCTAATGCTTTTATTAGCTTTAAGATTTTAGAAGGGTTAACATATAAAGGATCGATAGGAATAGATGTAAACAATTTTAAAAGAGATACATATAATCCTATTGCGTTAGAACGAAGAGGAGAATTAGAAAATACTGGTTTCGGTCGAACTAGAAGTGATTTTGTAAGTAATTATGTTATTGATAACACCCTTACCTATAAAAAACAATTTGGAGATTTTCATAATATAGATGCGGTTTTAGGGACTTCAGCTCAAAAAAATAGAACAGAAAGAAATTTTGCTAGAACTGCTGGATTTCCAAACGATTTGGTACAAACTTTGAATGCCGCTACTATAGCTGAATCAGCGTTTTCAAATGGTTCAGAATGGTCAATATTATCATATTTTGCTAGGTTAGAATATAATTATGATGAAAAGTATTTGTTCTCTGTTTCAGGAAGAACAGATGGATCATCTCGTTTTGCTAAGAATACTAAATGGGGTTATTTTCCTTCAGCTTCATTAGGTTGGATTGTTTCCAAAGAAAACTTTTTTGGAGAAGGAAACGTTATTAACTTTTTAAAATTAAGAGGAAGTTACGGGTCGAATGGTAATTTTGATATCGGTAATTATGAGCATATTGCTCTATTAGATTCTGAGAATTATGTGTTTGGTAGTGAAGAGAATATAGTTAATGGTTTAACAAAAGGTAACTTATCTAATGACAAGTTGACATGGGAAACAACCACTTCATGGGATTTGGGATTGAATATTTCTTTTTTGAATAATAAATTTGAACTGGAAGCTGATTATTATGATGCTATTAGCAAAGACTTCCTTTTTAACGTTCCATTAGAACCACACACGGGATTTGAATCTTTTAGAGAAAATAGAGGAGAAATTAAAAATTCAGGTATTGAAATAGCGTTAACGTATCATGAAAAAATTGGAAACCTTGAAATTACTGCCAATGCAAACTTTTCAAAAAATAAAAATGAAGTATTAGAGTTAGGGCCTGAAGGAAACCGTATTATAACATCTGGGGCTGTGTCTGATGCAACATATGTTACTCAAATTGGTGATCCAATAGGGTCTTATTTTCTTTATGTAGAAGATGGCGTATTTGCAAATCAAGCAGAAGTTGATGCGGTGCCGCATTTTGCTGGGGCGAGACCTGGTGATATTCGTTATGTAGATACTGATGGTGACGGAGATATTGATTCAGAAGACAGGCAAATTGTAGGGAATTATAATCCAGATTATCTTCTCGGAGGAAGCTTAAACTTAAAATATAAAAATTTTGATTTAGGTATTTCTGTAAACAGTAGTCAAGGTTCTGAAATTTTAAACTTAAATCGCAGATTTACTGCAAATCCATCAGGAAATTTCAATAATTATGTAGATTCTGTAAATCGCTGGAGATCAGAAAGTGACCCAGGTAACGGGCAGGTGCCTCGAGCAAGAAGCAGTACAGGAAGAAATACGTTAATTTCTACAAGATACATAGAAGATGGATCTTTTGTTAGAATTCAAAATATAGCAATTGGGTTCAATCTACCTTCTAAAATAGCTGAGGATTTGTCTATATCCAACGCTAGACTTTCAGTAAATGTTCAAAACCCTTTTTTATGGACAAATTATACAGGATACAACCCAGAAGTTAATAGTAGACCTAATAGTGCAACATCAGCAGGAGAAGATTATGGTTCTTTTCCCTTAGCAAAATCTTTTACTATAGGCATTAACGTAGCATTTTAATATAAAAAATATGTATAATATGAAAAATATATTTAAACTTTTATTTGTTGTATTCATTATAAATGGATGTAGCAATGATTTTATAGAATTAGCACCTTTTTCACAAGCAGATGTTGATGATTTTTTTAAAACAGGAAATGATTTTGAAATTGCAGTAAATGCAGTATATGATGTACTTCAAGATGGTAGACTATATGGAGGTCGTTTTGAAACGGTACTTGAAATACGATCAGATAATGGAAGATTTATTGATCCTACTAGTGAGAGGTTTGATATCGCTAATTTTACAGAAACATCGGATAATAATCAAATTTTTGGTCCTTACGTAGCTTTATACCAAGGAATAGGTAGAGCAAATGGTATTTTAGATAGAATAGATCAAGCAGCTATTGATGATGCAACTCTAGCTGAGCGAATTAAAGGTGAAGCTCAATTTTTAAGAGGCCTATTTTACTTTCATTTAGTACAACTGTATGGAGACGTTCCACTTGTAAATAGAGAGATTACTGCTAGTGAGTCTGGAGATTTTGATAGAGAACCAATAGATAAAATTTATGAATTTATAGAAAATGATTTAAAAAGTGCTGCAATGTCTTTACCTGTTTCACATGGAAGTTTAGATAAAGGACGTGCTACTCAAGGGGCGGCAAATGGATTGTTAGCAAAAGTATATTTAACTCAGAATAAAACAGGGCTTGCAAAGGGAGCGTTAGAACAAGTTATTGCTTCTGGTGAATATAGTTTACAACCAAATGTTGCAGCTATTTTTAACGGAAATAACGAGTTGAACAATGAAATTCTTTTTGCAGTACGTTTCACTAAACTTGGAGACGGCGAAGGAAATAGTTTATTATTTGATATCAATGGTGGTGATAGAACGATTAATCAGGATTTAATAGATGCCTATAATCTTTTAGACGAAAGGTTAGCATTAGTAGAATACGTTACAGTTACTGGGAGTAGGGTAGTTCCTAAAAAATATTTTGATGTTTTAAATACAAGTAATAGAGGAGGCCTAGATGTTCCTGTGTTAAGATACGCAGATATTTTATTAATGTATGCTGAAGTATTGAATGAAGAAGCTTATATAGGGGCTGATGATAGTCCAGCTTTTCAAAACTTAAATACCGTAAGAGAGCGAGCAGGATTAGCACCATATACAACAGTAGACCTTGTTAATCAAGTCACATTTAGAGCCGCTGTTTTAAATGAAAGACGTTTAGAACTAGCTTTAGAGTTTCACAGATGGTATGATTTGAAAAGAACGAATACAGTTATTTCAACTTTTGCAGCACTAGGAGTTACAGTTCAAGAATGTAACCTGATTTATCCAATACCACAAATAGTTATTGAGAGAGCAGCAGATCCAGTTGGTTTTCCTCAAAACCCTACTTGTAACTAACTAAGATGAGAATATTATAAATATTAAAAATTATAGAGATGAAAAATATAAAACATTACATATATACGCTTTTACTGCTTTTTATAGTTTTAATTAGCTGTGAAGACGATGAGGTTGCAACTAGAAATGCGTTGCCAGAGGCAAGTTTTACTTTAAACCCTGAAATACCTATTAAAGGTGAGCCTGTTACATTTATAGATGCATCAACAGATTCAGATGGTACTATTAAAAGTTGGTTATGGAATTTTGGAGATGGAGAAGTATCTCAAGATCAAAACCCAGCAGAACGAATCTTTGATTTGGCAATTGAATATGAAGTAAGTTTAACGGTTAAAGATAATAAAGGAGGAGAAGATACTACAACCCAAATCTTTAGGATAAGCGATCCAGATGTTCCAAATGTTTTGCCTACGGCTGCATTTTCAATTCCTAATGGTCTTGTTCAAAGAGGAGCAGAAGTTGCGTTTACAGATGACTCTTCTGATACAGATGGATTAATAAGTTCTTGGGCTTGGGATTTTGGAGATGGCAATACAGCTACAAGCAAAAACCCAATACATTTTTACGGTGGAGTAGGCTCGTTTACTATAACCTTAACGGTGACAGATGATTCTGGTGATACTTCAGAAGTTTTTACAAAAGATATAAGTGTTTGGGGTGATAAATGGGCTTTTGCAACCACAGGAGAAATCAAACCAAGTACCCCAGCAATAGCTGATGATGGGACTATTTATGTAGGGTCGGATGACGATTCGTTTTATGCTATAAATAATGATGGGACGTTAAAATGGTCTTTTGCAACAGGAGGGAATATTAGAAATTCACCTTCAATAGCTCCAGATGGTACAATTTATATAGGTTCAGACGATGATAATTTATATGCATTAAACCCTGATGGTACTATGAAATGGTCATTTAATACAGGAGGTAATGTAAATGTAACATCTAGTGCTATTGGTTTAGATGGAACTATATATACAGGAGGTTCAGCTGATACCGTTTTTGCACTTAATCCAGATGGTACAGAAAAATGGAGTTACATAGCCGATGGAGATATTTTAAGCATTGCATTAACAGATGATATACTTTATTTTACACATAACGGAGGGCGAAATATTGTATCGTTAAACGCAACAAATGGTATTTTAAATTGGTTCGTTCCACATGGCGCATTTGCTGGTGGCAGTATGGCTATTGATGCAGACAACACTGTGTATTTTCAAGGAGACCTTGGAGCTGGTGCTGGAAAAATTTGGGCAATAAAATCTGATGGTACGGAAAAATGGTCTTTTGATTTAGCAGGTTCCGCAAGTCGAGGAGGAGTTGTGTTAGCAAGTGATGGAACACTTTACGCATCTACTAAAGAAGAATCAGACCATTTTAGAGCTATAAATAGTTCTGATGGTTCTTCCAAATGGTCTTTTACTACAGGTGATGACCTTTCTGCGGCAGCAGCGGTAGATAGTGATGGGAATGTGTATATAGGTAGTTTTGATGATAAATTTTATGTGTTAGACTCTGGAGGTAATGTGAAATTTGAATTTACTACAGGAGGTAATATATGGGGATCGGCTACCATTGGAACAGATGGTATGGTATATTTCGGATCTTACGACGGAAGTCTATATGCCATGGAGTTTTTTGCTTCGGGACTAGATACAGGCGTGTGGCCTAAACTTGGGGCAAACCTAAAAAATACAACAAGTAAATAAATTCTTAAAAAAGATGAAAATGAAAATTTTTTTAAATAAAATTAGAAAAGGCTGGTCAACAGCCTTTTCTATTCTAACAGCTATTATAATTATTTATAACTGTAATGCTTGCAGTAGCAATTCAGATGATGATCCAAATCCAGACCCACCAATTGTTGTAGACCCTGTAACTCCGGTAACCGAACTCTACAAGAATTTAGATTTTACAGCCATAGCCGCACATAGATGCTATTATAGAAAATCACCAGAAAATTCTTTAGCAGCCATTCAAGATGCTTTGGAATTAGGGATTGAATTTCTGGAAACAGATACACAAACTACTTCTGATGGAGTTGTTATTTTATTTCATGATACCACAGTTGATCGTATGACAAATGGTTCGGGGCTAGTTGCTAATATGAACTTTGGTAACCTGAGCAATTTAAATTTAAAGAATAATAGCAATGGTGGTGTACTAACTGAAGAAACTATACCAACATTAGAGCAGGCACTCCTAAAGATTAAAGGAAAAAATATTTATATCCATATTGAAGTAAAGGACAAAAACTTTAGTGAGGTTGTTAAGGTGATCAAAAAAGTAAATATGGAGAATCAAGTAGTCGTGTTTGCTGATACGAGAGATGATTATGATATATTAGATGCTTTTGTTGGCATATTTATAGATCCCGTTTGTAGAAACGCAGATCAATTTAATTTTTATTTAAATAGAACAAATACGCCTTTACTAAACTTAGCAGGAACACAGTTTAATGCCAATAACACGCAAACTGCAAGAGATAACAATAAGTTAACTTGGCGAGGTATTATTGGTAAGGACGAAGATATTGAGCTTATTTCGGGAGCTACATCAACTCCTAGATTAAATGCTTTAATAGCAATAGATCCTTCTATTATTCACACGGACTATGCTGATTTAATGATTCCATATTTAGAAAGTAAAGGAAAAAGATAATATGAGAAAGTTATTCATTTTAGTATTGGTGGTTTCGGTTTTTTCGTGTAAGCAAAGCAATGAAGAAAAGGGTCGAAATACATCTAAAAAAAAACAAGAGGAGGTAAAGAATAAAAATATTCGTGGTGCTTCTTCACTATTGGAGGAGTATTTAAACGATACTAATGTTCTTGTGATTGCACATAGAGCAGATTGGAGATATGCCAGTGAAAATTCTATTCTAGCCATTGAAAATGCAATTAAAATGGGTGTTGATATTGTTGAGATAGACTTGAAAAGAACCGAAGATGGTCAAATCGTATTAATGCATGATCACACCTTAGATCGCACAACAACTGGTAAAGGATATGTGAAAGACTTTTCTCTTGAAGAAATAAAACAACTATATCTAAAAGATGGTGCGGGTCATAAAACCCTTTTTAAAGTACCTACTTTAAGAGAAGCTTTATTAAAGGCAAAAGGTAAAGTTCTTGTGAATTTAGACCAATCTTATGAATATTTTGATGATGTTTTACCAATTCTAAAAGAGACCAATACATTGAATCAGGTAATTGTGAAAGGTTACAATATTCCATTAGCAGAGGTGAAATTGAAACTACGTAACTACTACGATTCAATTCAATATATGCCCATTATAAAACTTGGGGTTGAAGGTTATAAAGAAAGGGTTAAAGAAGTAAAAGAAAACCAATTTGAAGCCGTAGAGTTTACTTTTACATCAGATACCATACCTACAGTTAGTGAAATCCCTTATTTCCAAAAGATAGGAACCCGTGTATGGGTTAATGCCTTATGGCCCGAACACAATGCAGGGCATCATGATGATAGAGCTTTAAAAGAACCTGATAGTTCTTATGGCTGGTTAATATCAAAAGGGGTCAATATGATCCAAACAGATCGACCACAATTATTGTTAGACTACCTAAGAAGTAAAGATTTCCACGATTAGATTAATAGCGAGTTAGTTTATTTAGTTTAGTTGCTAAAGGGCATAGTGATAATACTATGCCTTTTTCTAAGCAAATTTAGTGTAATAAGAAATTAAGATATGATACAATATTTCAAAAAATCTTCCCCTAAGCAATTAATAGAATCAGATGAACAACAAAAAAAGTTTTATAAAAAACTAAAATGGCAAGTGTTTATTTCTGCTACTTTAGGTTACGGATTGTATTATGTATGTAGATTAAGCCTAAATGTAGTTAAAAAACCAATAGTAGATGCTGGTATATTAACAGAATCTGAATTAGGCATTATTGGTTCTGCTTTATTTTTTTCATATGCCATTGGCAAATTGACTAATGGATTTCTTGCAGATCATAGCAATATAAAACGCTTTATGGCAACTGGACTGCTAATATCGGCATTGGCAAACTTGATCATGGGCTTTACCAGTGGTTTTTACTTTTTTGTAATTTTTTGGGGCGTCAATGGTTGGGTACAGTCCATGGGAGCGCCTTCTAGTATTGTGTCATTATCGCGGTGGTACACAGACAAGGAACGCGGGAGCTTTTATGGGTTTTGGAGCACCAGCCATAATATTGGAGAAGCGCTTACCTATATTTTAACAGCCGTAGTGGCTACTTCTTTTGGTTGGCAATGGGGGTTCAGGGCTGCCGCCATTGTAGGACTATTCGGTGCTGTAATGATTTCTATATTCTTTCATGATTCTCCAGAGAGTAAAGGACTGCCTCCAGTAAACAAAGATTTCAGAAAAGAAAAAATATCCACATGGCATGAACAAAAAGGCGTGCTTAAAAATCCTCATGTGTGGATTTTAGCTTTGTCAAGTGCTTTTATGTATATATCAAGATATGCCGTAAATAGTTGGGGGCCGTATTATTTTGAAACGGCTAAAGGCTATACCCTTACACAGGCAAATACGCTCGTTGCAATCAGTGCAGTTAGTGGTATATTAGGCACTGCGTCATCTGGATTTGTATCAGACAAATTTTTTAAAGGAAGAAGGAACAAACCGGCATTGATTTTTGGATTGATGAATGTTTTTGCGCTCTCACTTTTCTTGCTTGGGCCTAAAAATGTTTGGTGGTTGGATGTCATAAGCATGGTAATTTTCGGCCTTGGCATAGGGGCTCTTATATGTTATTTAGGGGGCTTAATGGCGATTGACATTGCTTCAAAACAGGCTTCGGGAGCTGCATTGGGCATTGTTGGGATTATGAGTTATCTGGCAGCTGGTATTCAAGACATTGTCAGCGGTTATTTAATAGAAAACAATAAATCTGTTGTTGATGGGATAACCTTATATGATTTTAGTTCTATTTCTGTTTTCTGGATTTCAGCTGCGGTTGTTTCTGTGGTTTTGGCACTATTCACATGGAAGAAAACTTAAAACATTTTGTTAAAGCATTTAGAAAGTATTTGTTTTAGTAATGAAATCAGAGAAAGATGAATGATTATTTAAGAATGGCTGTTGGTTTTGAAATTGTTATTAGATTATAAATTAATGTGGGTTAAAATAATTTAGAATGTACCGTAACATTATATATACAATAAAAAAAAGTTTTATCACAAAGTTCGAGAGTGAACCACTATTGATTTTCTCACCAGGAAGAATCAATATAATTGGTGAACACACGGATTATAATGATGGCTTTGTTTTTCCAGCAGCTGTTGATAAAGGTATTGTTGCTGCTATTGGGAAAAGTGATTCAAATGTATCAACAGTATACGCAGCAGATAAACAAGAAACCCTAGAAATCTCTTTAAAACAAATAGAACCACTTTCCCAAGGCAGTTGGCAAAACTACATACTTGGTGTGGTTACAGAAATTCAAAATAGGAGTAAAACCATAGGCAATTTTAACATCGTATTTGGGGGCGATATTCCTGAAGGGGCAGGTATGTCCTCTTCGGCTGCTTTAGAAAATAGTGTGGTTTTTGGGCTTAATGAACTTTTTGATTTGGGATTATCAAAAGATGATATGATCTTAATCTCTCAAAAAGCTGAACACAATTATGTTGGGGTTAAATGCGGTATTATGGATCAATATACGAGTATGTTCGGTATAAAAAATAATGCGCTGTTATTGGATTGTAGAACTGTAAAATCTAAAGCTTTTGAAATAGATTTTAAA
>TARA_R110002096_G_scaffold14582_7_pt1 | contig 13106 bp, 10 predicted proteins | sample TARA_R110002096 | Tara Oceans TARA_R110002096 (sample SAMEA4397295) | marine metagenome | biome: Polar Biome; feature: [DCM] deep chlorophyll maximum layer (ENVO:01000326); material: water (ENVO:00002006), including particulate matter (ENVO:01000060) such as... | depth 35 m | reverse complement strand
CCACCCAATTTCGCCAGAACGTCGCCACCCAAACCTGGGATACGCATTTTCAAACCTTGCAGATCTTCTGCAGAGTTAATTTCTTTGTTGAACCAACCGCCCATTTGAACGCCAGTGTTACCCATAGCAAAGTTTTTCAGGCCAAAACCACCTGCCAACTCGTCCCACAGCTCTTGGCCGCCGGCATATTTGGTCCATGCATCCATTTCAGTGGCCGTCAGACCGAATGGAATCGCAGTAAACGGTGCCCAACCTGGGTGTTTACCTTTCCAGTAGTAATCAGCACCAATGTACGCTTGAGAGTTGCCAGAAGCAACTTCGTCAAATGAATCAAATGCGCCAACTTTTTCGCCAGCAGCAAAATAAGTGACTTGGATTTCACCTTCGGTCAATTCCTGGATGCGTGCGGCCAAACGTTGTGCCGGCAAACCCAAACCTGGGAAATCGCGTGGCCACGTTGCAACAATAGCCATTTCGATTTTTGATTGTGCAACTGATGGCGCTGCCAACGTTGTTGCGGCGCCAGCAACTGCGGCGCCTGTTAGAAACTTACGACGTTCCATTAATTTCCTCCCTAAATAGACAATCAGGACCGCGAATGCCGCCCTGTGATTCCTTTTGAATCTGTCTCAGTATGGTACAATAGTAATTTATTAACCACTACATCAGTAGTATTACGTAAAAAAATTTCCATAACTTGGGATATTGCGTTATCAAATGTCGCGACTGGCTACTTTGGAAAACGCATGTCTTATCGGACTAAACTTCTCTTTCTGACATTGTTCCCGATCATGTTGATCACGCTGGTAACGGTGTTGGTGTTGGAGGCACGTTCTCAAAAACTGATCAATGCACAGCATAAAACATTGAACGCGATTTTTTTAGACGAAGAGAAACAGGAACTACGCAATTATCTGGCTTTAGCGCAAAAGGCGATTGATCCGTCCTATAGCTCATTCCTTAAAACCAAACGTCAGGCACAAGCGGAAGCAATGGAAGTCCTGCGCGAAATGTCGGCAAACGAGGATCAATATTTTTATGTCTATGACAGCACGGGCACAATTCTGGTCGAACCCCGTCTGTCATTTCTACAAGGAAAAAATTGGATCGGTTTAAAGAACAAGGACGGCATTCCCGTTATCAAAAATCTGATCGACACTGCCAAATCAAACCAAGAGTTTTATACTTTCGTGTGGCAAAAACCATCGACCAAAAAATACGTCCCAAAAATGAACCACGTCACCTACCTAGAGCGGTGGGATTGGGTGTTGGGAACTGGTGTCTATCTGGATGATGTGGAACGCGACATCGCCGCGATCAATATTCAAATGCAGGATGGATTGGGTAAAACCAAACGTGATGTCGCGTGGTTGGCGATTGGGGCACTGGCGGCAACTGCGCTGGTTATGTGGGCATTTCAATTTTCACAACAGCGCCTTGCGGATGCAGAATTGCGGCGTCTCAACACCCGCCTGGTCGACATCCAAGAAAGCAATCGCAAACGCATCAGCCAAGAATTGCACGACGGGATTTCTCAATTCCTCGTCAGCTCGCGCTACAGCCTCGAGGCGGCACTTGGACACGCCAAGCAATCTTCTAAAATCGCCAAAGCCACCCATGCTGCCATGTCCACAATGGACGCCGCCATTGCCGAAGTACGCCGCATATCGCTGTTCCTGCGCCCTACCGTTTTGGACGATGTTGGACTTGCCGCCGCCCTGCGCACATTGGCAAATGATTTCGAACGCGACACCCACATAAAAACGACCGTCGATGCCATGCCAATGGGTGACCTGCTACATGACGATGCTAAAACCGCCATGTATCGCATCGTCCAAGAGGCGCTGACCAATATCACCAAATATGCAAACGCTTCCAAAGTCAGTATCCATATAACAAAATCACGTCGCGCCGTACATCTGAATATCACTGATGACGGTATCGGGTTTGACGCGAAAAAGGGAACCAAAGGTCAGGGTCTTGGTCTGCGAAACATGCGCGAACGCATTGACAGTTTTGGTGGTGAAATGAAGATCGTATCGAAACCATTGACGGGCACACAGATCAAAGTGTCGATGCCGATCAAGCGCACTGCGGATATAGAGGTAAAGGCATGAAAATCAAACTGGTCATCGTCGACGATCACGACATCCTGCGCGAAGGCATTCGCGCGCGTCTGCAAGATCACGATAAATTCGACATCATAGCAGAGGGTCGCAATGGCGCAGAGGCCGTGGATTTATACTCTCGATGCAATCCCGATATACTACTGACCGATATTTCAATGCCCACCATGAACGGACTGGACGCCGCCACGCAAATCTTGGCCGCCGATCCAGATGCCAAAATCATATTCCTATCCGTCTACAACGACCCAGAATACATCGCTAAGGCGATCAGCATCGGTGCCAAGGGTTTCATCCTGAAAGATGTTTCAAAACCCGAAATGGTCAACGCCATTTGTCGGGTTGCACAGGGTGGCAAATACCTCGGCCCAAATGTTGCCGATATGTTGAACCAAAAACAGCCAGACACTGATTATGGGCTGACCAACCGTGAACGCGATATTCTGTCCCGCATTGCCAAGGGTGCCACGAACAAGGAAATGGCGCGGGATCTAAACCTGTCCGTGCGCACAATCGAAAGCCACCGCTCCTCGGTTCGTGAAAAAACCGGCGGCGGCAACGCCGTGGCGCTGGCTAAAATCGCCCGAGACCTGAACCTGTAACCTTTTTCACAATTAATGTCGGTTTTGTCTTGCCGCGTCACGAATTCCTGTCGCATGCTCTGATCAGAGAAGGAATCTGTCATGCGTTACTCTGCACTCAGCATTTTAAAAAATGGCCTAACGGGCAACAAAAACTGGAAACCCGTTTGGCGTGAACCGGAACCGAAAAAATCCTACGATTATGTTATCGTTGGCGGTGGTGGTCACGGGTTGGCAACGGCGCATTATCTGGCCAAAGTGTTTAAGGGCAAAAATATCGCCGTGTTGGAAAAAGGCTGGATCGGTTCAGGCAATATTGGGCGCAACACAACCATCGTGCGCTCAAACTACATGCTCGATGGCAACCAACCGTTTTACGAAATGTCGGTAAAGTTGTGGGAAGGTTTGGAACAGGATCTAAACTATAACGCGATGATGTCCCAACGCGGCATCCTCAACTTGGCGCACTCTGATGGTCAACGCGATGCCTATGCGCGCCGTGGCAATGCTATGTTAATGTCTGGCGGGGACGCCGAATTGTTGGATCGCGACGCCATCCAAAAAATGTGTCCTTTCTTAAATTTCGATAACGAGCGCTTTCCAATTCAGGCCGGGTTACTACAACGCCGCGCAGGCACTGCGCGTCACGACGCTGTCGCATGGGGATACGCACGTTCCGCCGATCAACACGGCGTCGATATTATCCAAAACTGCGAAGTCACTGGTTTTCAGATGAAGAATGGAAAATGCATCGGTGTCGAAACGTCGCGCGGTTCCATCAAAGCCAAAAAAACCGCCGTCTGTGTGGCGGGTTCATCAGGGCGCGTCATGGCCAAGGCTGGCATGCGACTACCAATAGAAAGTCACGTCTTACAGGCATTCGTAACCGAAGGCCTAAAACCCACCCTGCCCGGCGTCATTACCTACGGCGCTGGCCACTTTTACGTCAGCCAATCCGACAAAGGTGGCTTGGTGTTTGGCGGCGACATCGATGGCTACAACACCTATGCCCAACGCGGAAATTTACCCGTAGTCGAAGACGTCTGTGCGGGCGGCATGTCTATCATGCCAATGATCGGACGCTCGCGTTTGTTGCGCATGTGGGGCGGGGTGATGGACATGTCCATGGACGGCTCTCCCTTCATCGATAAAACGGGCATCGATGGTTTGTACTTCAACGGCGGCTGGTGTTATGGCGGGTTCAAGGCGACCCCCGCATCAGGGTATTGTTACGCACATCTATTGGCGACCGAAACACACCATAAACACGCAACGCAGTTGCGTCTGGATCGTTTCATGACTGGCAACATTATTGATGAAAAGGGCGTCGGCGCCCAACCAAATCTGCATTAGGGGACTAAAACATGATAATCAACCACCCCCTTTTGGGGCCACGCGACGCAAACGAATTTGTTCATCTTGGCGATGTCTCTATGATTGACCGTCCCGATGGCATGGACGCAGACGCCGCCGCTAAATTCCACGATTACCTGTACCTGCGTGATAACCCTGCGGGCGAGTACCGCGAATTGTGGTATCACGAGGCAGGCGATCGCTCTTGGCTCGTCGTCACACGCGACACCCTGACCCACGCAATTTCATCGGTTGAATTGGCTCGCGATGTGGCCCGCACCAGAGGGCGTTCAAAATGAGCAATAATTTTCGCATCGACGTCAAAAAATCGGCGGGCTTAATCGACCGCACCCAACCGATGACGTTCAAATTCAACAGCAAAACCATGCACGGGTTTCAGGGCGACACCCTTGCATCCGCCATGCTGGCCAACGGTGAACGCTTGGTCGCGCGCTCGTTCAAATACCACCGGCCACGTGGAATTTTCAGCGCAGGTTCCGAGGAACCAAATGCCCTCGTTCAACTTCGCACTGGCGCATATCAGGAACCAAACACCCGCGCCACCACGGCAGAATTGTTCGATGGCTTAACCGCAACTAGTCAAAACCACCGTGGTCCACTTGGCTTTGACATCATGTCCGCGACCGATCTGCTTTCACCATTCCTTGGCGCTGGTTTCTACTATAAAACCTTCATGTGGCCCGCCGCATTTTGGGAAAAACTCTACGAACCCATCATCCGTGCCTCTGCTGGTTTGGGCAGCCTGTCTATGCTGGAAGACCCCGATAAATACGACAAGGGTTTCTTGCACTGTGACCTTCTAATCGCGGGTGCAGGGCCATCAGGTTTGTCCGCGGCATTAGCCGCTGGTCGCTCAGGTGCCCGCGTCATCATCGCCGACGAAGATTTCGTTCTGGGCGGTCGCCTCAACGCCGAAAATCACACAATCGCGGGCATGTCGGGCCATGATTGGGCACAACAAACCCTTGCCGAACTGGCCGCGATGGACAACGTCCGCATCCTGCCTCGCACCACCATTTTCGGCGCATATGATCACGGTATTTACGGCGCATTGGAACGTAAAACCGATCACCTGCCCCACGCAGGCGACAAGCCCCGCCAAGTGTTATGGCGCATCTACTCCAAACACGCATTAATCTGCGCAGGTGCCACCGAACGTTCCATCGCATTCGCCAACAACGACCGCCCGGGCATCATGCTGGCAGGTGCCGTTCGCGCCTATGCCAATCGTTGGGGCGTGGCCACAGGCAAACAGGTGGCCATTTTCACCAACAACGACAGCGGTTGGCAAACGGCATCCGAATTATCCGCCAAAGGTGTCAACATCACTGCCATCATCGACCCCCGCGACACCGCCCCACGCGCCCATATCGCAGGTGCCACAATCGTCATGGGCGCAAGTGTGTGCAACACCGCGGGACGCAAAGCATTGCACCGCATCACCCTGACCAACGGCCAAACATTAAACGCCGATTGCTTGGGCGTTTCGGGCGGCTGGTCGCCCAACGTCCACCTAACGTGTCACCAACGCGGTCGCCCCGTGTGGAACGACGACATCGCGGGCTTTGTCCCGGGTGGCGACCTGCCCGTTGGCCAAACCATCGCAGGTGCCGCCAACGGCGACATGACCTTGGGCGCGGCACTGAGTGCAGGTCACAAAGCGGCTAATGGCATTGTCAAAGAACTGGGGTTCACCAACAGTCGCGCACAAGTTGCCAAAGCAGACGATGAAACCTTTGCCATCAAACAATTCTGGCACGTCACAGGTCATAAACAACGCGCATGGATCGACCTTCAAAACGACGTCACCACCAAAGACGTCAAACAATCCCAAGCCGAGGGTTTCAAATCCGTCGAACACCTGAAACGCTATACCACCCTTGGCATGGCCACCGATCAGGGTAAAACATCCAATGTTTTGGGTCTGGCAGTCATGGCCGAAGCGACGGGAAAAACCATCCCTGAAACAGGCACCACAATTTTCCGCCCGCCCTATAACCCTGTGGCCGTCGGCGCATTCGGTGGCCGCGAACGTGGTCAACATTTCCACCCAACCCGCCTAACACCCAGCCACCGATGGGCAGACGAACAAGGTGCGCAATTTGTCGAGGTTGGTAATTGGATGCGCGCCCAATGGTTCCCAAAACAAGGCGATAAAACATGGCGTGACGCCGTCGATCGCGAGGTCATTCAAACCCGCGCATCCGTGGGCGTCTGCGATGTATCCACATTGGGCAAAATCGACATCAAAGGCACCGACGCCGCCGCGTTCCTGAACAAAATGTACTCAAACCCATTCGCCAAAGTTCCCGTTGGTCGCGTGCGTTACGGGCTGATGTTGCGCGAGGATGGCATCTGTTACGACGATGGCACAACCGCCCGCATGTCCGAAAACCATTTCGTTATGACCACAACGACCGCCAATGCGGTTCTGGTGTATCGCAACATGGAATTCGCTCGCCAATGCCTGTTCCCCGACATGGATGTGCATCTGATTTCCACCACCGACCAATGGGCGCAATTCGCCGTCGCGGGGCCCAATGCACGCGCCGTCATGGCGAAAATCGTGGACAAGGTTGATATGTCCAACGACGGCTTCCCCTTCATGGCTTGTGCTGATGTCACTGTTTGTGGCGGCACACCGGGTCGTCTGTTCCGCATCTCCTTTTCTGGCGAAATCGCCTACGAGGTGGCGGTTCCAGCACGTTACGGCGATGCTTTGATCCGCGAAATCATGGATGCTGGCGCAGAATTTGACATCACCCCCTACGGCACCGAAGCCTTGGGCGTTATGCGCGTTGAAAAGGGTCACGTCACAGGTGCGGAACTTGATGGGCGCATCACCGCGTTCAACGTCAATATGAACGGCATGGTCTCTGTGAAGAAAGACAGCATCGGTGCCACCCTATCGCGTCGTGAAATGATGGTGGCCGAAAATCAGGTTCGCTTGGTCGGCGTCAAACCCGTCGACAAATCCGATACATTGTCCGCTGGTGCACATTTTATAGCACCTGATACCGCACCCACCACCCAAAACGATCTGGGCTGGATTTCATCCGTTTGCTACTCGCCGCATTTCGAACAACACATCGGTCTGGGCTTCCTCAAAGGCGGCCATAAACGCCACGGCGAAATCATCCGCGCATGGGATGGTGTCCGCGGCACCGACGTCGACGTCGAAATCGTCTCCCCTCATATGTACGATCCCGAAGGAGGGCTGCAACGTGGCTAAACTTTCCCAAACCAGCCCCCTCAACGGCTACGACCAACACATCGGCGATATGCGCTTGCGTGAAATTCATGACATGGATTTGATCGCTTTGGCCGTGCCCCACAAAGGTGGCACAAAACTCAAACGCGCGATTAAGGATGGCCTTGGAATGTCGATGCCAACCGCTGTGAAATCCTCAAGCGGCGACAGAACCCGCCTGTTGATGACCCAACCCGATCAGGTTTTCGTCATGTCCCCGCGTACCGCGCAGGCCGAGAAAACAATCGCCAAATCCATCGGCAACGCCGCCTATATCACCGATCAAACCGACGCATGGGTAGTTCTGGAACTCAGCGGCCCATCGTCACGCGCCGCACTTGAACGCATCTGTCAGGTCGATCTGAACGCGGGCGTTTTCAAACTCAACCAAATGGCACGCACCACAATGGAGCACATGGGCAGCATTGTCATCCACAATGGCAAAGACAGCTTCTTGTTGATGTCAGGCAGCTCGTCAGCGGCATCATTTTTGCATGCGGTGGAATTGTCAGCGAAACACGTCAGCTAAGTTGAGGCCTTTGACCCTAACGTACCAATATTAACCTTTCTGCCTAATTCGTGTGCGAACAGACCAATCGGTAATCTTGCGTTAACGTTTGCCATGATGTTTGTGAATATTCATGGCACGGTTCACTTGCCGTGCGTTTACCGTCCAAATACCGCACCCCATTTTACGCCCTTAATGACCAACCTTACCTTGGCATTCGCATCGTTAGGGAATTCCAAAAAATGGGGGCGTATACTTTCAGCGTCACCCCCACACAATTCCAATAATGTCAGTCGAAAAACTATCCACGTTTACCGTAATACAGCCCCACAACATGTTCCGCCTCGGCGAAAAACAACCAACGCGATGCAAACACGCCAACGACGTGCGATACCACCGCAATCACAGCCTTCACATCATGGCGCGCGCCCATCAAAATCATCAAAACAGGAATCACAACCATCAACAAAATCGCAATCACCCGCAGCTTGGTCGCATGCTTACGGCCAATAACATAGACCATTTCCTTCAACAGGTAATTGGTTCCCGTATGGGGCGGTTCAAACATCCGCACCCTGCCGATATTGCCCAAACCCGTTGCCGTTTCCATGGTCGAACCACGGGTTGCAAACTGTTGATCACCCATCAACCACGCCGCAATTTGGATAATCCCCACAAGGATAAAACCATATATCGCAACCTGAATTTGCCCTGTCATCAACGCCCCGCCAAACACGGCCAAGGTCACGAATAAAACCGGTGTTGTCCAATGATTCCAACGTGGTACCGTTTTCAACTGTGCATAAATCATTGATGTTGTGAACACGGTTATAATCGACAGAACCGCACCAATTACCCCCACCAATGCCCAGCGCATTTCAAAGAAAATCAACCCCATCGCATAGACGCCCATGACCAATAACGCGGCCACCGCAAAACATCCCTCGCGACTTAACCAACTGGTGCGCCACTGGCTGAATGCCTTCATTGAATTCTTGGGGTTCCCCAAGTGGAAAGTGGCGGACAACAATCCGCCTACAGCCAATGCAAACGCGACTAAAAAGAAGATGAAGGCAGACTTGCCCATGACGGTCGGTTCACCAAAACCAAGCCACGCCAACATGCCAAACCCAAGGCCAGATAGGACAGAAAACAAAATTACGGATGGTGCTGGATGCATCAGATTTTCTCCAGTGTACGATCTAGCCATCCAAGGAAGCCAGATGTTTCAGTCGCGATTGGTGCCAACAATGGCGCCAAAATATCAATCTCATTACCCGTATCTTTGGGACGGGGTGGCAGGTATTTATTCACGGGTTTGGTGCCCAATTCAGGCATCAAATCAAATCCACCGCGTTCCTTAACCAATTGGGAAACATCACTATTTTCGTCCCCCAAATCACCAAAGTGACGCGCGCCCGCAGGGCATGTGCGCACACAGGCAGGCTCGCGATCTTCCTCGGGCAGGTTCTCGTTATAAATCCGATCAACACACAATGTGCACTTCTTCATCACACCCGCCGCTTGGTCCAATTCACGTGCACCATATGGGCATGCCCACGCACATAAACCACAGCCAATACAGGCATCCTCGTTCACCAAAACGATACCATCTTCGGCACGTTTATAACTGGCACCTGTCGGGCAAACCGTCACACACGGCGCATCTTCACAATGCAAACATGACTTTGGAAAATGGATCGTTTGCGCGGCACCCTGTTCAGGTTGTACCTCGAACGAATGAACACGGTTCAGGAATGTGCCCGTTGGATTTTCGCCATATGCATCCTGATCTGACAATGGCGCGCCATAGTTTTCGGTGTTCCAACCCTTGCAGGAAATCACACAGGCATGACAGCCAACGCAGGTATCAAGGTCGATAACCAAGCCCAACTTGACGTCTGATTTTGCTGGTAATGCGGTCATGATCCCACCTTCCATGTTAAGTTTTTGGGCCCTTTACCAACGGGTGATTTTTGGGCGGGGATGTTCGGCTTACACTCAGCAGGTGCCACGGTTTTCTCAATCGCGACCTTCAAATCAAACCATGCCGCCTGCCCAGTGACAGGATCAGAATTCGCCCAGCGCATACCGTCACCTTTGGCGGGCATCAGTTCGTGTATCAAGTGGTTCAACAAGAAACCTTTAGTTGCCTCTGGTGCCTTCTCGTCCAACGCCCACGCACCCTTTCGCTTACCAATCGCGTTCCATGTCCAGATGGTGTTTTCATTCAACGCAGCCTGATGCGCGACGGGCACTGTAATCTCGCCGTGGGGCGATGTGACCTTGGCCCAATCACCATCCTTAAATCCGTTCTCTTCCCATATTTTTGTCGGCACATACAGTGGGTTCACGCCGTGGATTTGGCGCAACCATGCGTTTTGCGTCCCCCACGAATGATACATCGCCATCGGGCGTTGTGTCAGGGCGTGAATTGGGAAATTGGCGTCAGTGCTTTCGTTCCAAACAGGCAACGGATGCATTGCTTGGCGCACCCGTTCGCGCAGATGTTCGGGGGGTTGACGCATCCCATGACCCTCTGCCGCCAATTGGAATTTACGCATCGGTTCCACGTATAATTGGAACAGATACGGCGAAGGCGCATCAAACAATCCGGTCTTAACCGCCCAATCTTGATACGCCATATTCCAAGGTTTGTAATACGATGCACCTTCATCAATATGAGAAACCGCGAAACCACCGTTTTCGATGTATTTTTCCAACTGGTCGGGGTTTGGTTCACCCCGCCCAAATTCATCCCCATCCCTGCCTCGGAAACTCGCCAATGGACCGATTCCAGGTTTGCGTTCATGGTTTACAATATAATCCGCGTAATCCGCGTATTTCTGTGATCCGTCTGCGTTGGTAAAGTTCGGTAATCCCAAACGCGCACCTAAATCACACAACACAGATTGGAACCCACGCACATCGCGATCAGGCTCAATCACCGGCCACCGAATGGCATCCGCCGCACCGTCTGCTTCGCAGATTGGGCGATCCAACAGTGAAATACAATCATGACGTTCAAGGTATGTGGCATCGGGTAAAACCAAATCCGCGTATGCCACCATTTCGGATGAATAAGCATCGGAATAGATGATGTTTGGAATAACATAGTCGCCATTCTCATCCTTATCCGTCAGCATTTTCATGACACCGCCCGTATTCATAGACGAGTTCCACGACATATTCGCCATGTACATAAACAACGTGTCAATTTTGTACGGATCACCGGCATGGGCATTGGAAATCACCATATGCATCAACCCGTGGGATGACATTGGGTTTTCCCATGTGAACGCTTTATCAATCCGCACAGGCGATCCATCAGCCTTCAGCGCCAAATCCTCTGGTCCGTGAGTAAAGCCCAGGTGTGGGCCATCAAGCGGTGTGTCGGCCTCGTATTTACAGTGTGGTTTGGGATGGATTTCAGCGGATTTTGGATATGGCGGTTTGAAACGGAAACCACCGGGCACTTCGACACTGCCCAAAATGATTTGTAGGATATGCAACGCACGACATGTTTGGAACCCGTTCGCATGTGCAGAAATCCCGCGCATCGCGTGGAATGACACAGGGCGGCCAATCATTTTTGAGTGTTTTTCACCGCGAAAGTCAGTCCATTCAATCGGCAAGCTAATTTCTTGCTCGAACGCAACATGCGCCAATTCGGCGGCCAATCGGCGGATGGTTTCTTCGGAAATACCACACTGCTGTGCAACATTTGCAGCGTCATGTTCAGGCGCCATGTATGTTTCGGCCATCTTGTGGAAAACAGTGGTGTGGCTGATACCCTTTTGGCGGATTGCACCATTCAAATCAGGCTTGATACCTTTTTTGTCAAACGCGACTTTTTTGCCTGTGTTACGGTCAATCACCAACGGCTTGTTATCTTTGTCACGCAAAAACAGGCCAAAGCTGTCGCTGTTTGGGTCGCTGTCCAACAGCACGGGCGCATTGGTGTATTGTGCCAAGTAATGCAGGTCAATTTTACCCGCCTTCATCAGCTCGTGGATAAGCGCCGTGATAAACAGGCCATCCGTACCGGGTGTGATCCCAACCCATTCATCCGCGATGGCATTATAACCTGTGCGAACTGGATTGATACCAACCACTTTGGCACCGCGTTTCTTCAACTTGCCTAAGCCCATTTTAATCGGGTTACTGTCGTGATCTTCGGCCACACCGAACAACATAAACATTTTTGTATGATCCCAATCAGGTTGACCAAATTCCCAAAATGCGCCGCCCATCGTATAGATACCCGCAGCAGCCATGTTTACGGAACAAAACCCGCCGTGCGCGGCATAGTTCGGGGTACCAAAGCCCTGTGCCCAAAAGCTGGTAAAGGATTGTGATTGATCGCGGCCTGTGAAAAAGGCCAATTTAGATGGGTCATCTGCACGCACCTTGGCCAATCGCGTCGATGCGATTTCCAACGCTTCGTCCCAAGAAATTTCTTCGAATTCGCCCGAACCACGTTCGCCCACACGCTTTAGCGGCGCGCGCAATCGCGATGGTGCGTTGACCTGCATAATACCCGCCGACCCCTTGGCACATAAAACACCCTTGTTCACAGGGTGGTCACGGTTACCCTCGATATAGGCGACCTTGCCTTTCTTCATATGAACGTTAATGCCACAGCGGCACGCACACATATAACAGGTAGTTTTTCTAATTTCGTCTGATACTTTGGGAGAAGTGTCTACAACGGGTTGCGAATGGTTCATATTGCCTCCTAAACGCGCCTGAATTTAGGACGGCGTTCTTCCAAAGCAAACACTAATGTGTCGCATTATTTAAGCAAACGAAAAAGCCGACAGTAAAAGCAGTTTTCCGACAAGTTGTCGTTTTTCAAAACAGACGCCCACCCAATGGGACATCATGATCCGGCACGATTAAAACAACCTCACCATCCGCGTCAGGCACACCCAGCACCAGGATTTCTGACATCACTGGACCAATTTGGCGTGGTGGAAAATTCACCACGGCCATGACCCGCTTTCCAATTAATTGATCAGGGTTATAATGTGTCGTTATTTGCGCCGATGACTTTTTCTCGCCCAGATCTGACCCCATATCGACCCATAATTTGAATGCAGGCTTGCGTGCCTCTGGAAACGGCTCCGCGCGGGTAATTTTACCGACCCGAATGTCAAGCTTCATGAAATCGTTAAAACTTGCACTGCTCATGACTTACCCAATGCGCGACTGCGATCCGCCGCCGCTGCCACACCGCGATTTAACAGCGATGGAAAGCCATTATC
>TARA_R110002096_G_scaffold169814_3_pt1 | contig 13107 bp, 20 predicted proteins | sample TARA_R110002096 | Tara Oceans TARA_R110002096 (sample SAMEA4397295) | marine metagenome | biome: Polar Biome; feature: [DCM] deep chlorophyll maximum layer (ENVO:01000326); material: water (ENVO:00002006), including particulate matter (ENVO:01000060) such as... | depth 35 m | reverse complement strand
ACCTCCTTTAGCTTTACCTGCTTGGCCATAACTCACCTTTTTACCTGATGCAGTTACCTTAACCTTTGCTTTGCCTTTTCTTGGTTTTGCCACTAAGAGATTCTAATTTTTAACTGACCACTAGTTTTATATACACCACCAACAACAACTCCTGCAGTTGCTGCAGCAGCATCGTCAGCCGCCTCTAATAGACCTGTAATTACAACCGGGTGCGATAATGTTTGAGCTGAGACATATGTCGCTAAAGCAGAAACAGTAAAATTCTTTGTCTTACCTGCATCAACACCTACAGACCCATCTGTACCTATTAATTTGTCAGCCGGATCTATAGTCGCGTCTGATGCATAACTATCTATAGTTGCCATATTTTTTATTTATTACAATGATTTATTTTTTTTTTACTATTTTACTTTTTACCTTCTTAGTTTTCTTCTTTTTTTTCTTTGGGCCGTAAGTGGCGCTTCCGTATGGCATAATTATTTCTTTTTAGTTTTTTTTCATTGCATCTACTCCGTCTTTTTTTCCTGAGCGATGAAAATTATTTGAATCACCAAGTCCAATAGCGTTTGGTTTACCTTTTTGAAAATTTTTGATACCTTGAGCAAATCCTTTTTTATATGTTATAGAATCTTGTTTAGTACCTGGTTTTCGTCCTGTATATAAAGGAATATTAAATCTCTTAAAAGTAGCTTTTGGTATGCTGTCATTTTGCACCACCCTGTCAACTAACTTATTTTTAAATCCGATTTTATCGTAATCTGGCATAATAATATGTTTTATATTTACAACAAAGATAAATAAAATAACATTTCATTATTTTACAATTAAATGAAAGAAACTAAAATCAAATCCTACCCCAGAGGGGTTAATAGTTCTACTAAAATACAACCTAGAGAAAGGCAAAGCAACTTCTTAAAGTACTGGCGAATAGTTAGATACTATATAAAAAGAAAATACGATATCTCTTTAATGGAGTTAGATATGCTTCTTTATCTTTACGATACCCCAATATTTAAGAAAGAAGATTTTAATTATTACGGAAACACAATGTCGTGGGATAAGAAAAGATTTTACGAGATGATTTCTAAAGGTTTAATAAAAGAATGGAGACCTGGAAAAGAAAAGTACGGTAGATCAAAAATATATGAGCTAACCCATAAAGGAAAGAGTATATGTTCATTAACCTATAAGAAATTACTGCAAGAAGAACCTATTTCAGAAGACCCTAGATCAAATCCATTATTTAAGAATGAAAACTACATGGATAAGATCTACAACAAGGTTATACAGAAGATGAACTCTAAATCTTCTCACGATAACGATTAACAGCCCTTTTAAGCAACGAGTAGTCCCTGATTGATGTTATCTGCTTAAGACTCCTCATTTTTAGCTTATTCCCACCTTCAATTAAGTTGTCGATAGCTTCAATAGCTTTAGCCATTTCATTTTCTTCTTTTATCTCCAAATTCAACACTTTAAATTGATCAAGCTTGTCTTGATCGAAATACCACCTGACGAGGTGGCGAGTTTTATTTAGCTTACTAGCAACTTTACTTATAGTTATTTTATCTTTATCTAACCAGAGTTCTTCAATGGCTGAATTAATGTCGTCAATGCTAGGTCTGTTTCTCCTACCTATAACGACACCAACTATCTTCATTTTAGTTTTTCTGTCCATCATTTTAGATGGATTAAAGACTATTTTTCTTTTTCTAGCACAATAAGGGAGTTTTCTTCTAGAATGAACCCTATCGATCATATCTTCTACTCTATTTTGGCTATAAGTTCTAATTATATGACCAGAACCCCTATCAGATAGTCCGTTAAATAACATTTTCATTTTATCTACGTCAAAATCAGAGTTGAGGTGTATAAATTTTTCTGCTATATATTCTAGCTCAGAAAAAGTGTTTATTTTCCTTGTTGTTCTGTATAATGTATAAAAATTACACCCTTCTGGGAAATAGAGGTAATCTTTACCCTTGAACACAAAAGAAGACTCCATAATTATTCTATAAGCTTCGTAGTTAAATAATGGAATCAGCATTTCCAAGAATAACCACTACATCCCTTTCTCTTATGGCTTTTAGTTTTTTTCCGTTTACCCTAAGATTGGATCCAGCTATTTTATCAAAATAAACTCTACCACCAACCTCAACTTCTTTTACTTCTGAGCCAACACTAACCACTTCACCGATAATATACCGGATATTAGTGTCTGATTGTTCAGTAATAATTAATCCTAAGTCGTTTTTTTGGATTACTTCCTCGTCTTTGATTATAATATAACTTCCTACTGCTTTCATTATTTTTTTCTTTTATTAGAAATTACACAAGATGTTGTTAATATGGTTGAAGCTACAGATGCTGAGTTTAAAACGGCATTTTTAGTAACTTTTAACGGATCGACTATACCAAAAGTGAACATGTTCCCAAATCGTTTGTTTTTTACGTCAAATCCTTGGTTAATTTTCCTTCCTTCCATTAAATCCACCTCTTCTTCTGTTAAATCTTGACCAGAATTAGACATTATCTTCTCCCAAACTTCTGGAATAGAGTTAATCATCATTTTGTACCCTAATTTAAAAGAACTAGAACTGCTTCGATGAGGTTCCGCAGCGATTTTTTCGTAAACGTCAAGAAGTGCCACACCTCCACCAGCAACTACACCTTCTTCAAGAGCTGCTTTAGTTGCGTGGATGGAGTCATCTACACGATCCTTCTTCTCTTTAAGCTCCACCTCTGAATTTCCAGATAATTTTATGATAGCTACACCACCCGATAACTTAGATAATCGGTCTTGAAGGTGATATTTTATAGATCTATTAGATGTTTTGCTAATTTCCTCTTTTAAGTAAGAAATTACCTCATCTTTTTTAGAGTTAATCTCTTCTTTATCGAAAATAAGTACAGTTTCATTACTATTTGATACCATACTAGCACAAGTTCCTAAATAACTAGCGTCTATATTGTCTTTAGAGTCTCCGGAAAGCTCAGAAATCATTCTTGCTCCAGTCATCATACACAAATCTTCTAGTAATTCAAATTTACTGATACCAACACCCTCTGGGTGAATAAAGTTACAGGTAAGATTTTTCTTATTTATGTTTTGTGCAACAAATAACTTAACTCTATCATCTAGTTCTGAAATTATAAGTAGAGGTTTCTTTTGTTTAATAGATTGTTCAAATGCAAAATGTAGTCTTTCATGCATATCAATCTTAGTATCGCTTATTACGATTAATGGATTTTGATATTCAACTGACTTTGACCTTAAGTTATTAATGCTAAACGGAGTTCCATACCCTCTTTTAATGCGCGTTCCATTAGTTACTTCAGTATGATCAATTCCTGAAAGAGAATCTTCCATATTAACTATACCATCTTTACCAACCTCTTCATACGCATTTGAAACCAACTTACCAATGTAAGGATCCCCATTTGCTGAAATAGTGGCAACCTGAAGAAGAGTTTTTTGATTTACAGATTTACTACCTTTTTCAAGTAATTTAACTATTTCTTTAGCCGCTGTCTCAATACCCTCTTTAGCTTGAGTTACATTTTCGATTTCATCTATGTTTGCAAAACACTTATTGATAATAGCATGAGCTAATACTACCGATGTAGTTGTTCCATCTCCAGCCTCGCTAGCCGTTTTTTGTGAAGCTTGTTTTAAAATACTACAACCTAAGTTTTCTATAGGATCTGTAAGTATAATACTGTTCGCTACAGTAACACCATCTTTTGTAATATGAGGGTTTCCATATTCATCCTCGATTATAACTGTTCTACCAGAAGCTCCAAGTGTGGTAGATACCGCCTCAGCTAAAATATCTATTCCTCTTTTGAGTCTTTCGCGACCTTCGCCATCAAAAACTATTTCCTTTTCTATCATAATATATTTAGTTTAATTAAATTTTTTCTTCTCTTCTTTTCTTCTTCTTATATAGGCGTGTCGCTTTTAAGAAGTTTTTTTACCACAGTGTATTATATGACCTATAACTACCTAGTAATCAGTCTGTTTTGATTGTCTCTTGCGTGTCACTTGCGTGTCGCGTAATATTATCAATTTTCTGCTGTAATTTCTGTATCAGTAATTTTGTCCCAGGACGTCGTTTGAGTCCAATGATCTCCTTGCACAGATCCGTTATCGTTGCTTTCATATGTATAGTTTGTTACCCACATATTACAAAGATACAAAAAAAATACTATGTGGCACTATACTGTTAAACCTTACACACCTATACTTATAGTTATACACTCTTCCATAAATGCGCCACCTCTAAAAAGTACATCACAAACAAAGGGGTAGTGGGTAACAGATATATTTTATAGATGGTCAGTATTAATTAAAACGGTTACAGTAAGGTAGGGGGGGTAGTATTCAGCTTTTCCTACAGCTATTTTTTTACCTTTTTCCTACAGCACCTCAAAGATTATACCTATTCTTCTAAGCGGAACGAGCTACGCTCTGAATCTATTTAGCGAATCCCTAGGGGGATTCTTTGCTCACTCTTGAGGTAGGGGGGGTAACAATTAATACTTAGAAGAGGAACGAGCTACGCTCTGAGTTAGTTTAGCGAATCCCTTGGGGGATTCTTGTACACTCTGCTGGCAGGTACTAATAAATAAAACTTCTTTTGCATTCACAATCATTCGATAGCCTACCCTATCCCTCTGTTATCCCATAACATTACACACCCTTACTCTTGTGTGTTATATCCTTGGTATGTATGGTGTTAGTTAGTTGTAATAGTTTGTCAACGGTTGTCGGCGTAGAATAAGGTCATTGCATTTCAATTAGGACTCGGGACGTAGCCCTCGTTGTTCCGCATCAAAGTACCGTGCCCCCCTTATTTCTTTTTACGCGTTAATATTTCCGTGAAGCCACAACCTTTAAGAAGAAAAATCTTAAAGCTCGTGTCTTCCGCTCCTTGGGGTATAAAAACAAATGGGCACTATAGAGCTCTCACACACACGTTTTATGTAATATAAAGCATCGGGCTAATCGCCCTCGTAATATTCTACAAGTAAAGCCAATCTCCGAAGGGGAACACCCTTCGAAGCTTCCTTCGGCTCCGTCAAATTCTTTTTCTAAACAGAAAAACAATTATGACAGTCGGGCTTGACTGGTGGAATATTATCCACTCAGAAAAATGCAGTAGCTTTTTCTTCCTGAACTTTAGTAAAACGCAAAAGTGTGCGTGAGAGACACGTACATATTAATTTAATTTATTATTTATTATGAAAAATTCACAGACTAACAAGGACAATGATTCACAATCATTTGGTATTAATCAACCCTTTCATTCAGCAGATGCTGAGTATTTCTTCCTAGGAGATATAGACCCTGAAGAGTATATCGACGATTACAATCGTGAAAAAGACAGCGAGCAAGTAGCTGATAATGAGCTATCTGTAGGTGCTGATGCAGGATGGTTGGCATCCGATGCAGAACTTCATTACAATCGTGAAAAAGACAGCGAGCAAGTAGCTGATAATGAGCTATCTGTAGGTGCTGATGCAGGATGGTTGGCATCCGATGCAGAACTTCATTACAATCGTGAAAAAGACAGCGAGCAAATAGCTCAATGGGAAGAAGATATGTACAAACAAATGTACTTAGATAGTATCGCTAGAAATACACCTCTCAAAGAGTATAAGGTAATGCATTCCAATGCAGGTTATTACATTGGTACTAGTTATGAAGAAAATGTTGGGGATGGAATGCATCCAATATACGTTGAGTTTCCATTCGAAAGACTAAGCGGGTATTATCCTACAAAAGAATTAGCATCACAATCATTAATTAATTATAACATTTAAATCTAGAAATTATGAAAAATTCATCTTACACTTCAGTACCTGTTATCGCGTCAATCATCGGTAGCAAATCAAGAAAGGCAATGTTCTTAACTAACATCACGTCACTTGACCACAGTCAAATTTACAAAGACAAATGGGTTCCAACATCATGGAACACTAACACTCAAGTAGAGTGGAGATACACTAACAAGCAGAGAGGCTTGAACAACGTCATCATACACGCAGGTAAATACTACAGATTTGGATTCAAGGATGCAGTACTAATGACTGACAAGGGAGCAGTTAACATGCACGGTGCATCGTTAGACGTAGAGGGATTAAAAAAGGTAGTCCTTAAAGATAAACGTAAAACAATAGAGTGGGAATGGGATTCACAATCATTGATACAGTTTCCTATGACTAAGGTCACAGAGGCAATGGTAGTTGAGACACAAGACAAGAGAGGAGGTAGCGCTATCAACACTAAATTGATAGATGGTAAAGTAAAAGAATATCTAGAGATAGAAGATAGATACGTCATATACATACCAACTTGGTTAATCAAGAACTTTGAGAGAAGATACTCTTTACAGACAGTAAAGATTGACACTGAATTCAGTAATGATGATGGATATAGAGGAGTAGCAGAACGTACAGCATACGATTCTATTACAGCAGAAACATTCAGTTACATAGATAGAACAGAGATGAACTTCGAAACTATTGATTCTCTAACTCAATGGGAAATTGATAACCCTGAGTATGCATCATGATTTAAAGGGCTACGGCCCTTTTTTTTATTGCTCTTCGAGCCTTTATTCAATGAATTAATTATTAAATCCAATATAATGAAAATCACAATCATCCTTATTATCCTCTTATCGGTACTAACCTCTTGCGGTAGTACATCATGTACTAGTAAAGCAACTAATCGTAGCGGTGGCTACTACGTAAATAGATAGAATTATGAACGAATTAAGAGTAATACGCGTATCAAGAGTAACGGCAGGATTCAATCCTAAATTTAGAATAGAATTCAGCGACGGATTCACTATGCGTAGTACTGATGAATATAACGAGGCGACGGAAAAACACTATACTCTAATGTACGATGCAATAAATAATTATGAGTACGGTAAACCGATAGGAGGCACATCAGAAAAAGACTTCTACAATCACAATCATTAGGTTTGATTTTTTTAGAGCTCTTCGAGCCTTTGTTTTATGAATTTTTCATAATAAGAAAAACTAGGTATGTTGAGCGTCCAAGAGTGGCGGGTTAACCTCAACAGTAAAAACAAAACACTTCAGAGTTTCCTAGTATAGCTCTGATTTTTTAAAGCTCTTCGAGCCTTTTTCTTATGAATTAACATTATTAAAATATAAATTATGAATTTAGAAATACCAATTCCCGTAACATTTACAATTAAAATGATAACTGACAAAGCTATCATTGCTCAAAACATCATGCTAAAAGGTAGTGTGTACATCAGAGAGGCAGTGCTTCCAAAAATGTTCACAATCATCAGCAATACAGAAGATGATGTAACCACAGCAGTGGTTGACAAATGGGTATTGCAACAACGATACACTGAAGAAAACACTGTTGACATTGATGCACACATTGAAGAATTACTTGCAGTTTAATAACTGCATACGGCGCGTTCGTCTAATGGCTAGGACGCCAAGTTTTCAACTTGTAAACGGAGGTTCGACTCCTTCACGCGCTACAAATATTAATCTTAATAACAATTCAAATGAAAGCTAAACTTAAAAGCACTAGTCTCAACTTCGATTACTATAATAAGTATGATATTAAAATCGACGCAATACATTCAGTAGAGGCTACGATAAGTGCTAATGTATATAAAATACACCAAAAATTAGATTGTCATGATATAGAAATCCAAGACACAGAAACTACTTTTTATGTTAATGGTAAAAAAACTAGGCATGATGGATTTAGACAGCTGTACATTAATCTTTATGGAGAAACTGAATATAGTGACCTAGTAACTAGAATAGAAAAAACTGTTGCTAAAAAGTTTTCATCAGGACTTGAAGAAATGAATTTAGTATCAAGAGCATCTGATGCTAAGTTAAAAGTGTATGTAAGAGAATTGCTTAAAGATGTAAAAAGTTTTCCAACTAAAACCACAATCATTTACGCAGAAACACACGATACTAATATAACATACTCTAGTAATTATTTAGTACAAAGATTAATTAAACTAATAAATCCAAGTTTAATTATAAAACACGACTGCGAACAAAGTGGCAGTGGTCACAAAAGCCTACATTATCTAGCAATAGTAGACCAATTCATATAAAACATAATCTTTAATTTAATTATCATGTCAAAAACAGAATCAATTACATTACCAACAGGATTACAAGTTAATAGAACTAGACGTAATGGTGTCACAATCATTACTACAGGTGTAATACGTAAAAAAATCATCCAAAAGTATATAGTAAAAATACTTACTGGCATGTTGTTCTTGTTAGTTATAGCAGGTAGTTTTGTTGTTACTATTGGATTATTGATTCTGTTTAGCAAAAAAGGTACTGTAGGATTAATATCTATATCTCCAATGATTCTATTTATTGGTTTCCTACAGTTTTTCCTAATCAGTTTATTCATTCAACATGTACAAGATGAGAAATAGAGAGCAAAAGTATAAATCAGCAATGATACTAACGTTTATATCGTTAGTAATAGTTGTTATAATATTTGTAGGGCTATTAATACATAACAGTTTATGTTAGTAAATGTATTTAAAGAAATAGATGGAGTAAGATTATTTCATAAAAGTATAGAAATGGCAGACACTCTAACAAGTTTACGTGAAATATGTAAAAGCCATTCTGATGGCACTGATACATATATGCATGTAGCATCTGTTCACAATCACGATGTACGGAAATATAAAACAACTAAAATAGAAAGTAAATTATGAAAACTAAAATAGCTCTTCGAGCCTTTTTGGTAAATTTATATTAGATTATGAGTAGACATATATACACAGTACAGTTCTTAGAATGGATGTTGTCTGACAACGTTGTTAAAATAAGTAAAGATGGAATATCTTATTGGACATCTCAAGACGCATTGTATCGCAATAAAATGCACACAATGTTAGATGCTTGGAATTACTATCAAAAAGAATTTATAAATATTTAAATAAATAAAGTTATGGATATAAATAAGTACGTAGAAGAAAAGTTTAAAGAGTTAGAGCGAGGTATTGTAGCTACTCCAAAAGATTATCAATATTTAGAATCATTTGCTATGGCAAATCATGGTTCTGCAGATATAATACTAATGCAGTTAGCTATAAATTATGGCTACAAAATAGCATTAGAAAATTTAAAATGGGACGCTGAAAACATTACAGAGTAAGCATAAATTTAATTCAATCAGAGCAAGATGAAAAACGATTTCTTAGCATCAATTATGAAAGTGCAGTCAGCTTCATACAAAACACACAGAATGGCTAAATTTATAACTAAGACATTACAAAAAGATGGACTTGGATATAGTAAAGATAAGTACGGTAATATCTATGTAGAAAAAGGTAATGCCGATTTATACCCAACGATGGTATGTCACATAGATACTGTACATGATATGAATGACAATGTACGCATTGTCCAGACAGGAGACAAAATGTTTAGTATTGACTCTAGTAATTGCCATCGTATTGGTATTGGTGGAGATGACAAAGTAGGAATATATATTACATTAAGTTGTCTTCGTAAATTCGACAACTTTAAAGCTGTATTCTATTTAGATGAAGAGGTTGGATGTGTAGGTAGTTCACAATCAGACTTTAATTTCTTTGACAATAGCACTATAGTATTAGAGTGCGATAGAAAAGGTTATGGAGATTTTGTTACAAATATATCAGGAACAATACTAAGTGACGATACTCTTATAGATGATATTCAAGTTATACTTGACAACTATAAATACGTTACCACTAACGGTGGTCTTACAGATGTATTAGAAATAGCTGAAAATACTAATATACAAGTAGCTAATATATCATGTGGTTATTATGAACCTCACACAGATAATGAATACATAGTTTTATCTGAGGTAGAAAAAGTTAGACGTATGTGTATAGAAATATTTACACAAACTAAAGATAAACAATATACTATTGATAAAGATAAACGTACTGTTTACTATGGTTATGACCATTCTAACTATGGAATGTATGGAGGATTTAATTCTTTAGGATATGGAGATAAATATTCACAATCAGTTCTTAAAACAATTAAACCTTCTGACAACAGTGGTATGGGTAGTGCTATAATCGACCCTGAACCAAATGAAGATGGTTATTATAAAACTGACAGTAAGTGCTCAGAATGTGATAATCCCAATATGATGTATGACGAATATGAAGATGCCTTATGGTGTATGAACTGCGGAGAATATGTATCATCATATGAATTAGAATTAAGACAAGAAGATATTAACTTTAATACACTGGACAATGATAAAGCATAATTTAAGAGAAATACTTAACGATATAATATCTTACGAAAAGTATAGAGAAATGGTTATCAAAAACATTGATGATAATACAGACATAGAATGTATGGGTTTCAAAGCTCTATTACAAGAAAGATATGGTTCTGTAAGAAAAGTAATCACATATCTAGCAGGTTATGTTAATAGTAGAAATGATGTTAGTTTGGGCGAAATGCGAACGTATCTTGACAGACATACACAATTTTATGACTTGTATAGAATCCTAGTCATGATTAAAAATGACCCAAGGATAAAACCATACATAAAAATAACTCAATATGGATTAAAACGTAATAAACGCTGGTCTATATCCACAGACGTTGATATAGCTCAGTTAAATGATATAATTACAACGAAAAATAGTAAGTATAAAGTATTCGACTTGTATAAGCAAATCTATAATATAGAACAAAGAACACAATGTACATCTACTAAACTTCTATCAGATAGTTTATATAACGCTATTGACAATACTATTGATAGAATGGCTAATGGAGAAACTGACTATCTAAAACAAATAGCAAGATATGAGCAAATAGGAAATCTAACAGCGGTTTTAAATTATCGTAACAATATAGCATACGATATTAAAGATGTAAGAAATTTCACAATCAATAGTACAGGAGATTTCACTTACATTCCTGCTCATAAAAAAACAGAGCTATCTATAAATGAATCGGATAATTCTGTTTGGAAAAAAGATTCTAGACAAACAATGAAATTTGGAAAAGCTATAGCTAAAATATTTAAGCATGCAGGAACTCCATATATTTCAGATGCAACAATACAAGATTTGTCACAAGCAGTTAAATCTAAGTATACTTTTGATGCAGAATTAAAAGTAGTGTCAGGAGAGGATATTAGAAAATATTATCATAGAGACAATTATAACGGAGGACAAAGAACAGAGTCACTAGGTAACTCATGCATGCGTCATGATAGTTGTCAAGAATACTTTGATATATATGTAGACAACCCCGATAAAGTAACAATGCTAATTGCAAGTACTAGTAACGGAATAATTGGTAGAGCATTAATATGGAATACTGATGAGGGAGATTTAGTTATGGACAGAATTTATGGAGGAGAACTCACAATCAACGCCATGAAAGAATATGCTAAAGGAAATGGTATAGTTCATAAATATAGACAAAACTATAGCAACACAACTGATTGGGTTACGTCTATTGGAGAGATGGTAAATAAAGAATACAACATAACACTGGTAAATAACTCAGAATTCAAGCCTTATATGGACACTTTTAAATGGTGTAATGACCCTAGTGAAAACCCTTTAAAAATAAATAATAGTGATAATGGAGATTTTTCACTTGACTCTACTGAGGGTGGGCCAACTGATATGGTTAGAACAGAAGATGGAGATTTATACCATGAAGACTATTGTTCTTATTTAGAATATGGTAATTATGACGGATGGTATCATAATGACGACACTTCATGGTGTAATTGGTCAGATATGACAGTTCATTCAGATGATGTAGTAATGACACAATGTGGGGATTACGTTTGGAAAGATAATGATGATTTAGTTGAATTGGATAATGGCAAGTACTATCATTCTGACCACACAATGTATTCTGAATATGAAGAAAGAATGATATTAATTGAAGAGACTGTTACATGTGTTATTAATGAAGAAATACATGAAGATAATTGTATTCATATAGACCTTTGTGTTGTTAAAATTGTTGAACTTGGGTTTACTCAAGAAGATGCAGATTATATTGATAATGAACAAGACTTAAATGAGGTGTTCACAGTCACAGATACTGTAACAGAAAATGATTTAATTAAACACTTATTAAACCAATAAAAAAATTTAAATAATGAATAAAATTAGAAAAGCTTATCTTAATTTTATAGACTTCCTCATATCAATAATAGTATACTTGCTATGGGGACTATGTTTTCTTATAATACTTCTATCTTGCTCGATAGTTTAATTAGAAAGGTGTCATTTACTTTATGTAAGTGACGCCTATTCTTTTTTTTTATTTACTTGGTTCACAATCATATTGACCCGACGCGACGTGACGACCCGATGTGACGTGACCCGATGTGACGTGACGTTATGTATGCTTTATGATGTTTTTGTAAACATATATGTATACTTTATATTCTTTTTGTAAACATATATGTATACTTATGTATAAAAAAAGCCTAGAAAAGAGCGATGTGACGCACAAAGCTAACAAAATATATAAAATAGTGTTGAAAAGTTTAGGTTATAAACATTAAAAACGCTATATTTGTTAATATAATTAATTAAATACTTTTAAAAATGAAAACAAGAGATTATTTACATTCAGAATTATTAGGCATCCCTAGTAACGATAAGGTTTTTCAAAAAACCTATAATTTAATTGGAGAACTCGCTAAAGAATTATCTGAAAGTCAAGCAAAAGGTTTTGATATAACAGAACCTAAAAGAATTGCAGAACTTTGTCATATGAACTCAAAAAACATATCAGATAAGGTTATTGATTTAGTGAACTTTACAATTAAAAACTTTAAAAAATAATAGAAATGACAGTAAAAGAATTAATAATAGAACTGCAAAACGTAGAGAACCAAAATAATTTCATACATCTTTTAGGAAACCATACAAATGGAGAAGATGAGGATTTTGATATACTATTCAACAATATAGAGGTTTGGGATGATGGGGATGAAAGTATTACTCTGTTTATGTCTAACATAACGGAATTAGATGAATTTGGAGAGCCAATTGAACGAAC
>TARA_R110002096_G_scaffold66096_4_pt1 | contig 13108 bp, 13 predicted proteins | sample TARA_R110002096 | Tara Oceans TARA_R110002096 (sample SAMEA4397295) | marine metagenome | biome: Polar Biome; feature: [DCM] deep chlorophyll maximum layer (ENVO:01000326); material: water (ENVO:00002006), including particulate matter (ENVO:01000060) such as... | depth 35 m | reverse complement strand
ATCGTAAACCAATTCATTTCCTGTTAAGCTTGCAAAATCTCTAGTAATTTTATATAACTCATAAGCTTGATTAGAATTGGTTTGATAGAATGACTTCGCATTTATTTTAAATTTCAAACCTTCCATTTCTTCGAAAATATGATCTGCGCCTTTGTAGCAAATTACGTTTTGATCGTAAATGGTATCGTTTGCTTTTCCATTAATTACATATTGTAATGAGGTTATTTCTGGAAAAGTTTCAGCAATAAAATCTAATATTAACTCGCGTTTAGTTTTATCTTCTTTAAAAAATTGAACCATCACCATAATATCTCCAGTACTCGAGGTACGAATTATCATAGTACGCAATAAACCGGTTTGATTTCTTGTATTAAAGAATTCTAATTCATTTTTAATGGCAAATTCTTTAACAGCATTTCTAATAGCGTTTGAAGGGTCTGCTTGAAGGTGGCATGTATTTAAATCTAAAATTTTATCCCACATACCTGGAATATGAAATCCTAAGGCATTTTTATCGCCTAAATCTTTATCAGATTGAATTTCTTCGAGTGTTAACCAACGACTATCGCTGAATGAGAATTCCATTTTATTTCTATAGAAATAGTGCTCTTTTGCAGCCAGAATAGGCGTAACCTCAGGGAGTTCTATATGTCCAATACGGGTTAAGTTATTAGTCACTTCTTTTTGTTTGTAAAATAATTGATGCTCATACCCCATATCTTGCCATTTGCAACCACCACAAATACCAAAATGCTCGCAAGCAGGTTCGGTTCTTTTATCAGAACGTTTATGAAACACAGTCGCTTTTGCTTCATAATAAGCTTTACGCTTTTTAAAAGTTTGAGCATCTACAACATCACCAGGAACAGCATTAGATAGAAAAATAACTTTCCCGTCTGGGGCTTTGGCTATGGTTTTTCCTTTTGCGCCTGCATCAATAACTTCTACGTTTTCAAAAACTTGTTTTCTCTGTTTACTTCTTCTAGACATGCTGCAAAAATAATAATCACGTTAAATAAACATGACTTTATTTCCATTAACTTTAAGAGATTTTCACTTTCGTGTGAAATAAAATGAACCTTTTTAATTTTTTAACGTCTTTAAAGTATAAGTTGGATGTTTTGCAATGAATAATAAGCAACGTAGCACAGATAAAAAGTTAGTTTTAGAATTTCAATCTGGAAATGCTAACGTGTTACCAGAATTAGTAAAACGTTGGCACAAAATATTTTGTAATAAAGCATATTGGTTTGTTAAAGATGCAGATGTTGCCAAAGATATTGCACAAGATAGTTGGGGTGTTATTATTAGTAAAATAAATCATTTAAAAAACCCTGAAAGTTTTGGAAGTTGGGCATTGCGTATTGTTTATACAAAATCTTTAGATAGCATTAAAGCGAATAAATACGAGCATCAAAATTTAGAAAATTACAAATATGAACAAGATGTTTTTGATTTAGAGGAAACTGATAATACACCATTAAAAAAAAGCTTGTTAAAAACAATAAAAACATTGCCTAAAAATCAACAAACGGTTATTAGCTTGTTTTATGTTCAAGAGTATACATTAAAAGAAATAAGTGACATTTTAAATATATCAGTTGGTACTGTAAAATCAAGATTATTTCACGCTAGAGAAAAGTTAAAAGAAACATTAAAGCCAATAATTGGCAGTTAACACATATAAAATAGAATTATTATGAAAACAAACATGGAAGACATTGACAAATTAATTAAAGACACTTTAACCCAAGAAGAAGCTAAGTTTTATGATGAATTAGAGGAACAAAACCTATTTCAAATGTTAGGAGGTCTTTTTAAAGGTAAAAATACTTGGTTAGCAATAATTATGAATATTGTGAATGTAATTATTTTTGGATTGTTAATTTATTGCATTATTCAAAGTATGGAGGTTGAAAAAACCAATGATTTAATTTTATGGGTTGGAGCAATAATATTATGTTTTTTAACTTTGAGCATGATTAAAATATACATGTGGATGCAAATACATAAAAATGCTATAATGCGAGAAATGAAACGCTTAGAATTACAAGTATCTTCGCTATCAGGAAGAATGTCAGAATAAGATTTTTTTGTGAGCTATTAAAAATTCACTAGTTTTGTAATTCCTAGGGATGATTTCTCTCCCACGCTGAATTTTCGTCCCGATAACTATCGGGTTTAGAAAGGATAAAGGTACAGAAGGAATGGTTATTTTTTAAATATCCATTTGTTTGGGTATAAACTTTTAAATTTTTTTAAAATGGCTGTTTTAGACCAATTAACTTCGCAACAAGCGATCGATTTAGAAAACAAGTATGGTGCACACAATTACCATCCGTTACCTGTAGTGTTAAACAGGGGAGAAGGTGTGTATGTATGGGATGTAGAAGGTAAAAAGTATTATGATTTCCTGTCTGCTTATTCGGCAGTAAACCAAGGGCATTCTCATCCAAAAATTGTTAATGCGATGGTGCAACAAGCGCAAACATTGGCGTTAACCTCCAGAGCATTTCATAATGACATGTTAGGTAAATACGAAAAATTTGCTTGCGAGTTTTTCGGGTTTGATAAACTGTTACCTATGAATACAGGTGCTGAAGCTGTAGAAACAGCTTTGAAACTTTGTAGAAAATGGGCTTATGAAGTAAAAGGTATTGAAGAAAACAAAGCAGAAATTATTGTTTGTGAAAATAATTTTCATGGAAGAACGACAACTATTATATCATTTTCAAATGATCCTGTAGCGCGTAAAAATTTTGGACCTTATACAGAAGGATTCATTAAAATTGAATATAATAATTTAAATGCTTTAGAAGAAACACTTAAAAACGGCCCTAATGTTGCAGGTTTTCTGGTAGAACCAATTCAAGGAGAAGCAGGCGTTTATGTTCCGCATCAAGATTATCTTATAAAAGCAAAAGCACTTTGTGAAAAGTACAATGTTTTATTTATTGCTGATGAAGTACAAACTGGTATTGCGCGAACAGGACGTTTGCTCGCAACTTGCGGAAATTGTAATTGCGATGATAAAAATTGTGAAAGTACGCCAGATGTCAAACCAGATGTTTTAATTCTTGGAAAAGCTATAAGTGGTGGTGTTTATCCGGTGTCTGCTGTTTTAGCAAACAATCATGTTATGAATGTTATAAAACCAGGAAACCATGGAAGTACTTTTGGAGGAAACCCTGTGGCAGCAGCTGTTGCTATTGCAGCTTTAGAAGTTGTAAGAGATGAAAAATTAGCCGAAAATGCTTTTGTTTTAGGCGAATTATTTAGAAGTGAATTAAATAAATATATTGAAACTAGTACTATTGTAAAACTAGTTAGAGGGAAAGGGTTATTGAATGCTATTGTTATAAACGATAGTGAGTATAGTAATACGGCTTGGAATATTTGTTTGGCATTGCGTGATAATGGTTTATTAGCAAAACCAACACATGGAAACATTATTCGTTTTGCACCACCTTTAGTTATGACTGAAGATGAGTTGTTAGATTGTGTTTCTATAATTACTAAAACTCTAAAAGAATTTGAAAAGTAGTTATTAATTTAAAACATAAAAAAGCGACCAATTGGTCGCTTTTTTATGTTTTAATGCGTGGTTATTGCCCCATCATTTCTTGAATTCTTTCTTGCATTAACTGTTGATCGTTCATAGATTCCCAACCAAATGTTAATACAGCCCAAATAATTAATAGTAAATATAATGCACTTAGAATAAGCCCAATTATTGCTAAAATTTTTCCAGTTTTCACATTTTGAAAACCGGTATATCCATCTGGATTTTCAGCATAAAGCTTACTGGCTTTTGCAGCTAAAACTAGCGCTACAATTGCTAATATAAGACCTATACCCCAAAAGCAGCAGCCCACAATAGATAAGATTCCAAATACTAAAATAAGTGTTGCATTAGGTAATTTTTGTTGTTCCATAATATTGTTTTTATTGGTTAAAAAAAGTTTTTAGTATAAAACTACTAATTATAATTATGCCATTTAAGACTGCCAAAATAAGAATTATTTTGCTAGAATATTTAAAATTCACGAATGTATTTATAGCGATTACTGCAAAAAGCAAAATAAGGGTATAAATAGCAGGATACATATTAAATGCAGCAGTAAACTCACCTTGAAAAATAAGCGCTACCGAGCGTTGCATACCACAACCCATACAATCTATTCCAAAAAGCTTTTTATTTAAGCATGGTAACATAAATTCTTCTGCTGTCTGCATATATAAAAGTGTAATTATACTGCTAAAATATAATTATGTTTTAAATAAAAATAATATTTTATACCAATGTGTATGGTGTTTCAGAAAAAAACTTACTTTAAGTTTGATGGGTTAGTTTAAATATATACTGATTTTTAATGTAATTTAGTGGTTTGATTTTTAAGATAACCTAATGAAATATTTAAACTATATTCTAATAGTAATTGGAGCGACAGTAGCCATATATTCTAAGGCTGAAGCGCAGCAAAATCAATACATTTTAATAGGTGGTATTGTTTTATTAATGATTGGTATATATAGAATTTCTAAAACCATTCCCAGTAAAAATGACAATGAAGAAGATTCTAATATTCAAGAAAATAATTGATTTATGACTTTTAAAGTTGGTGATTATGTAATGGTTTTAGATGAGAATTTATCTGGGGTTGTAAAAGACATCGTTGGAAATTCAATTTCTATTGAAACGGAAGATGGTTTTTTATTAGATTTCGAATCTGATGAACTCATAATTCAAAAATCTAAAAAGGTATTAAATACTGATTTATTTGCCAATTCTGATATTAGTAGTATTATTTCAGAAAAAGAACAACCCAAACGCAAGCAACAAAATCGAGTTAAACCTAAAGATAGATATGAACCTACACTAGAAGTAGATTTGCATATTAATCAACTGGTAAAATCTCCTAGAGGTATGAGTAATCATGATATGTTAACACTTCAATTAGATACCGCAAAACGTCAATTAGATTTTGCCATATCTAAGCGTATGCAAAAAGTAGTTTTTATTCATGGTATAGGAGAAGGTGTGCTTAAATTAGAATTAGAATATCTATTTGGACGCTACAATAATGTGAAGTACTACGATGCTAATTATCAAAAATATGGATTAGGAGCTACCGAGGTTTACATTTATCAGAATGTTGCTAATTAATTAAAGTCTGGAGTTATTTTTCTAGTTTTATATTCTGTAGGAATATATGCAGGTTCTAGAATTCCAAAATCTAGTTTGCCCAGAGATAATACATTTAAATCAATGTCATAAATTATAAGTGTGACTGTAAAAGTTCTATTAATAGTATGTTCTCTAAATGCAATAGCTGGTAATTTATCATCAACATCAGGATTTAAATAATCTGGACCAACATCACCATTTGTAATATCGTTACCTAAGTTTTGATCTTGAGTGCCTTTTTCTTCATCTCTGGTTAATGTATCATCACCATCATCATCATCATCTAAATAATCAGGTATGCCGTCGTTATCAGTATCTTGGGCATCACTTAAATCCCCATCACCATTTGGGTCTGGGTTTTCATCTTTGGTTAATACATTATCACCATCATCATCCATATCTATATAGTTAGGTAAACCGTCACCATCAGTATCAAAACCATCTTCAATGGTGCCATTTATGTCTCCAATACTGCTATCATCAATAGCGTCGTCTAAATAATTTAAAACACCATCGTTATCATTGTCTGCTATAGGATTAATACCATTTGTGCTTTCTAATTGATTTGGTACACCATCGTTATCGTCCTCTGTTAAAATTGTTTTTATATCCGCAGTTCCACTCGTAGCTTCAATATCTTCAATCAAAATGACTTCTGAGTTTGGAATATCGGTACAAAATAAATCAGTAGGTAAGGTCGTATTATTATAAGTTCTATAATTAAAAGGATTTGTACCACTTATAGTAATAGGATTTTCATATATATTATTTTCATCCACTTGAAGAATATCCTCAATAGTAAGTCCAGAAATAATTAATGATAAAGATTCGGAAGGATCTGATTTTGTTTGATAAAAAACTAAGCTTGAAACACCTTCACAAGCTTCAAAAGTTTCTCCAAATTCAAGTTCAACAGTAATAATATCACCATCATCACAGGAATAAAAACCAATAATTAAAAATGATAAAATAACAAAGAAAGACTTACGCATTGTATTTGGGTTTTAGGACAAAAATAATAGAATTGTTATTTATAACGCATCATATTGATAATAATTTTATTTCAAGTATTTTTGAAGCTCAATAAGACCATTTAATTATTTATTTGCGATGTTACTTTTTTACTTTCGCAAAACTAAATACTCATTTTATGAAGACTATATATTTTGATAACGCTGCCACAACTCAAATTCGTGATGAAGTAATTACAGCAATAACCGATGTGATGAAAAATAATTACGGTAATGCTTCATCCTCGCATAGCATTGGTAGATCTGCAAAGTCGCTAATCGAAAAATCTAGAAAAGCTATTGCAAGTTGTTTAAACGTTTCTGCAGGCGAAATTGTTTTTACTTCTGGTGGTACAGAAGCTGATAATTTAGTATTACGTAGCGCTGTAAGAGATCTTGAAATTAAGCATATTGTAACTTCTAAAATAGAACACCATGCCGTTTTGCATACCATTCATCAGTTAGAAAATGAATACAAGCTTCGTGTGAGTTACGTTAATTTAGATGTTAATGGCGATGTTGATTATTCAAAATTAGAAACGCTTTTAGAAACTGAAGATAAAACTTTGGTGAGTTTAATGCATGTAAATAATGAGGTTGGTAACATTTTAGATATAAAACGCGTTGCTAGTTTGTGTAAAACAAATAATGCATTGTTTCACAGCGATTCGGTACAATCTGTAGGGCATTACAAAATAGATTTGCAAGATGTTGAGGTTGATTTTTTAGCCGCAGCTGCTCATAAATTCCACGGACCAAAAGGTGTAGGTTTCGCCTTTATTAGAAAAAACTCTGGTTTAAAACCTTTAATTTTTGGAGGCGAGCAGGAGCGAGGTCTTCGTGCCGGAACCGAAAGTGTTCATAATATCGTTGGTACAGAAATAGCTTTAAAATTCGCTAATGATAATTTTGAAGAAGAATATAATTATGTTAAAAACATAAAACAGTATTTTATTGATACTATTAAAAAAGAAATTCCTGCAGTAACTTTCAATGGGAACTCTGGCGATATAAATAAAAGCACATACACATTGGTAAATGCATGCTTACCCATACCGCCTAAAAAAGCGGCTATGTTATTATTTCAATTAGATTTAAAAGGTATTGCATGTTCTAAAGGAAGCGCTTGCCAAAGCGGAAGTAACAAAAATTCACATGTTTTAACCGAAATTTTATGTGATGAAGATTTGCTAAAACCTTCCATTCGGTTTTCATTTAGTATTTATAACACCAAAGCTGAGGCTGATTATGTAGTAGGTGTTTTGAAAGAATTTATTGAAGATTAAAGGATTATTTGTTTTTAATTTCGTTTAATAAATCTCTGATTTCTTCCAATAAAACATTAGTTTTTTTATTAGAAGAAATAGCTTGACTATTACTTTTGGAATTCGATTGAATAACACCTCTTTGATTAAGTACTTGTTCCTTAAAATTAATAAAATCTTTAATGCCTATAAGCTTCATGACGCTACCCTGAGGCTTACTTTGTCCCGCTGTTTCAATTTTTAGTATATGAAAATCTAAAAATTTTAATATCGGGTTTTCGATAAATGTTAAATCTTGAATATTTTCTAAAGGAATGGTTTTTTCAACTTTAAAAAGCACGCCTTTTTTAAATTATAAATAGCGGTTTGTTAAGTGACATTCTAAATTTTCATAATACCGCTTGCTCATGTATTGACACTAAGTCCTAGAAGCCAAATAATTAAAATAGGAATAGCTATAATACTGATAAATAAAAAAAACAACTAGTAAAATATAAGATTTAATCTTTGGGTTAAATTCTGCCTTATTTAGTATGTTTGATTCACTTGCCATTTAGCTCTCTTTTAAGTGTTAATTTAGTTTTTTTACCTTTTGGGTTTATAAAAGTGAAATTTAAAATAGCATAGTCTTCGAAAAGTGATTTTTTAGTAATCAAATCACAAATATCGTTTTCTTGAATGTTAATCTCATTAATTTCTATAATCTCATCACCAAATTCAATTTTATCTTTTAATGAATCGTCCCAAACAAATCCAACCACAAGTTTATTGTTTTCAATAGTTGGAGAAAATCCTAAAAGCTTTTCGTTTAAATCAACAACAGATTTGTACCCTTCAAAATAAAATAGTTTTTTCCTAAAATCTAAAGTTACAATTCCGTAATCTAAAATATCAGACCCTATTCTAGAATTGTTATCATTACCCGTTATAGAAATTACATTTTTAAATACATAGTTATTTATTTTAAGTTCAGCAACCCTGATTCTATATTGTTCACTTTTATTAGCCACACCAAATAATCCAACACTAGATGAACCATTGGCCTTAGAAAGAGTTTGCGTAATATTTTTTTTATCAAATGTTTCAAAGTGTCTTTTATTGAGATCATAAAATCCGCTGGCACCTGTATCAAATAAAAGTATTTCGCTCCCTGAACTTTCACCTTTTAGATTTATATTAATGTATGGACTACTTTGTTTTCCTACGAGGGTTAATTTTGATTTATTGGCAGCCTCAAGTTGGAGTTTTTTAGTGTTGTTTGTTAAAATAATTAATTCATCTTTTGATTTTATTTGAACAATAGATTTTCTTAATAGGTTACTGCCAATAATACCGTCTATTTTATAACAATCAAAAAGTAAATTATTTTCACCTGTAAAAACTAAAGTACTCGTATTTTTAAATGTAACATTACCAAGAGTAAGCATTGGAATAGTTGCCAAAACCATATCCTGTTTTTTCTGATTAGCATCAGATATAGAGATACTTTTAATAGATTTAGAATTTATTTTCTCCCAAATATTTTTTGAAATTAAATTTGGAGCACCAGTATCAAAAAGAAAATTATAGGTTTTATTATTAATGGTAACGGGAATAATTATCTTGCCTTTTAGATTCTTATACTTTATTTCGGTATAATAATTTTTAACTTTAGGTGTACCAGTCTTAAAGTTTGCTTTTTGAGCATATGTAATATTCGTAAGGATAAAAAACAGACAAATATTTAGAATTACTTTATTCATAAAGAAGTGAAAAAACTAGAATTTCATGGTCGTCCTCACATTAAAAACACGAGGTGTTAAGTAATTAGGTATTGCGTATTGGCGTTTACTATACACATCTCTAACCCATGTATTTGTTATTGAGTTTTGTGCATCAAAGATGTTATAAATTTCAAAACCAAAAGTTAATTCTTTAAATGGTTTTTTCCAACCACTTTTAAATTGTTTTTTCCCATCTACTAAAACAAATTGTAAACCTAAATCGGCACGTTTATAAGCAGGCAATCGGTTTTGATATTCGTAAGGGTCTGCATAACTTGGTGAGCCTCCTGGTAAACCAGTATTGTAAACTAAATTAAGATATACCTTAAGGTTAGGAACATTAGGAACGTAATCTTGAAAAAGTGCTGCAAATTTTAAACGTTGGTCTGTTGGTCTTGAAATATAACCTCTATCATCAATGTTCTCTTCATTTTTTAAATAGCCAAAACTAAACCATGATTCTGTTCCTGGAACAAATTCACCATTCAAACGCATATCTAAACCGTAGGCTCTAGCAACAGCACTATTATCTGCTCTGTAGCGAATTCGAACATTTTCTAAAGTGTATGGATTTACATCAGTTAAGCCTTTGTAATATAACTCTGTTGTTAATTTAAAAGGTCTGTCCCACATTTCAAAACTATAGTCATTACCTATAACAATATGAAACGATTTTTGAGCTTTTACATTGGGTTGAACAACCCCATTTCTATCACGAAGTTCTCTATAAAAAGGAGGTTGATAATACAAACCAGTAGCAATTCGAAAAAGCATATCTTTTTCCCAAGATGGTTTTATGGCGAATTGTGCGCGCGGACTAAAAACAGTTTGGTTTGATGATGCAATACCATCACCATTTACAGACCAATTATGAACTCTAACACCTGCATTATACCAAACATCACTTGAGCCCAAAGTAGAGCGTTTACTCCATTGGCCATAAGCTTGTATCCTATTTATTTGAGTGCTATTTGTAGCACGTATATTCTGAAATGGTTCTAAAGGGCTAGTAAAAGGTTCGTAAGGTTGCTCGTTTATTGGAAACGTTGGCGGTCGTATTGAAAACCCCGCAGAATCGATAACTTCCCATTCTATTAAACGATCGCGAATATCTTCATGCGTATATTTTACAGACCATTCAAAACGGTTATCATCAATTTTAAAATCGCCTTTGTGTTCTATATTGGTTATTAATGCATCTAAATCGTTTCGTCCATGATTTAATTGGCTGCCAACGCCTTCGCTAAATTCAACTTCGCCTAAATCTTCATTACCAATATTAGTGTTCACTTCGCCAAGTCTGTATTGCCCTAAAATATCGAAATACTCTTCTTCGGTGGTATGATAAGTTGATGCGATTAGCTTTAATGTTAAATCATCGTTGGCAAAATAGGTGCCTTTAAAGGCTCCAAAAAGGGTTTGATATTTATCCTTTTCTTGGCCTTCATAAAACACTAAAAGCGCAATAGGATCTGCTAATGTTCCAAAGTTGGTTTGTCTAGTTTGTGGCTCAAAATTGTACTTATTTAATGAAGCGTTTCCTAAAAAACTTAAATGAAATTTATTAGTAAATTTATAGGTGAAATAGCCTTGTAAATCTGCAAAAACAGGTTTAACGTTAGTTTCTGTTTCTCGCGCATCAACCAATAAACTATTATCGCGATAACGCCCACCAACTATGGCGGAAAATTTAGAATCTTTACTAATATTCTCAATAGATAGGCTTCCACCAAGCAAGCTTATGTCGGCATTGACTTCAAATTGATATGGATTTTTATAAGTGATATCTAAAACAGATGATAATTTATCGCCATATTTTGCTTGAAAACCACCAGCCGAAAACTCAACGTTTTGTACCAAATCGGTATTTACAAAACTTAAGCCTTCTTGTTGACCTGAACGAATCAAAAATGGGCGATACACTTCTATATCGTTTACATACACTAAATTTTCATCGTAATTTCCTCCACGTACAGAATATTGTGTGCTTAATTCATTATTGTTGCTAACTCCTGGAAGTGTGAGTAGTAAGTTTTCAACTCCAGCATTTGCACCAGGAATTTTTCTAATAGTTTCAGGGTTTAAAGTAATAATACCTCCAACTTCTTTTCGTTTGCTACTATTTACAATGACCGTTGCTATTTGTTCAATAGATGTATTCATAACAGGATTAAACTCAAATGTTTCGCCGTCTTTTAAGTTGAATGTAACAACAATTTTTTTGAATGAGATATGCGTAAATTCAACAGATATATCATCATTTGCCGCAATTTCTATTTTGTAAAAACCATTACTATTTGTTATGGTTCCTAAACGACCTGCTTTTACATTAACATTTGAAATAGGTAGGTTGTTTTCGTTTAAAATAATACCTTTTACGGTAGCTATTTGAGATTGTACAACTCCAATTATTGATAAAAAAAAGAGTAAAAAAAATAAAGTTTTAGCTTTCAAATGGTTGGTTGCTTTTATTTACGGTAAAATAACGTTTCAAAAGTAGAATTATTTCCAACATTATCGGTGACAATTACTTTTAAATTATTTTTAGTTTCGTTTACTACACCATCATTAAAATCGTAAGTAAGCGTTTTGGTCTTATAATCATATTCCATCAAAATCCATTTTCCGTTAATGGTTGCCCTGTAATTTGAAATTCCAGAACCATCATCATCAATCTTAATTTTTAAATAACGATAGTTACTTAGCCACTGGCCATCTTTAAAATTAATAGGCTTTATTATTGGTTTTATAGAATCTGTAGTTAGCGCATAAGTACCTAAAGTATTAGTGCTTGCCGTTAATAAATTACCTTTTCTTTTAGTGTTTGTATAGGCAGGAAAATTCTTGTATCCAATTAATCTGGCTATGTAAAGTTTATTTTTATCTTCTGTTTTATAATTTGAAACGTCGTACGTTATATTAAAGTTTTTTTGCGCAAAAACAGTATCTTCGTGTAGTTTTAAAGTATCGTTCGACACTTCAAAATCTAAATAAAAATCATCGTAAAAGGTATTTTTATAAAAATCGACGGCTATTTTTTCTTTCTTTAGATTAACAGTTTGATCTGCCTTTACGAAGTAAGGCGTTGTTTTTTTAATTTCAGGTTTAGAAACAGTTTCTTTTGTGCCTTTTATACTTATGGTAACCCACGATTCGTTGTTTTTATAATCTGAAACTCTAATTTTATATACCAAGTTTGTACTGTCTTTAACAGCTATAAAACCGTTATTTAAAATGGGTTTAATGATACTTAGCGGTATGTTTTTTTTAAATAATTTTTGAATACGTTTGCTATTTATATGGTATTCTTCATAATCAATTAAACCATTAATATGTTTTGTTTCACTAAATGAGAATTTTTTAAAATCTAATTCAAAATTTCGTTTTCCATTTATAAACGTTTGAATGTTATAGACACCGTTTGAGTTTGCTGCCAAATCCTGTCTGTCTGTAGTTTCAATACCAAAACCAATAGTGCCGTAAGCTTCAATGTTTTTAACCACATAATCACCATTTTGTAAAGGAATTAAGCTCAGTTTTTGTTTAGTATTCGATGTATTTATAAAAGCATTATCATCAATTGGGTAGGCGTAAATAGATTTTATTAAAGGCGCTGTTGTGTCTTTTACATCCATACCAAAAAGCATTGGGTTTATTGGGCGTTCTGCATTATCTCTAATTTCAAAATGTAAATGCGGTCCACCCGATCCACCAGTATTTCCGCTGTAAGCAATTAAACTATCTTTAGTAATAGGAATATCTTCAGCAGATGGAAACAACTCGATTTCATAGGATTCCTTTTTATATTGTTTCTTTTTTATGAAAGCTTCAATGTCTGGTGCGAACTTCTGTAAGTGAGCATAAACCGTGGTGTAGCCATTT
>TARA_R110002096_G_scaffold7468_1_pt1 | contig 13112 bp, 8 predicted proteins | sample TARA_R110002096 | Tara Oceans TARA_R110002096 (sample SAMEA4397295) | marine metagenome | biome: Polar Biome; feature: [DCM] deep chlorophyll maximum layer (ENVO:01000326); material: water (ENVO:00002006), including particulate matter (ENVO:01000060) such as... | depth 35 m | reverse complement strand
GATGGCAACATTGCGTGCTCTTGCCAGGTTCGTAGAAGAGAATCTTTAGCTTGGCTCGGCCAACGGCAGCGAAGGCGATACTGCCATAACCCTGGTGCAGCTACATTGACGCAAAAATAGGCGACGAGATCGAGCCATGACCGAGACTGAGCTCAATATCCGGTTTGCACCGGCCCAACCTGAGCAGGCAGCCGAGCTTGCGCCACTCATCTATGAGAGCTCACATGAACTCCTCGACTTCATGTTTGGCGACAGGACAACAGCGGAGGCCGCGCTGACCCGGTTGATTGCGAAGCCGAATGGCCATTTTAGCCATCGATTCGTCACGCTGCTCATCGTGAACGACCAGGTTCAGGGTGCCGAGTTGGGCTACAGCGCCGAACAGCTCAGCGCACAAGAGTTTGCCGGCGCAGTGAACATGCTGCGGGTAATGCCGCTGCGTCGATGGCCGCATTTAATCGTCGCGGTGAATCGCGCGCTTGCAGGCTACGTGATGCCGCCGTCGCCCGATGCCTACTACATCAATAACATCGCGGTCAGCAGCGAACATCGTGGCGCGGGCCTCGGCAAGGCATTTCTCAATCATATTGCACTCGTCGCCCGGCAGGACGGCTTTCGCTGTATCGAACTGGACGTCACCGATATCAATGACGGTGGCGTTCGCTTTTACGAACGCATGGGCTTCTATTGTATTGCAGAGTCGCGACCCGAGACGGCAATTAAACGCTACGGCCTGCCGGTACTGAAACGCATGCGCCTGCTGCTCAATACAGAGCAGGCTATCGCCGTCGATAACTATGAGCGGCCGACCAGTACCACTGTCGTCAGTGACGTCTCGAAGTTAAATCCGATCAGTGTTGACGAAGTCTATGTGCCCGGATCGGTTGACCAGTTGCAGGCCATGGTCAAGATGTCCGGCAAACCGATTTCTATCGGCGGCGGCTGCTATTCAATGGGCGGCCAGATCGCACAGCCTGGCACGCTGCACATCGACATGCGGGGCATGAACCGCATCCTGGAGCTGGATCCAACGGCTCGAACCATCCGTGTACAGGCCGGCACACGCTGGAAAGACATTCAGCAGGTCGCGGATGATTTCGGTCTCGCCGTGCGGGTCATGCAGACTTACTCGAATTTCACCGTTGGCGGATCCTTAAGCGTCAATTGCCATGGACGGTATGTCGGCCTCGGGCCGGTCATCCTGACGGTCCGGTCGATCCAATTGATGTTGCATGACGGCAAGATCGTACAGGCCTCGCCAACCGAGAACACCGAGATCTTCTTTGGCGCAATTGGCGGTTACGGCGCCTTCGGCATCATACTCGAGGCCACCCTGGATCTTGAAAACAACGCACGTATCGAGCGGCTGAGTCGCAAGATGACCATGAATGACTACCCGGAATTCTTCGAGAAAAACATTCGCAATGACGACAAGATCGTTTTTCACAATGCCGACATGGTGCCGCCGGACTTTGAAAAAGTTCGCGCCATTAGCTGGCGTGAGACGGACAAGCCAGTGAATCGCAAGGCCCGCAAAGAAGGGCGAAGTCTCTATCTCGCCGAGAAGTACATGCTGTGGACGATTACCGAAACCAAATTCGGTCATTTGCGCCGCGAATACGTCTACGAAACCCTGCTCTATCTTCGCCCCAAGGTCACCTGGCGCAATGACGAAGCGGACTATGATGCCGCGGAGCTCGAGCCGCTGTCGCGCAACAAATCGACCTACATACTGCAGGAGTATTTTGTTCCTGTGGCCCGGCTTATGGAATTCGCCGGCCTGATGACCGAAGTCCTGAGCCGCTTCAAGGTCCAGGTCGTCAATGTTTCAATTCGCCACGCGCATGCGGACCCTGGCTCCTACCTTGCCTGGGCACAATCCGAAGTCTTTGCGCTGGTGTTGTATTACAAGCAGGGTACTGGTGCCGCTGAGCGCGAAGCCGTAGCGGTATGGACGCGCGAGCTGATCGATGCCGTGTTGTCGTGCGCGGGCACCTACTATCTGCCGTATCAGCCACACGCGCGTGTCGATCAGTTCTATGCAGCGTACCCTCGTGCTGACGAATTCTTCGCACTCAAAGAACGCATGGATCCGGAGTATCGATTCCGCAACAGCCTGTGGACGAAGTATTTTCGTGAAGATAACAACAAACCGCTGTTCGCAGATCGACCCACCGACGACTCCGAATTCCTGAAAGTGTATGGCGACATCCGTTCACGCGACGACTTCTATCGTTTCCTGCAGGTTATTTATCACTTGTATCCGGAAGCAAAATTTCATCAGCTGATCATCGCGGCCTGCGAACGTCACGAGTCGGACCAGGCTATTTACGAAGATATCGCGCAACGGCTTCCTGCCATCAAGACGCCCTTGTCTGACCTGACCTATGCACTGCCAGCATTGATCACGCAGAAAAAAGAAATGGTTCGGCAGACAAAAACAATCCTGCCGGCGGCCAAAGAGATTAACGGCTATCTTGAGATCGGCTCGACGGGTCGCTACGTAAAGGGTCTTCAAAAAGCCCTGAATATGAGTGGCCCGGTGTATCTGACCAACGAGATCAGGCCTGATAATTCCTTGCCGGAAATCATGGAGCGGGGCGGATTGCGTGAAGTCGGTGTTTTCTTCGATCTGAACGACTACGACCCCATCCCCGACAGCAAGATAGCGCATGCATCTTTGGATCTCGTAACTTGTTACATCGGGCTGCATCATTGTCCGCGTGAAAAACTCGCGGCCTATATCCGCTCGATTCACAGGGTGTTGCGGCCGGGCGGCTTGTTCGTGTTACGCGATCATGATGCCTGTACAGACGATGCGAGAACTTTTTGCTCGCTGGTACACACCGTTTTCAACGCCGGCCTCGGCGTATCGTGGGACACCGACCGCGAGGAGCTCAGGCTTTTTGAAGGCGTCGACTTCTGGGCCGACCAGGTTGTGCAGGGCGGTTTCGAGGACACCAACAAGCGGCTGTTGCAGGATCACGACCCTTCTTTGAATACCTTAATGTGTTTCGAGAAAACCTAGCAGATAAAAAACAGTGCACGAGATCTCGTTCAACGACTTTCTTAGAGTCGAACTGCGAATCGGAGAAATTCCAAATAGGGTAAACTGAAGTCGAAGCGTCACGAGTAGACTGCGGGGGGCCGTCATCAAAAAACTGATCGTAAAAACGCTGCTGCTAATTGGTATGACCATTCCTGCCGCGTGCCTGTCGCAGGAACACCCAAACCTGATTCTGACCAAGGCAGGCGTTGCTGAAATTCGTGCCGAACTCGGCACGGTGCCGGTTTTCGACAAAGCTGTCGCCGATGTCAAAGCCGAAGTTGATGCAGAAATCGAACTGGGCATCGACACACCGGTACCGAAGGATTTTTCGGGCGGCTATACCCACGAGCGGCACAAAAAGAACTTCCTGATCATCCAGAAAGCTGGCGCACTGTTCCAGATTCTCGAGGACGAGAAGTACGCGCGCTACGTACGTGACATGCTGTTTCAGTACGAGGCAATGTACAAGGATCTGCCGTTGCACCCGCAGACTCGATCCTATGCGCGTGGCAAGTTGTTCTGGCAATGCCTGAACGACGCCAACTGGCTCGTGTACACAAGCCAGGCCTATGATGCGATTTACGATTGGTTGTCTGCTGACGAACGCGCAAAACTTGAAGACAATCTGTTTCGGCCGTTCGCCGATCACATCTCCGTCGACAGTCCGCAGTTCTTCAACCGGGTTCACAACCACAGCACCTGGGGCAATGCAGCGGTTGGCATGATCGGCCTTGTCATGGGCGACGACGAGTTGGTTGAGCGCGCGCTCTACGGCCTGGACGACGATGGCCTCGAAGTCGGCGTGAAAGACAATGACGGTGGCTTCATCAAGGTCGAGGGGCAGGAAGTCGGCTTTCTCGCCAACATCAACGAACCGTTTTCGCCGCAGGGTTATTACACCGAAGGCCCCTACTACCAGCGTTACGCGATGTATCCGTTCCTGATTTTTGCTGTCGGTTTGCAGAACGTAAAACCGGAACTGAAGATTTTCGAACACAAGGATGGTGTGTTGCTTAAAGCCGTCGACGCATTATTGAACCTGTCAGACGCAGATGGTGAGTTCTTCCCGCTCAACGATGGCCAAAAAGGTATGTCGTACTACTCGCGCGAGGTGGTCCCGGCGGTCGATATTGCTTACCACTTTGGCGGCGGCAACCCGCAACTGCTGGGTATCGCCGAAGAACAGGGCCAGGTAATGTTAAGCGATGCTGGGTTCTCTGTTGCACGGGGTATACGTGACGGTCTCGCGCAGCCATTCGCAAAAACATCGATCAACCTGTCGGACGGCCCGGAAGGCGATCAGGGTGGCGTGGCGGTGCTGCGTTACGGCGATGAAGACCTGGCACTGGTGTTCAAGTATGCCGCGCAGGGTCTTAGCCACGGCCACTATGACAAGCTGTCGTTTTCACTGTTTGAAAATGGTGATGAGGTCATCCAGGACTACGGCCTGGTGCGTTTTGTTAATGTCGAGCAAAAGGGCGGCGGCAACTATCTGCCTGAAAACACAAGCTGGGCGAAACAAACCGTCGCGCACAATACCCTAACGCAAGACGGTATCTCACATTTCAACGGCGAATACGAAGTCGGCAGTCAGCATCACTCGGAGCTGCACTTCTATGATGCGGACGATGCAAACGTACAGGTTGTGAGTGCCCGGGAAAGCAACGCCTATCCGGGTACCGAGATGCATCGCACCCTGGCAATGATCAAGGATGAGAGCTTCGAGAAGCCCTACGTCCTCGATATACTTAATATCAAGTCCGACAGGAACCATCGATACGACCTGCCGTTCTATTATATGGGCCAGGTCCTCGACACCAATTTTGCTTACGAAACACCGCCTGTCTTCAGTGCGATCGGTGAGCAGAATGGCTACCAGCATCTTTTCCTGGAAGGCCTTGGCCAACCCGCTATGGAAGCCAGCCAATTTTCGTGGATGGGCAATCGAAAATTCTATACGTTGACCACTGCAACCGCGCCCGATGACGAATTGCTGCTGACGAGGATTGGCGTTAACGATCCGGATTTTAACTTGCGCCGGGATCCCGCATTCATGGTTCGCCGCAACAACGCGGCCAATACCGTGTTCGTCTCCGTCATTGAACCGCACGGCAGCTACAGCCCGGTTTCAGAGCTTGCACTGAATTCGAAAAGCAGTATCGCCGGACTCAAAACGGAACACAGTGACGATGACTACATCGCCGTCACCATCGAATACCTGAGCGGGCAGACAAAAATATTCTTACTGTCTCTGCAGGACCCGTCTGAATCTGCGCGGCACAGGCTTAAAATTGCCGGTGTTACCTATCGGTGGACCGGTGCTTTTCATCTAACAACGGCGGAATAATTTTGAGCTACGAAGACGCGATATCGCCAAAGTGTACGTCGACCGCTGGCAGCATCGAATTGCGGGTCGAGCCGAAGGAAAAAAGTGTCGGCGATTTCACTGTGCGCCGCGTGTTGCCTTCCGCCGACCGGCGTGCGGTTGGTCCCTTCGTATTCTTCGATCACATGGGTCCGGTTGAACTTCCGCCGGGCAAGGGCATCAATGTTCGGCCGCATCCGCACATCGGCATCGCAACCATTACCTACCTGTTCGACGGCGAAATCATGCACCGTGACAGTCTCGGCTACGAGCAGCCCATCCTGGCCGGTGCCATAAATCTCATGACGGCTGGCAAGGGCATCGTGCATTCAGAATGTGCGGGCAGCGATCTCGACAGGCTCGCAACATTGCACGGCATTCAGTCCTGGATGGCACTGCCAACCGAGCTCGCGGAAATGCAGCCGGCATTTGAACACGTACCCGCTGAGTCGCTGCCGCGTTTCGATGTCGATGGTGTGCAAGTCTGCATCATCATGGGTGAGGCTTACGGACGTGCGTCGCCGGTGACAACGTATTCGCCGATTCTCTACCTCGAATGCCAGCTTCCGAAGGGTGCGGTGCTCGACTTGCCGGATACCTACAGCGAGCTGGCGGTTTACGTGGTGAGCGGCAGTGTTGGCATCGACGATGACAGTTACCCGGGCGGCGTCATGGCCGTGGCGTGCGACGGCCAGCCGGTTACAGTCGCGGCGCATGAGGATAGCCGCATCATGGTTATTGGCGGTGACTCGGTCGGCAAGCGAAAATTGTGGTGGAATTTCGTCGCGACATCACCGGAACGACTGGAACAGGCCAAGCAGGACTGGAAAGCGGGTCGCTTTGGCAGCGTGCCCGGCGACGACGAATTCATACCGCTGCCGGAGTAATTCCCAGCGTCAGTCGGTCATTAAGCTTCCAGATCACACCTACAACGCTGCGGTTTTGAACAAACCCTGAATCACCGCCCAGTCAGTATCCTGGAGAACGTTAAACGGTACGATACTGATTTACGCCAACTGCTACAGTACGACGGTCGGCGTGCCGATACGCTTGAAGAGGCTCAACGGAACAATATCCATGCATGCCCATGAAATCGTAATTTTTTGCAGCATCCTGGTCGCCGGCTTCGCCTGCCAGTACGTTGCCTGGCGGGTCAAGCTGCCCGCCATTCTGTTCCTGCTGCTGGTCGGTATCGGCGTCGGTCCTGTGCTCGGCTGGCTGGATCCCAGTGATCTTCTCGGCGACCTGCTGGTACCGCTGGTGTCTATCTCGGTCGCGATTATTCTTTTCGAAGGCAGCCTGACGCTCAAGTTTTCCGAGCTACGCGGACACGGGGCCGTCGTGCGACGGTTGGTCACGCTGGGTGTCCTGATTACCTGGATTGCGAGCAGTTTTGCCGCGTATTACCTGCTGCATTGGGATTTGTTCCTGTCAGCCCTGTTCGGTGCCATTGTTACGGTCAGCGGCCCCACCGTTGTCATGCCGCTGTTGCGCTCCGTTCGTCCGACGGCGGCGGTCTCGAGTGTGCTGCGCTGGGAAGCGATCCTTATCGATCCGCTCGGCGCGATTCTTGGCCTGATGGTGTTCAACTTCATCATCGCGACTGAGACCTCGCAGGGTGTTATCGACGCAATTGCAGCGATGATGATCATTGTCGCGGCCGGGAGTGTGTTGGGTGCGCTCGGCGGATACCTGTTCGGTATCGCGGTACGCAAGCGCTTGATTCCGGATTTTCTGCGATCGTATGCGAGCCTCGCTGCGGTGCTTGCCATCTTTGCTGCCGCTGAAGCCATTCACGGCGAGTCCGGCCTACTCGCCGTTACCGTGATGGGAATATGGCTCGCAAACATGCGGCATGTCGACCTCGAAGACGTCGTCAGCTTCAAGGAGAGCATCACGCTGGTGCTGGTTGCCGGGCTATTCATTTTGCTGGCCGCACGACTGGACCTGGGTGCACTGCGGGAAATCGGATTTGGCGCTGCGGTCATTGTATTGCTGCTGCAGTTTGTCGCGGGCCCGTTACGTGCTTTCCTTTGTTCGCTGACAAGCAAGCTTAGCTGGCGCGAACGCTTGTTCGTTGGCTGGGTGTTCCCGCGCGGTATCGTTGCCGCCGCTATATCCGCCTTGTTTGCCCTACGTCTTGAAGAGCGTGGCTACGAAGGTGCTGACAGCCTCGTGCCGTTGGTATTTACCGTCATCATTGGCACCGTGATTATCCAGAGCCTGACTGCAAGACCGCTGGCGCGCATCCTGAAAGTCGCCGAGCCCGAACCGCTCGGTGTGCTGATTATCGGATCGAGTAATGTTGCACTGGCAATCGGTAAAGAGCTGCAGGAAACCGGTCGCAAGGTTGTGGTTGCAGATTCACACTACGCCGGTGTGCAGGAGGCGCGCATGCTGGGCCTCCCGACATTTTATGGCAGTGCCGTGTCGAGCTACGCAGACGAACATCTTGACCTGTCCGGGCTGGGTAATTTGCTATCGGTATCCCGCCAGCCGGGTCTTAACGAACTGGCTTGCGTGCGATTCGCTGAGGAGTTCGGCAGGAATCACGTCTTCACGATCAGCAATCATGTGCAGGGCGAACATGACAAGCATAAGGTGACCGGTGAAAGTCGCGGCCGTGTCCTGTTGGGCGACGAGCTGTCACTCGAAGCACTTCAGGATCGCATCGTAGCCGGACAGGAACTCAAGACCACGCGCCTGTCCGAAGAATTCAGTTTGGAAATGTATCTTGAAAAACACCCGCGCCGGCAACCGGTGTTCTTCACCGACGACAGCGGCCATGTGCATTTCCCGGTTATTGACAGCGACTTCAAGCCCGGCCCGGGCTGGACGGTTTCCGCCTTTGCTGACTCGTGATTTGTTGTTGACGGCAGCACAAAATAAGCAGCAAATAGGCGCTGGATACAAAATTCAGGTTCATAAATGAAAAAGGGTGAGGCCGGGCTGGTCACGCTCGGATGGCGGGAGTGGGTCAGTTTCCCGAATCTGGGGCTCGACCAGGTCAAGGCGAAAGTGGATACCGGTGCACGGACATCGTCGCTGCACGCATTCGAAGTACGCGACTTTGAAGAGGCTGGCGTGCATCGAGTCGAATTCAAAATGCATCCGAAGCAACGGGATAATGATACTGTAGTGGTGTGCATTGCGGATATCGTTGATCGCCGCGTTGTTCGAGACTCTGGCGGGCACAGGGAAAATCGCTGGGTGATTGAGACGCCGATTTCGATCGGCGCGTACACGTGGAATATCGAACTCAACCTGACCTCGCGAGACGATATGTTGTTTCGCATGCTGCTCGGGCGCACGGCGATGAAGCAGCGCGCGCTCGTTAATCCGGCACGCTCATTCCTTGTTGGCAAGCGCCGCAAGACAAAAAAGGCATAGTTCGTGGCCAAAAACAAAGCTATCACTATCGGTGGGGTTGAAGTTAAACCGGGCACTCGTGCATCGATCAACGTGCCGATCGCGGACCTGTACACCGGGACTTCGCTGTCGATGCCGGTGAAAGTCTTTTGCGGCAAGAGTGCAGGGCCGGTGTTGTTCGTGTCTGCAGCCGTGCACGGCGACGAACTCAATGGTGTCGAGGTTATTCGCCGTTTGCAGATTCAAAAAGCCCTGCGTTCGGTGCGCGGCACATTGATTACCGTGCCAGTGGTCAATGTTCACGGTTTTTTGAACCAGTCGCGTTACCTGCCAGACCGGCGCGATCTGAATCGTTCTTTTCCCGGCAGTGCGAAAGGTTCTATCGCTTCGCGCACGGCGCATACCTTCCTGAACGAGATCGTCAAGAAAGCGGAGTACGGTATCGACCTGCACACAGGGGCCATCAATCGCTCCAACCTGCCGCAGATTCGAGCGAATCTAGACGACGCGAAAACGGAAGAACTTGCGCGGGTGTTTGGCGCGCCGGTTATTCTGAACGCATCGATACGCGACGGCTCCCTGCGCAGCTGTGCGGCCGATCGCGGCTTTCCGATGCTGGTCTACGAGGCGGGTGAGGCATTGCGATTCGATGAAATGTCCATTCGCGCCGGCTTGCGTGGTGTGCTGAAAGTCATGCGGCACCTTGGCATGTTGCCATCATCCAAGTCGGCAAAACGGTCAATTGTGCCGATGATCGCGGCGTCGACGAGCTGGGTGCGCGCGCCAGAGAGCGGCATTGTCAGCAGGAAGGTCAAACTGGGTACACGCGTCGTGAAATCCGAGCAGCTTGCCGTTGTCGGCGATCCACTTGGCGACTTCCAGGAAAAAGTCGTTGCCCCATTTGATGGCATTGTCATTGGTCGCAGCAACCTGCCTCTGGCTCACGAGGGCGACGCACTATTTAATATTGCCGCATTCAAGAGTGTTGCTCGAGCCGAAACGCGGGTCGAGGAATTTGCGGCCATTCACGGCGAAGCCGAGGACCAATCATCATGAAAATTGCGGTTTTATCGACCAACAAGAACCTGTATTCGACGCGACGTATTGTCGAGGCAGGCATTGAACGCGGTCACGAAATGCCGGTTATTGATCACCGGCGCTGTTACATGAATATCGACAGCAGCAGTCCGGGCATTCACTACAACGGCGAGGCTATCGAGGGAGTCGAGGCGATTATCCCGAGAATCGGCGCGTCTGTGTCATTCTATGGCACGGCCGTTGTGCGTCAGTTCGAGGTTATGGGCACCTACTCGGTCAATGAGTCAGTCGCCATTACCCGTTCTCGAGACAAATTACGTGCGTCGCAATTGCTGGCACGCAAAGGCATCGGTCTGCCGACAACGGGGTTTGCAAATGCACCGGGCGACACGGATGACCTGCTGAAGCTGGTCGGCGGGGCGCCGGTCGTCATCAAGTTGCTGGAAGGTACGCAGGGAGTCGGCGTTGTGCTTGCTGAAACGACCAAGGCGGCCGAGAGCGTTATCGAAGCGTTCCGTGGCCTGAAGGCCAACTTCATGGTGCAGGAATTCATCAAGGAGGCGGGCGGTGCCGATCTGCGTTGTTTCGTCGTAGGTGACAAAGTGGTCGCAGCGATGATGCGCAAAGGCAAGGAAGGTGAATTCCGCTCCAACCTGCACCGTGGCGGCACGGCAAAGCTCGTCAAGATTACGCCGGAGGAACGCAAGACAGCGGTACGTTCGGCGAAAGTGATGGGCCTGAATGTTGCAGGTGTCGATTTGCTGCGGTCGGCACGCGGGCCGGTTGTTATGGAAGTCAACTCCAGCCCGGGGCTGGAAGGCATCGAAAACGCAACACAAAAAGATGTGGCGGGTATGATTATCGAGTTCATCGAGAAGAATGCCCGGCACGGTCGAACGCGGACGCGAGGAAAAGGATAAACCGCTATTCCTTGCGCAGCATCGGAGGAATAAATGAATAAGGATGCACAAGCGTCCGGTAAACGCATGCTCGAGCTGCTGCGCAGCGATCTCCCACCGGAAGCGATAGGGGCGGTCCTGGACGGCCTTGATCATGCGGACTTGTTGCATGCCGTCCTGACGCTGAACGACGATAACCAGCGCGAGTTGTTGTCAGCGTTGACGCCGCATCGAGCGGCGGCATTGGTCGAAGAGTTTCCGGATACGCATACCGCCGAACTGATTGAGGACATGCCGGCGGGTGAGGCCGCGCCCATCGTTGAGGAACTGGCGAGCGACCATCGTGCGGATGTCCTGTCAGAACTGAAGTCCGGCGATGCCGACGCCATTATCGCCGAACTCGACGAGGACGATGCACAGGAAGTCCGCGAACTGATTTCCTACGCGCCTGACAAGGCGGGCGGTCTGATGATGACCGAGTTCGCGTCCTACCCGATGAACAATACAGTGCGTGAAGTCGTCGAGGACCTGACTGGCGATGCAGTCGACTACCAGCTTCTGACCGTGCATTACGTTTACGTTGTCGTTAAATCGAAAAAGTTGAAAGGCGTAATACGCCTGCGCGACCTGGTGTTTGCCGATCCCGAGAAAAAGATTGGCGACATCGTGACGCCGGCATTAACCGTGTCTGCTGATACAGATCTTGAAAAACTTGAAGAGTTTTTTGATGAACACGATATCGCGGCGGTGCCGGTTGTCGACTCTCGCAATTACTTGCTCGGCATCGTCAGGCGCCGTGCGGTTCTCGAAGCCCTGGCCGAACGCTCCGAAGCAGATCACCTGAAAGCAGCCGGTATCATTGGCGGTGATGAACTGCGCAGCATGCCTGTGCTGTTGCGATCGCGACGCCGGCTAGCCTGGCTGAGCATAAATATCGGCCTCAACATCCTGGCGGCGAGTGTTATCGCTTTTTATGAAGACACGCTGACCGCTGTAATTGCTCTGGCGGTATTCCTGCCGATCGTCTCCGACATGAGCGGTTGCTCCGGCAACCAGGCCGTTGCCGTGAGCATGCGCGAACTGACACTCGGCGCCGCAAACCCGGGCGACGTATTTCGCGTGTGGCGAAAAGAAGCCATTGTCGGCCTGATCAACGGGCTTGCCCTCGGTATCTTGCTTGGGTTTGCTGCCTGGGCCTGGAAAGGTAACGCGGTACTGGGCCTGGTAGTGGGTGGTGCGTTGGCGCTGAATACCGTCGTCGCCGTGTCGATCGGTGGCACGGTGCCGTTGGTATTGAAGCGCCTCAAGCTGGACCCTGCAGTTGCATCGGGGCCGCTGCTGACAACGGTCACCGACATGTGCGGATTCGCGTTGCTGCTGAGCCTGGCGAGTGTTGTGCTACCGGCAATCAGCTAGAGCCACTTCCTCCAGCGGAAATAGACCAGCAATGCGAGGAAGCTGACAACCATGACGATGGATGAATAGATAAAGCCGTTCGGATTCTCGGTACCGGGAAGGCCGGCAACGTTCATGCCCAGCATACCGGTGATAAACGTCAACGGCAGGAAAACCGCGGCGACGATCGACAGCAGGTACATGCGCTCGTTTTGTTCCAGCGCAACCCGGTTCATCAGTTCTTCCTGCGTAACGAGTGCATTCTCGCGCGCCAGATCGAGGTCCTCAATCTGTCGTGTCAGGTGATCGCCGGCCTCACGCAGTTCAAAGACTTCGCTGTCCGTCAGAATTCCGGCGTGCCCACGCGTGATGCGGTCCAGCGCGTCTCGCTGCGGCGCCAAGTGACGTCGAATCGCCGCCGCCTGGCGGCGCACGATACTAAGCGTGCCGCGAATCGAGTCGACGCTGCCATCAGCCATTTTTTCATCCAGATCATCAATCATGTTCTCGATATTCTCGACCGCAGACTCAATCCGACTGGCCAGGCTCTCGGTCAGGCGAACAAGAAATCCGCCGGCTGTTTTCGGACCATCCCCTTGCAGCAAGTCGCGCTTGAGGTCGCCAATCGACAAGGCCTTGCGCCGATGTGACGTGATAATTCGATTCTTCTCAATTGCCATGCGAACCGCGACCATATCGTCGGGCACGGCACCTGGGTTCATGTTGATGCCACGCATGATAACGACGAGAGTGTTTGCACCGGCGAGCGATCGCGGTCGCGTCTCGCCCGCGAGCAGTATTCCGGCGACTTGTGGGTCGAGTTTGCCGTGTGTGGCAAGCCACTCCCTGCCACGCTTGTCATTGTGGTTAACGTCAAGCCACAGAATGCCGTCATCGCGGTTCCAGGCGTCGACTTCCTCATCGCTCAGCTCGCGCGCGCCACCCTTGCCGTCCAGCAGCACTGCAGTACTAAAGCGTCGGCCTTTTTTTGCCACGG
>TARA_R110002096_G_scaffold112273_3_pt1 | contig 13119 bp, 6 predicted proteins | sample TARA_R110002096 | Tara Oceans TARA_R110002096 (sample SAMEA4397295) | marine metagenome | biome: Polar Biome; feature: [DCM] deep chlorophyll maximum layer (ENVO:01000326); material: water (ENVO:00002006), including particulate matter (ENVO:01000060) such as... | depth 35 m | reverse complement strand
ACGCCGGCGATAACACTATAGACTATGATCCCGAGAAAAAGACTCAGACAGGGTTCTTTAGTACCAGGTATGCAGAACATAGCGAAAACCGGCATCACGCGGGATACGAAGAAGCGCTTGTACGTTTTGCCGGTAACGAGGCGGCAGCTACTGCACATCTGGCACAGCTATTATATACAGAATTACTAACATCATACGCTATATCCTCGTCGCCGCTTACTCCTGCCGAGGCGCGCATAAAATACGACCCAACTGATCTGCTAAAATCTGAAATAGGCGACGCAATAACGAAAAAAACTACAAACATTGCCGATCTAGACAACTCGAAAAAACTATCAGAAATCCTTAAATTTAACACAAATGGAAAATCGGTAATGCCATTTGCTTTCCCAGGAGAGTTATCATCCTCACCTAGCGAGAATTTAACTTCAGGAATAGAAGAGTGGGTTAATCCAAATATAGCGAATATATTTGAAGAAAGAGCACTAAGTTTTAAAGGTCTAGATACCTGGGTTTCAAAATTTTCGTCCCTGCATGACCTGACAAAGGCAAAAGTCGATCCTTACGTAAAGACAGGTAGCTCTCAGATAATATTTAACGAAATATTAAGAGCATTAAAAAACTGGTCAGAAGGAAAATTAAACGAGCAACATCCAGTCTACGGCCTACGGCCTGCATCAGATAAGGGCTTATCATTCAATGATCCTAAGTGGCCTATATTCTATGCTCCTGGCGAACTCCCGGTATTAGCCACTGCCGAATTCGTCCCAGCCGCGGCGGACGACGACGCCCCGTCCACCCACGTGGACATATGTCCCGACGACACCGGAGACTATCCCACACCGATCGACTTTGGAGATTTTGACACCAAAGGCACCGGACCTGGCACGGGTCGCGACGGACAAGTGGGTGAGGGATTTGATGGTGCTCAGCCCCTCTTTGATGCGCCAGACTCTGAGAGTCCGGATATCCCGTTTGTTATGTCAGCATACAAAGCGCCTATAGAGATAGCTGATACATCTGCAGCGGCAATCGAATCGAGGCTATTTGAAACGAACGATACAAACCAATTTGCAACCGAACAAAATTATTTTAATCGGAAAACAATATATGCATTTTATTTACTATCAAAACTCGAGATTGATACTGATCCGGATATTTTTTGGTATTTTGTGTATCAATCGGTTCAAGGATGTCGCCCCCAATCAGATCAGTACACGGAAACATTCACAAAAAATATATTGTCAATAATTACCGGAAGACCCCGGGATGATTGCGGATTCAATACTGACGATGGAAACCTTGTTATTGGACATGCACTAACAATTCTCAACACATTAATGGGCGAAATAGAAAAAAATATATATTACGATATCGCTTTGTTGGCTAACCAGTCTGGCATTTCCGGAAATTCGCCTGGTCAATACGACAGCTCTACCGCTGCAAATCTAGCCAACAACATATTCGGAGAAAATTCTAACGCAGAAGCCATATACAGATCAGCCACACCAGGTTCAGCTACAACTGTTGTTAACGACGAAACACTCGCTTCAGGATATAGGCACTTTCAAATAAGGGGTATGTTAGTATCAATAGCTTCAAGCATAGCTAAAAAAGTACTTTCTAGTGCATCGCAACCAAACCCGATTACTAGTTGGTATATTACTTCAGATTATGCTGACAGCTCTGGTGCGTACTTCGGTACCGCGGTCATAGACGAGCGCTTCAGTTCCTTTGGCTCCCTTGATGCATATGTTAAAGAGCTGATCGGTTACCCAGGGATTGTTAATATCGACACCAAAAGCGATCCATCATCAATCATGGCTGAAATTTCGAAAGTCTTTTTACCGGTTGTTGAAAATATCGACCCATCGAAAGGGCCAACAAGGTGGGGGATACAATATGGTATATGGCAATCATCTGGATATGAATTAGAAACAGCAGATTTTGTTACAAACACCGTAGTCCCAGAATACGCAAAAGAAATTGTAGATAATGGCTCGCTTACTAGTTATGATTTGACGGACCCCACCGTAGCTAAAACCTTTACCGAAAATTATGGTATTGGATCAAAATATGATATGACAGACATATTCGCGGACGAGGGTGGAGAGTCGGCCACCCGGATGTACGACATCCACGCCCACGGAGGCGCAGGCCTCCTCGCAGAGCAGACATGGCTACCTGGCGGCGGCGCGGCCGATTGGTCATCTTCCATTGCTTCGCTTTTTAGTTTTTTAACAACAACAGAAGATGTAGTACCATATACATGGGTTGATGATGCAGAAGTTCCATCTAACGCATATGAAGTAACAGTTCCAAGAGGTTCAATGAACGCGCTGATTAAGGCTAGTATATATCAAAGAGAAGATTCGAGAAGAATCATTGAATATCTAGATAAGATAATGGAAAAGTTTAAAAGTATAGAAAAGGAAGTATTGTTGATTCAAGACTTTCCTTATTCAGAGAATCTTTTTGAAATAGCAAAATTAACTGGAATAGAAGTAGAAGAAATTGTCGAATATTCAAATTTAAGACAGACTTTTTTAAGAGAGTATATTGCCTCGGAAGAAGCACCTCGCATATTTTCTGGATACCTTCCATCAAACTCAACAGTCGGCGCATCATTCATTCTTGCAATAGAAGAACAGCTCGATCAGTTTTTAATTCAAGGAATAAAATCAAAATGGTGTCATGAACAAAGAGACATGTCAGACGCTAGCGAAGGAAAAATATTAACAGTAGGTATCCCTTCCGGATATATTGATAATCAAGTTTCGAAGTCTGCTAGCATTAACTACCCGACTGTTAGTCGGATCATACGGATATCCCAGAACACGACCTCCTTACACTCAAATTACCAATTTGAACCAGTTGACAAATATTACTGGCCGGCTCTTTTTATAAACAACGAGTCATTTATAAAATCATTTATCGTTGGCGAAGATGCACATAAGAGTATAGAATATGGCTATATAGATGCTGACACACTTAAATACAGAGTTGGTAGCTATGACACCGTTAGCAGCATACTAAACGGTATTATCACTAAATCATCACTGTCCATCCCAGGCCCAGACCCAGCCGACGAAATAATAAAAAACGCTTTTAATGATTTTCTAATTAAGACGTATATGAATGTATATGCCGGATTAAATGTAGATGAATCAAGCTTTAGTGTTAACAAAGACTCAAACGTGATGTATTTAGATCAGATAGCTATAGATAATATAGACCTAATGCTAGCTCATACCAGCTCACCATCAGCTGATTCGTTTATTAAAGATGGCAAAATAATACCGTTTAACGAATATTATGATTCCAACATGCAAAACGATAAAGCTAAAGCATATGAGACATATACAGCTTTTGTTTCTTTAACCCAATCTAGACTCTTTTCCGCAGATCAAATGACAACAAAAACGCTAGCTCCAAATATATTCGATCGTGTATTTTCTTTTTATACCCATATGGGAGAATTAGCTATCGACCTGAAAGATCAACCAGATTCTTTACCCGATACTGCTTTCGACCATGGGTTCATCGATGCGGATGATACAGAGCTCTCAGTCACATCTTTTGAGTACGAAAACATTTATGACCAACAAAACTCAATCGATAACGATTTAAATGTACAGATATATATAGAATGTAATACTGTTGCAGCAACATCTGCATCAAGCTAAAGAGTAAACCATGACTATACCCTCAAGCCCGATATATTCACTCAACCTGCCGGATCCTAGGATATTACGTGCACGGTTTATGTACCGATATTATACTCAGGACGAAACGACAGACGAAACGGACGCTAATGTATACAAATCTGCAGAATTTAAAGCTAGATATGGTAGTCCTAGACGGATATCATTAGAGTTCGACGAAGCAAGTATGCTATCTGACAACACCCGGGCTAATCTTCTAGTTCCACTTCTAGATGAAATATTTACACCAGAAAATTTATCTAAAATAACCTCTGAATTAATGCTGCAGTCCTCCGGATATACAAAAGTAACAGCTGAAATCTTAAACATGCAAACATACGTAAAGAATGCTAGCGGTGGTAGTGCAGCTAGCAATATCGACACTTTTTTTAAAGGCGCATCATCACCAGCAAACAAGGCGCTGTTCGAAAGCTTAATCCAAGGTATAACAGTTCCGTCGTCGGTATATATTAACACCTCTACCGGTCGCCCAACCATAGAATCGGCCGATAATATCTCGGAAAATGCAATGGAAGCGTTTATTGCAACTGACTTTGTATATGATGTTATAGAAGCTTCAGCATTTAATCCGTTTTCGATTCACGGAGAAAATTTATATAAAAACTTTCAAACACTTAAGGCTTTGCAGACCACACAACGCAGGTTAGTGTCACCTTTAACAGTTGACTTAGACGAATATAAGGTATTGGTTGATCCCATAGAGTTTAACAACCCGACACCTAATGGAATCGATGTTTTAGGATATCTGATTTTTAAACAAGATATCTCATCATCAAGTTTGCCAATTAACAAACCGACAATACTGATTACAAGTAGGTCTCAAACAGAAGTCTATGATTATAACGTTAAGTACGGCGTAACGTACAGATATAGCCTCCATCCTATATGTCTAGTAAAATCCGACGAAGAAAGCATACTTATAATAGGAACTAAAGCAAAAACAGCAGAAATTTCAGCAGTAGAAAATGTACCACCTCCTCCTGTTGAAGCAATACAGTTTGATTGGACAGGCTCAGTATTAAATTTAAGATGGGGCATGCCAATGTCGCAGATAAACGATAATGGCGGCCCTATAGGCGATATTAAAGCATACCAAATATTTTCTAGGTCATCAACCAACAAACCTTTTAATTTAAAAAGAATGTTGCTGTTTTATGATGGAAATACCCCATATAAACACATTGAAAGAACAGCCGGCTTAGTAACTAATTACGACTATCCGGTGCATGATTACACCTGCGACATAACTCCGGACATTGATTATATATTTGCAATATGCGTTATCGATGCTCACGGGAATTCTTCAAATTTATCTCCACAATATAAAGTCAGATTAAATTCATATACAAACATGCTAGATATAGATTTTATATCTTTTAAAGGCGCCCCCAAACAATATCCGAATTTTATGATGGCTGAAAAGATATTTTTAGATTCAATAAAAATATCAAATAGCAAAAATATGACAGTATTCTACAATCCGGATGAAACAGCGATAAACATAAAGCAATCAACTGTAGAAACAACAAATTACAAAGCACCACACCCCGACAGTGATTCTGGCTTACCAGATAGTCCATCATATCGGTTACAAATAATAAACACAAATTCACAATCAGGTGAGATTCTAGATATATTTTTACCGGATTCCGAATAAATGATATAATTAGATACTGTTAAGGAGAAACAAATGGGATTTTTAGATCATTCAACTAACAACATCATAATCGATGCTGTTTTAACAGACAAAGGCAGAGAGCTGCTAGCGAGAAATAACGGCACATTTAGAATAGTGCATTATGGCTTCGGCGACGACGAAGTCGATTATACCTTAATTAAAAAATTCGGTAGAACAGTAGGGAAAGAAAAAATAGAAAAAAACACACCGGTGTTTGAGGCACAAACAATTGGAGCTTTAGGATTAAAGTATCCGTTAATAACATTGTCAGATCCTACTTTGACCGTATTTCCGACATTGGCAATATCATCAGATTCAACTACTAGTTTATCTAATGTTTCTGGTCAGAATACAACAACTGCTACAGTCAACCAGACGGTTCCAGCAAACGTTTCGCAGAACATACAATCATTACTGAGAGAGTCACAATATCGGGTCACACTAGATTCAAGATTTGTTAGCATTTCTGGCGGAAAAGCAACGCCAAGATCTGTGCCATTCAGTTCGAACATAATTTATGATCTACCAGCATCCGCAACTGGAACTGGAACACAGCTTTCTTCATTGAGACTAATTTTCCGTACGGTTTCCCAAGGTAGTAATTTAACAGCATTCCAAAATTCGAACAAACAAGTTGTTACAGTAGTTAAAGTTGATGGGATATCAACTGGTGTTTCAACAACGTTCGAACTAACAGTACAGTACTAAGGAGTTTTTTCATGGCACAGTTTAAGTCTTTTGCCCCGGCAGATTTTACACAACCGGCTAGTTCATTAAACCAATTAATTGATGTAATTCAAGAAGATATATCAGGGTCAGCCACCAGGAGAAAGTATCAAGTTTTCGTTACTGGCGGTATTGGACCAGGTGTAACATCTTCATTATATCAGACCGTATACGATCAAGATTATAGCCTTCAAACAGCAAATCCAATATTCGATATGTCTGTTGGGTTATTTCACAATTCAGCTGTAACAAATATTGTTTCTGAAGCGCCTGGATACTCCGTAGATACTTCTGGAAAGCTTTTGTTTGCTTCGCAGAGTTTGATGATGAGAGAAAAAGTAGATGTATATCGTCAATTTTCTTCTTACCTACTAGGGAATGCTGATCACGCATTTTATTTAGGCGGAAATTCTTATCCTAGAAACAACGGTACAGTAACTACAGATGCAAATAGAATTAATTCTGCATTGTTCTTAAACGTAAAACGACTGTTTGCGCGGGATAAAGTTAGAAAAGAAACATTCGCAATGAGATTCTATACTTCTGCATCTTTGGTAGGACAAGATCAAGAAAAATATATTGACGGTACCAACGAATTAGGCACACACAACGTCGACCGAACGACTGGGGTCACTGGATCTGCAAACATAGGTAATGCTGGTATTGCATATACATCAGAATCAGGTGTTGAAATATTTGCTGATGTAGGATCAAACGCAGATTCTAGAAATACGGTTGCTGGTACAGTAGCTAGACTGAAAATGGCCAGCGACACAACACGTGACGTAGGTCTGTTGTTTTACGACACTGGAGTTGTTGTTTTAGATATCGATAAGGTATCATGGACTAAACAGCCAGTATACGGTCTTATCGATGCGATGAATAATACATCGTTCACTCATCAATCAGATAAAGCAGCTACGGGGATTACCGCCGGCGGCACTAACGTTGCCTACAATATGATATCCCTAGGAACTATTGCAAAAGGCACAGCTGTTATTGGAGATTCCTCTTGTAACGGCAATATTTCGGCTTCATTCTCTCCAGACTTCTTAGTATCCGCGTCAATTGACAATATATTAGATCACTTTTCGTCTACTAGATTTTCATCTGGTACGTTAACTGCTGCGGCTTTCCAGAACCAAACACAGATACAGTCAACAATATATTTTTGTCGAGCAGCACCCGGCGAATTTAATTATTCTTCAAACCCAACTTTTGTCGATACATCAAACAATTTAAATGTCATTGAAGATTCTACTGATCCAACTGAAAGATCTTTTACTTTCATAACTTCTGTTGGATTGTACGGTCCAAATATGGATTTATTAGCTGTAGGGAAAGTTTCCCGGCCTATAGAAAAAAATGATGAAAAAGATTTAACGGTAAGAGTACGTCTAGACTTTTAAGGAAGGCGTTATATGTCATTTGTTAAATTAACCGAAAGCAGCTTTTCTACTAATTCAATCGAACTCCATCCAGGAAGAACTTACACAACTTCTTCCGTTGGAACGACTGGAGCACTAAAAGTAATCGTTAATCGGTCAGAAACCCAAAAAGACAATGTTGATATGAGAGAAGGATTAACTGGGACAAACAAGCCCCAGATTTTCTCTGAAGAAACATTTGAGGGAAGAAGAATTGATATCTTCGAGAACTTGGCCAAACCAGAGCAAACCGCAAACGATTTAGATCTAGCTATACTACTAGATGGTTCTGGTACAGGTTTCGGCCCACCTGTCCCAGAATATGCTAAATACGGAGAAAGGGTAGAGGATCTCACCTCTCATGCAACTGGATATAGCGATATATCAATGCATCCTAGGAACAGTACTGAATTACTAATCCGAAATTTAAAGCCTGGAAGTTCATTTTATAGCTCTGGCTCTCGTGCTTTACAAATAGCAGAAAGAATATTAAAAAAAGAATATTCTGTTTCTAATTCAAGATTAGGTTCAAAGTATACAAACTATAATTGCTTGAATTTCTTTTCAACAGATTATAAATCGGCACTAGTATATAAGAATGATTCAAACGTATACAACACTAACGACAATTTCACTTTAGAGTTTTATGTTAAGGTTAATCATACTACCGGTTCAAACACAGTAATGCATCTACCTGGAGATTTCTGTGTTTCAATTATTTCAGGATCAGAAGTTAACCAGCATGGATATCCAACTAGATACGCCCTTGCTAGTCAACATGGTGTATCCGCCTCATTAGCTAGTGGGTCAAATAGACCCGATGCTATTACAAACTTCGATACAGACTCACACGCTTCATTTCAAGGCGGATTTACCAAAAGATCAGAATTTTTAATTAAACCAGAGTACTGGCACAACTGTTCTATTAGATATGATAATTCGTTTAAAACTCTCGAATATTTAATTGATGGAAAAACAGCCGGAACGCACCAGTTAAATTATTCCCCAACAAAAACCGCGGGCCGTGAATTAATAATGGGCGCATTTTACTCGGACAGTGCGTCTAATCTTGTATCACTGGCTAAATCATATGAACAAAACACTGGAGGTGCAGTCCCAACCGACTCCGGTGCCGGAGTCACTACCGGTCATACCCCTTCATCCTCCCCGGATGGAGGTTTAAATAATTTCGCAAACATAAACGTTCATGAAATAAAAATTTGGAATAAGTACTTATCAAAATCCCAAATAATGACTGGGTCTCTAAACGGGTATACCGGATCTGCAGCGGAGCTTAGTAATATAGGCTTGCAGCTATATATACCATGCTTGTACGACGCAGACATGATAATGAACGAAACCAGTGTAGTACATCCAAAGATGGCCACCATAGACCATGTCTCATCTACAGTGGCCGCCGAATTAATGCATGCCTCAGGCACGCAACCGTCTGCATACCGAGATTTCGAGGCTACTATCGGTGAGCTCGATCCTGGCGTTGTTTCTTTAGAGAGCCTGTTTGACACCCCAGTTGAAGCATATGCAAAAATCTATAGGACACCTTATAACACGAATCATTCTAGCATCGGTGGTTTTGCTAATATGAATATTCAGAATTTCTGTAAAGAATACGTTAATACAAAATTTCCATTTGCTCATAACATGTCGGAAAGTTTATATAGAGTTGAAGATAGCCCTACCGTCCATGCACTGACTTCTTCTTTTTCGACTAAACCACAGCATCAAAAAAGAAATTGTTTTGTGTTGCCATGCGATAACGGGCTGTTTCGTCCTGGTTATGGGGTTCTAACAAACATTACTGGAAGCGGGTATATCATTGAAAACGGCGAAACGATTAACACCAAGGATATAGGGGATCTAAACGACATATATGATTCTAGAATGTTTTTTGTTGATGAAGCTTTCTCTATCTCTGACAGTTTTGTATCACCAACCCGAGGTACAGAAGACACCCAGGCGGGAGATGTCCGGTATAACTCTGGTGTGGACCTCTTTACAACAGCCCAAGGGGAAGAAGTTTCTAGTACTGACATACCGGACTTTATTATTCCATCTGGTGATGATATAAAAACGTTTTTTGATTCAGCCGATTTTGTAGGGAATTTAGTTAATGTTATAACAATTCCTCAACTTTACTACGGCGATTCAATTAAGAGAAAAAGCATAGAAATTAAATCGTTTTTGCATGCCGATGACAAGTCGGAAATTATCTTAAAAGACAATGGTGAGGGTACGCTATATCGTTCCCAATCATCCGGATCTATAGCGGAATGGAATTCAGTCGGAGACGTATATTATAACGAAGGACTAATCTATATAAAGAACCCTTCTCTATATGCTATTGGAGATCAGAATTTAAATATCTCTTTTGAAGGTGTGCATAACATACATTCTCAGGAAATCAACGTAATAGCTTCCGACAACTTAGTTAACAGTTCTTCAAATCCAAACTATAATAAGCTTAAGCCTTCTTCAAATGCTAACGAAGCTGCGGATGATTTTGTTTATATATCAACAATTTATCTGCACGATGATAACATGAACGTCGTAGGTAAAGCAAAACTTGCGCAGCCAATTATAAAAAGGTCTGAAAACAAATATTTGTTTCGGCTAAGGATAGATTATTAATGATACTAGGGTTAGACATTTCAACATCAGCAACCGGTTATTGTGTGCTGACTGAAAGCGGAGATGTAGTTGAGTTAGATTGGATTGCTTTAGTAAAAACAAAAGAGCTAGTAAATAAAGGTTTTATTTTTAAAAATAAGATTCTAGAACTAGTTAAAAAATATCCGGATCTCCAAAGCGTATACATCGAACAAGCCTTCCAAAGATACGGTGCAGGTATGTCATCTGCTAACACAATAACGCGACTGGCCGCCTTCAACGGCATATGCCAATACATCTGTGCAGAACAGTTCAAAGCTGTGCCAGAACTCATCTCTGTCAGCGAATCTAGAAAGTTGTGCGGTATAAAAACAATATCAAAAAAGAAATCCGGCAAAGAAGTTAAAGAGCAGGTTTTTGAGTGGGTTGATAATCATCTTAAGTATGATTGGCCAACAAAGGTTTTACAGTCCGGCCCAAGAAAAGGTTTAGAGATTATAATCCCTCAATCCCGCGATATGGCAGACGCATGGGTAATAGCAACAGCGGGGTTTGTAAAATTCAAAACATCGATGTAATATAATCATTATGAATGAAAAAATTAAATTTATTACGTCAGTGTTTGGTAAATCCAGACTTCAAAATAACGGAATAGAACTAATGATTCCGTGTCCGTTCTGCAAAGATCCAAAAAAGCTCAAAATGAATATAAGGTTAGATTCAGAACTTTATCATTGCTGGGTCTGCAACAATAAGGGAAGGAATTTAGGAAGGCTTATTAAGCAAAAAAAGCCTTCTATGCTTGCAACATATTTCGAAAAATTTGGCAAAAACTTCGCCTACAACCTAGACGAAATATTGACCGAAGAGGATCCCGTAGTTTTGCCCGAAGGATTCCGTTTATTGATGCAGTATACTTCCGACCCGGACGCCATGGCTATTCGTAACTATATGCATGCCCGAGGATATACTGACCGTCACCTCTGGGAATACCGGGTAGGTTATACAGACGAATGGAAGTGGCGCCGACGCGCGATTATACCCTCTTTTGACATGGAAGGCGACTTGAATTATTTCGTCACCCGCGCGATCGACGATACTCCATATACATATATTAATGCAAAGGCCAACAAGCGCCATATTATATTCAACGATATTGATATTGACTGGGATGCATCAACATTAACTATAGTCGAAGGTCCTCTAGACTGGATGAAGTGTCGTCGGATTAATGCAGTATGTATACTCGGATCTTCCCTAACAGAAGATAGTATACTCTTCCAGAAATTAGTACGCAGGTCCATGGATATTATCTTATCTCTCGATCCCGATGCATACCACAAACAATTGCGAATTGCCGCACTTTTAGCGTCATACGACTTAAATGTCTCGCTAGCTTCACCAGGTGAAGGAGATTTAGGTGATATGGATGAATATTCCGTTGAACATCTGATGTCGACTGCAGTAGAATATAATAATGAACTTGGGTCATTACCGTTTTTAATTAACAAACTATAGGAAGATATATGAGAATTGCACATATCGCAGACATTCATTGGAGAGGCCTCACACGGCATGATGAGTACCGCAAGGCTTTCCAGAATATGTTTGATCAATTGGCAGTGTTACAGGTAGATGCAATATGTCTCGCCGGTGATATAGTACATTCGAAAACGCAGGGTATTAGTCCGGAATTAATCGACTGCCTTAATTGGTGGTTTACTGAAATGAGCAGGATCGCTCCTGTGCACATCCTTTTAGGTAATCACGACGGTCTTATAAACAATAAAGATAGACAAGACGCGATTTCACCTATACTAAGGGCTTTAAATCTGCAAAATGTCTATTTATATAGAGATTCCGGAGTGTACGAAGATCCGTCTGATCCAAGCATTAATTGGTGCGCATTTAGTCCTTTTGATGAAGAGGGGTATTCGAAGGTTAAACCGGTTGAAGGAAAAACTAATATTGCAATATACCACGGTTCTGTGTGGGGATCTCATACAGATATGAATTTCATGTTAGATGGCGATTGCAAAATGGATTTCTTCCGCGGCTTTGATTTCGTGATGCTAGGAGACATTCATAAAAAACAACAACTAGATATCGAAGGGAGAATCTGGTATCCCGGATCGACGATTCAGCAAAACTATGGTGAGTCTGGAGAAAAGGGCTTTTTACTATGGGATATTAAATCTAACGACGATTTTTCTGTTGAGTTTCATCCTATAGTACACCATAATCCATTCGTGACTGTTGATTGGCAAGGATCTGTACAATCAACAATATCGTTGTGTATGAGAGACTGGCCAGCTGGCGCTCGGTTTAGAATCAGATCATACGTAGAATTAGGACCTAAAGCTCAGAGAAAAATAGCAACAGTCTTACGACGCGAGCACGCAGCAGATGAAGTTGTTTATCAGCTTAAACTTAAACAGTCATCTATATCAGCTGAAACATCGGAAAAAATAAAAATTGATGATCTTAGCGATCCTGCAACACATAAAAAACTGTTGAGAGAATGGTGCGATGACGAAACTGACGACGTCGATTTTTGGACAGCTGTTGATCGGATAGTCGATGAAACTATTCCTAAAGTAACCATATCAGAGGAACACAAAGGTAACCAATGGTCAATTAAAGAAATGAATTTTGACAATACTTTTGGTTATGGAAAAGATAATTCGATTGATTTTTCTAAACTATCAGGAATAGTCGGGTTATTTGGAAAAAATCGCTCCGGGAAGTCTTCTATTCCAGGAACTATGATGTATGCTTTATATAACTCGAATGACCGCGGGATCTCCTCAATTCAGCATGTAATTAATACCCGGAGATCAAATTGTTCTGCAGATATCTCGTTTTCTGTTAATGGAAAGTTATATAGGCTCGAAAGGCATTCCGTTAGATACCCAGCGCGTGGCGGTAAAGGGGA
>TARA_R110002096_G_C14659166_1_pt1 | contig 13123 bp, 19 predicted proteins | sample TARA_R110002096 | Tara Oceans TARA_R110002096 (sample SAMEA4397295) | marine metagenome | biome: Polar Biome; feature: [DCM] deep chlorophyll maximum layer (ENVO:01000326); material: water (ENVO:00002006), including particulate matter (ENVO:01000060) such as... | depth 35 m | reverse complement strand
CACCATTGTGTGTAGTTGCGTGACAAAACCGTGTCTGGAAATCGCTGTGAAAAATTGCTCGTTCGGTCAGAAATTCTGCCCGCTGCAACGTTTTTCAGTCCAGACACGGCTTTGATTCAGTGCGGACAATGGATGTCAATTACCTGCCAGAATAGATTCGATTTCGATAATCGGATGGTTGGTCAGCGTTTTATCAACCTCGCCGATGATTTTCTCAGTGACTTCCAGATGGAGCTCGTTGCGAAGATCACCAAGCGTTGCGGGCGGCGCGACAAGGATGAGATGATCGAAGCGGTGTTTGTGTGCCTGCCGATAGAGAATATCCGACAATTCGTGGGCAAATCTGGTTTTCTCCAGCTTGTGCCAGTCGGTGTCATCCACCGCACTGCGGTGGGGACCTGGTCCATCATTGAACCGGCCGGGCCGGTTGGCGGCCTGTTCCCGATTGGGCGGATTGTCCTGATGTTCCTCGCGGAACACCTTGAGATGGGGATAGACCTCGTCGCCTTCATTATAAAGAAACAGTGCCTTTTCGCCATCGGCGACGACAACCCAGGCTTTGTGCGGTATGTCAAAATGGCTCATGAGAATCTCCTTGGCTTTATTCAGCGGATCCGATCTGAGGTGTGCAACTGGTGTGTCGATTGCGTAGTTCTATAGTCAGGCGCAAAAAGTCACCAACCCGACCATGTCAACATCAAGCGGCGTGACGTTGGTGTTCGCCTTCTCTGACTTCCTCTATAATCTTGGCGACAAATGCCTCCAGATCCTTTGGAGAGCGACTTGTGATAATGCCATTATCAATCACGACTTCCTTGTCGACCCATTTTGCGCCAGCATTGACAAGGTCGGTTTTGATCGATGGAAAAGAGGTCGCTTCACGGCCTTTGATTATGCCGGCTTCAATCAGCAGCCATGGCGCATGACAGATGGCCGCAATGATCTTGTTTTTTTCAAAAAATGATCGAACTGTTCGCACAGCACTCTCATCGATCCTCAGCAAATCCGCGTTGATCTGGCCGCCGGGAAGAACGAGAGCAATGTAATCATCCACCATGACGTCTGAAATTTTCAGATCAGCTTCAACAGACAGCCCCCAGTTTTGGCCATCCCATCCGGTGATGAAATGACCGTCCGGCGTCGCCACGTGAACAGTAGCTCCAGCGTCTCTCAGCTTGTTAAGCGGAACTTCAAGCTCGGATTGTTCAAAGCCGTGAGTCGACATAATGAGTATTTTTGACTTATTCAGGTCCAGCATCTTCTGTTCCTATCTACAGGTTGAGTAAACTAAACTCTGGATTCTTCGGGAAGTTCCAAATTTCCGCAAAATCAACACCCAGAAATTCCGTGTCTGCTCTGGTTTTTGCGTCCAGACTGCAGTTTTCCAGATCAGGTGAAAAGTGCTACCCGGCTGGAACCCGGACGCAGGCAGGGGGTTCCCAAAGAGCAATTTGCAATCCGATGCGCACCAGAGATCAATTATGTGTTTGTGGTGGGTCCGGGTTTTGCAAAGCACGAAGCAGGAGCTGCAAAATGACTGGATCAGACCTGGCTGCAAGGACATCGAATGTTTGACTGGATAACAGCCTTGCTGGATAGCTCCGGTTATTTTGGGGTCGCCGCCCTGATGTTCCTGGAAAATGTGTTTCCGCCGATCCCGTCTGAGGTGGTGATGCCGATGGCCGGGTTTCTGGTGCAGCAGGGGCATCTGAATGCCTTCGGTGTGGTTCTGGCCGGGAGTCTCGGTTCGCTGGCCGGAGCCTATGCCTGGTACTGGGCGGCCATTCGCATTGGTGATCGCCGGCTAAGGCGCTTCATCCGCCGCTACGGCCGCTGGCTGACATTGTCAGAAAGCGATCTGGATAAAACCATCAGCTGGTTTGCGCGCTATCAGAACCGGGCGGTGTTTTTCGGTCGCATGGTCCCTGCAGTCCGCACTCTGGTGTCAGTTCCGGCAGGCTTCGCGCGGATGAACAGGGGTGCGTTTTTGCTGTTTACCCTGGCTGGCTCGGTGATCTGGGTCGCGCTGCTGAGCGGTGCCGGCTATCTGCTGGGCCAGCAATATGAGCGGGTGGCAGACTGGCTCAATCCGCTGTCAAATCTGGTGATCGGCGCGATCATTGCCATCTACCTCTATCGCGTTGCCACCGGCAAGGCGAAGTCCAGCCCCTAGACCCGTCGGGAACTTTATAGAAGGTCGCGTCATTATGCAGAGAGGGGCAATTCCGGGCTTTCATAAAGACAGGAGATATTCAAATGCCAGCAAAATCCAAAGCACAGCAACGTGCCGCAGGAGCCGCCCTGTCGGCAAAGCGCGGTGACACCAAAGTGTCAGAGCTGCGGGGTGCAGCAAAGGACATGTATGAGTCCATGAGTGAAGAAGAACTGGAAGACTTTGCCTCAACGGATCACGATAATCTTCCCGACCATGTGCCGGATGATTGAGTTCAGACCCTAAGATTTTGCCGGTTCCTCAGGCTTTATCGGAGGCGCTGCGTCTGGAACCGGAGGCGGGACCGCCGAGAACATCTTCAACATAGAGCCTTCGCACAAGGGTCAGGATTATCGCGAGCATCGGCACGGCGACAATCAGACCCGGCAAGCCGAACAGAGCTCCCATCACCAGTTGAAACCCGAGCGTCAGGGCCGGTGGCAGAGCGGTGGCTCTTTGCTGCACGATGGGCGTCAGCAAGTTGGATTCCACCATCTGAATCGCCAGGTAGGTTGCAAGGCCCCATATCAGCATATTGGGAGAGACGCTCATGCCGGCAAAAATGATCGGAATGCCGGCCAACAATGGACCGATTGTCGGTATGAAGGCCAGCAGACCGGCCTGAAGGGCCAGCAGGAACGCAAACGGCATGTCGATCAGCCAGAGAACCAGCCAGCTGGCCAGAAAAATGACCAGCATTGCGATGCCCTGACCGGCAATCCATTTGGCAAGCTGGTCTACAGATTCCGAGAGGACTTCGCCAATACGCTCGCGCCGGGCGGGAGGCACAAGGCTGATCAGGCCCTTGCGGTAAGGCTCAGGTTGCCAGGATACGAAAATGCCGATGAACACCACAACGAGCAGATTGCCGAGCACACCAAGTGTGGTGTTGAAGGCGGTGCGGGCCGAGTCGATGAGGCTGGCTGTATCCGGCAGATAATCCGCAATTGAAGCGGCGTTATTGTCCTCACCGGAGGACGTTTGGCGGTATGGAGCGGGATCCTGCTGTTGCGGCGCCGAAGTCTGATCCTGTGACAGCGGTTGCTGTTGCTGGTTTTCAGATGTTTGTGGCGGCGAGGTCGATTCATCGACCTTATCGAGAAATCCGAACAGACGCTGGGATTCTGTCTGCACAGTCTGGCTCAATTCCCCGAATTGACTGACAAGCGTCGACCCGCCCCAGACCGCACCTCCCAGGACGGAGGCGCTGAACACCAGATAAACGGTGATCAGCATCGCCGAGCGCGGCGCGGATGTGTGTTCGGCGAGAAAATTTCCGGCCGAGCGAAATATCGTGGCGGCAATCAGCCCGGCAAAGATGACGAACAGCGTTCCTGAAACCTTCCAGATGACAAAGGCCGCGATAATGACAATTGCCGTCGTGAGCCCATCAAATCTGTAACGGGTCACAGATCCGGTCCTGTCCGTAGCGCCGCGCCGCGCTCACGCACACAGTCATGGTGCGTGCCGACGGTCTTCGGCCCGCTGGCAGAGGTTTCAAGTTTCATCAAGGGTCTCCACATTCAGGCCCGTAAATAAGTCAGATCGAGTTCCAGAACCAGCAATGTATCTTCAGGGGTGGAATCAGGAATGTCCACTAAGGGCTGCAATTCGATGGCGGCATCGGCGCCGCCGATCAGTCGCCCATCCGGTTCCTCCGCATCCGCATTTTCTGCGCTGACATAGCGCCCCTCCAGAGCGGCCGGATCAATCTCGGCAGAAGGGGCGAGGACAGTCCACACCAGAACCAGTCGATCGGCAGTCAGTGCTGCATCGCCCGGTTGTTTGAACGTTCCGGTAAAATTTGTGGTCTGTTGTGAAACCTGATCGAAAACACACGATAGGCCACGCGGTTCGCTGGTCTGATCCATATCGCCGGGTTCCAGGGTGCATGTCAGGGTGCCCGTCGTAACTCGGCTTGTCTCAGGCTTTGTCTGGGCGGCGAGGCTGAGAGGATAGAGCAACAAAGTTACAGTCAGCAAGGAAAGCAGGAAGACAGGCCCGAAGAAGGCGGGTCTAATATCAATTGATTGAGTTTTCACCGTTTCACCTCCAGTTCCATGGTTTGAAAGAGTAACGCATCGCTACGGGGTTCAGTTCCCCGTGGGCCTGTGCCACCTCAAGGGGAGCAGATGTTCGCCGCGCGGACTCTTTGTTATTTTGCGCCAAATGCAATTTCCAGCTGGCGCAGGCCGGCCAGCACAATGAAGCCGGTGACCGTTACCAACACCGCAATCGCCCAATAGCCAAGCCCGACCGCCAGGCCGATAGCGGCGGCAACCCAGAGGCTGGCACCTGTGGTCAAGCCGCGCACTTCACCCTTGGAAAACACCACGATACCGGCCGCCAGGAAAGCGACCCCATTGGTGACAGCCTCGACAAGGCGTAATGGATCCGCGTTTACGGATCGGGCATCTGCAAAAGGGGCCTCGAGCAATGCGAGCGCGATCAGCGCAAAGGCTGCGGAGGCAACGCCGACCAGAATATTTGTGCGCAGACCTGCGGTGTTTTTCTGGTATTCTCGCTCAAACCCGATGATGCCGCAAAACACTACGGTGCCGAGAATGCGAATTACGAGGATGAATGGATTGAGCTCACTTTCAATGGAAAATTCTCTGGCCAGCGCCTCCAGTATGCAAACCTCCTGTCTGTTGTTTGCAAATCAACGAGTTTGCAGGGGCAGGAGTTCCAACGCTCGCGCTGCGATGCCGGAGGTGTGTGGAACGGAACCATTGACGGGTTGTCCGCATTGACCAGTGACGGATAAAATTCCGCCAATGTTGAAACTGCAGTTCGCCCCCTTATAATTTCGCGCCAGCGACGGATGACACAACCCGCGCTGTAGTGATTGACGCGTTATCGAAACACGTGCCGGACCATCGCATCCCAATCGGACTGCAACAGAAAAATGGAGAATCCTATGTCAAGTCAGGACGTCAAAGCCAAGGTCGACGAGATCATGAGTGACGCCAGCCTGCCGGTTGACGAAAAAGTCAGCCGCCTGGAGAAAATGTATCAGGATGTGCGGCAGGAAATGCGCGCAGCGACTGAAAGCAGTATGGTGACCGACAATGACATCGGCGATGAACTGCAGGATATCGAGAAAGCGCTCGCTAGTCTGAACCATCATCCGGATTCAATTGAAGACGGCGGAGCCGCAACGCTGTAGATCATCTGCTGATTTTTGTGCAATATAAATGTGGCCGGGCATCATGGATGCCCGGCCACAAAACTAATTGCTGGTGCCCAGCCCCGTCACTCTATCAGATATAGCCGACGGGTGGGATTCCCCAGTAATCATAGAGACGGCCGCCATAGGTCTTATCGTTCCAGTCTGGTTCTTTATTGACGCCATAACGCGGCGCATCTTCAAGGCGCTCCCGGTCGATGTCGACGCGATAGCCACCCTTGTCCACGTCATATTTCAAGCTCTTCCAGGGAACCGGGTGGTATTCCTCCCCGATGCCGAGAAAGCCGCCGAATGACATAATGGCAAATTGGGCTTCGCCACTGTGCTTTGACAGGACGATATCATCGATCTCGCCCAGATGCTCATCCTGGAGGTTATAAACCTTTGTTCCCCTCACCTTGGAGGCGGGAATATTGCTGGCTGCTATGTTCATATCAGACATAATTACTCCTATGGGATTCGAAGTTGGTCACATTTGAACAACGGTTTCGAAGGGGCGAGGGTTCCAAAGTAATGGCAAAATTTTCCGGTACATACGGTTCAATTTTTATCTGCCGGGAGCCATGTCCCCGATCACACAGGGGCTCTAACCGGAGATCGGCTCACCGCCATTGGGATGCAATATCTGTCCGGTCATGTAACTGGAATCCTCGCATGCCAGAAACAGGAAGGACGGGGCCACTTCATTGGGCTGACCTGGACGGCCAAGCGGCGCATCGTCGCCAAATTTTTCCACCTTGTCCGGCGGGAAGGAAGCCGGGATCAGCGGCGTCCAGATTGGACCCGGTGCAACACCGTTGACGCGTATCTGGCTTGGTGCCAATTTTGACGCCAGCGCCCTGACCAGAGCCAGAATGGCACCCTTTGTCGAGGCATAATCGATCAGCAGGTCCTGGCCGCGATAAGCGGTGACCGAGGTTGTGCAAATGATCGAGGCTCCGGGCTTGAGATGTGGGAGTGCTGCCTGGGCCATGTAAAAATAGCCGAAAATATTGGTCTGAAATGTGCGTTGCAGCTGTTCGTCGGAAATGTCTTCAAATTTATCCTGCGCGTGCTGTTCTGCCGCATTGTTGATGACGACATCCAGCCGCCCGAATTTTTTAATGGTTTTTGCAACAGCCGATTTGCAAAAGGATTTATCGCCGACATCGCCTTTGATCAGCAGCGCCTGAGCGCCTTCTGTCTCGACCATTTGCTGCGTCGCTGCAGCATCTTCGTCCTCGTCGAGGTAGAGGATAGCCAGATCAGCACCTTCACGCGCAAACAGGATCGCTGTAGCGCGGCCGATGCCGGAATCGCCTCCCGTTATCAGCGCCACTTTGCCGTTCAGCCGGCCTGAGCCGGGATATTTCGGCATATAGTCCGGTTGCGGCACCATTTCATATTCGTTTCCGGGCTGCTGGTCTTGCACGGTTTCCATGGGTCACTCCTTTCGGTCATGAATGCGCACGAGTTCTCAGTCGACGGGACGCGAATTGCATCCCACCGGTCAATGCGGTCAAATTGCCGGTCCGTATCAGGCGAGTGCTACGAGACCGAAAATTGCCAGCAGGAAAAGGATCAGGACGATGCCAATCAATATCTTGGCGCCAGTCAGCGCGGCACCCGACAGACGGCCAAACCCCAACAGGCCGGCGATGGCGGCCACGACCAGCAGAATAAGTATCCATTTTATCATGACGAGTTCCTTCTTGTGAGTTGCCAAACGGTAACGATGCAAAGAGAGCTAAAGTTCCATGGTCCGATTGGACTAAAGCGAGCGGCACGGATGCTGAGGGAACGAATTCGAGGGCCGGCAGTTTTCCTGAAGAACCAGGTTTTCAACCGTCCTGCTTTGAAGGAGATCCAGCATGAGCCATCAGAAGAGAAAATCCGAAGACACGAAAACTGTGTCACTGAAGGAAAGCGATCTCGCACAGCAAAAAATGGGTGACAATGCGCTGCAGGGCAATGATCAGCACAATGTGCGCAATCAGCGGCATGCGGTTCCAGATGTGCGTCAGGGAGCCGACGATATTGTGGAAAGCTTCGAAAAGCTGGATAAGGACGTCCGAGCTAAACGTGAGCTTGGCAAAGGCAACCGCAACACAAAGAACGACGAATAGATCAAGACCCAAGCGTGAGATTGAGGCTCTAATTCTGGTCTGAAGGCGGATTTTCCGGCGTTCCATGGCCAGTTCCGGTCTGTTGCTTGGCCACGAGCCGCGCGTAAAGCGCAGCGCCCGGCGCTGCGCTCAAACCATGCAACAGGGCGCTGATCCAGACCGTGTTGATAGCGATATTGAGTACAGGTCCAGACAGGGCGGGATCAATGTCAGGCACAACCAGCAGCGCAAAAAGCGCTGTGGCCAGACCTCTGGGACCGAACCAGCCAAAGAACAGGCGTGTGCCTGGCCGGGCGTCCGTCCCGAGCAGTGAAAGATACACTGCCAGCGGCCGGACTATGAACAGGCTGATCATGATCAGAGCAAATACCGGCCACGTCAGACCGCTGATGGCCTCCGGCACCAATGCCAGCCCGAGCAGAAAGAAGGCGCTCCATGACAGGAGCTGGCCTTCGCTTTCGGTGAATTCATAGACGAATTTGCAACGGCCCATGACCACATGGCCGAAGGTCAGACCCGCGACAAAGGCTGAAATAAAACCATTTCCGTCAATGGCAGTCGCGCCCAGATAGGCCGCCCCGGCCAGCGCCAGCGCGCCGATGCCTTCAAATGTGTCAGATGTGGTGTCATGATCTTTTGCCCAGATCAGCAGCTTGCCGCCGATGAGCCCGACGACGCCTCCCACCAGCGGCCCGAAAATCAGTTGTTTGGCACCAAACACCAGCCATTCGGTGCTGCTCTGGTCGGCAACGCTCATGGCAAGGCTGGCGAACAGCAAAATTGCAGGCAGGGCGAGCCCGTCATTGAGGCCGCTTTCAACCGAAAGGGTTCGGCGCTCGCGTTCCGGCACCACCGGGTTGGTAACCACAGCCTGTCCCAGTGCTGCATCTGTGGGCGTCAAAATGGCCGCGACCAGGGCAATACCCAGAAGCGGCCAGCCCGGCAGAAACGGCCATGCCGCCAAAGTGCCAATTGCAATAGACAGCGGCAGTCCGGCGGTCAGCATGCGCTGCGGCCAGACATGATGCCGGCGCAGGGTGGTCAGGTTGATCTGGGCGGCATCGAGAAACAGCAAAACAATCAGCGCGATTTCTGCAACTATGTGCAGCACTTCCTCTGTCCCGGCCTGCGGCATGGTGCCGGTTGTCGACAGCAGATAGCCGAGCGCCATGAACAGCATCGGTGCCGTCACCATTGTGGTGGCAAGACGTTTTGCCAGCATGGTGAAGGCAATGGTGAACAGAGCCAGAAGAAGCAGACCGGTCATTGGCAAAATATACACTGAGTTGAAAATTTTGACAGCAGGCCCACAGACCTTGGCCCGGCATTGTGAAGACGGCAAGGCTGTTTCTGTCACATCGGTGTGAGCGCGCGCCTATCTGTGCCGCAGTGAACTGTCTCTGACCAGCAGTTCCGGTTCGATGCGGTGGATGGTGGTTTGCGCAGTGGCATCCGGTTCTCCTGACAGGAGGTTGAGGATCACCTGCGCAGCGATTGTGCCAATGCCCGTGGCCCTGACATCAATAGTGGAGATTGGCGGAAAAGCCTGTTCAGACAGATCGTAAGCACCAAATCCGCCAATTGCGATGTCACCGGGGATGGTCAGGCCGCGGCGCTGACACTCTGTCATGGCACCAAAGGCTGACAGATCGGAGACACATAAAACCGCCTCGGTATCAGGCCAGTGCTGCAGCATGGCGCGCATTGCGCTTGCGCCATCGCGCATGGTGATGGGCGGAAGTTCCTCTGCGCTGATCCGGTGGCCTGCCAGACCGTAATCCTGCATTGCCATTTCGAAGCCGCGGCGGCGGTCCTGGCCTCTGGTATCACGGGATGGATGGCCGCCAATATAGCCGATTTTGCTGTAACCCTGCTGATAGAAATGATCGACCATCAGCCGCGCAGCCTCAGCGTTGGAAAACCCGACCACCTGGCCAATTGGCTGTTTTGGCAAATCCCACATTTCCACCACCGGGACACCGCACATTTCCAGCATGCGCCGGCACCGCCCGGTATGGGCTTCGCCGGTGACGATGATGGCTTCCGGACGGCGGCGCAAAAACTGTTCGACCAGCCGCTCCTCCTCCTCCAAATCGTAATCGGTATAGCCAAGCAGGACCTGAAGATTGGTGTCGCGCAATGTCTGGGTCAGGCCGCGCAGTGTATCGGCGAAATTGGCATTGTTGATCGAAGGAATGGTGACTGCAATGAAACCGGTGCGGCGCGATGACAATCCGGCGGCGGTGCTGTCCAGAACATAGCCGAGTTCGTCAGCAGCCCGGCGGATTTTCTCGCGGGTGAGGGTGCTGACGGATGTATTCGGCTTCAGTGCCCGCGAGACAGTCATGGGTGACACGCCAGCGCGGCGGGCCACATCCATCATGGTGGGTTGTTTCATGTTTGGAGCCATCGCGCTGGATTACCGATTGTTATCGATATCAAATAGCACGGTTCCGGGCGATGACCAATTGTCCCGGATCAGGCTTTGACCGCAAATTCGCTGGCCAAGGTGACGTGATGGTGGATGCGACCGTCAAAATAACGCTCTACCAGAATGCCGGTCACTTCTCGGGACTTGAAGCGGGCATCGCAGGACAGTGCCCGTTCCATGGCGGCCTTGTCCGGATAGCTGATGGCGAGGATCAAGGGAAATTCGGGGGCGCCTTCGTCACGCTCTTCGCCAAACATCACGCGCACTTCCACAGCGCCATCGAATGTTGTCCAGAGCGGCACAAGGTTTTCGTTCACAAAGGCTCTGAAGGCCGGCGTCTGGCCTTGTTTCACAGTGCCTTCAAACAGGGCGTATCTGGTCAACATTGGTAATTTCCTTCCGCTTATATTGGTTTGGCAAAAGAGGTGCGTATCAGGCCGCGGGGCCTTCGCCACTCTGCCGGAGGGCGGCCACAGCGCGGGCGACAATGTCCTCAACCGGCGCATCAATATCTACTGTCACCGCGTCTTCATCAGCGCTTGGCGGTTCCAGTGTTGCAAACTGACTGTCCAGCAGGCTGACCGGCATGAAATGCCCGGTGCGTGCATCCATTCGCGATCGGATCAGCTCGCGGCTGCCGGAAAGATAAACAAAGGTGGCTCTCTCGCCCGCCGCTTTGGTTATGCATTCCCGGTAGTCCCGTTTCAGCGCCGAGCAGCCCCCGACGACGATGCCGCTGCGCTTGTGCATTTCCTGGCCAAAGCGCTCCAGCCATGGCCAGCGATCATCATCGGTCAAAGGTTCGCCCCGGCTCATCTTTGCGACGTTTTGCGGCGGATGGTAGGTGTCGCCATCAAGGTATATTCCACCGAGTTTTTCCGCCAGCGCCTCGCCAATGGAGGATTTTCCGCAACCGGCTACGCCCATCACGACCAGCAGGCGTGCCATGGCGGGGGCGGGGTTGTCAGAGCGAGGCAGTGATGCCTCCATCAACATAGAGCGTGTGGCCATTGACAAAACTGGAAGCAGCGGAGCTGAGGAAAATACAGGCCCCGACCAGTTCCTCGACATTGCCCCAACGCCCGGCAGGGGTGCGTTTTTCCAGCCATGCGCTGAAATCAGGATCTGCCACCAGCGCTGCATTCAGCGGTGTATCAAAATAGCCTGGCGCGATGGCATTGATCTGCAGCCCGCGTCCGGCCCAGTCGGTGGCCATGCCCTTGGTCAGATTGCCCACTGCACCCTTTGTAGCGGTGTAGGGCGCAATGCCGGGCCGGGCCAGCATGGTCTGGACCGAGGCAATGTTGATAATCTTGCCGGCACCGCGCTTAAGCATGTGTTTGGCAACGGCCTGGCCGACATTGAAGACCGTTGAAATATTGGTGTGGAGCAGACGTTCAAATTCCTCAGGCGGGAAATCTTCCAGCGGCGTGCGGTGTTGCATGCCGGCATTGTTGACCAGAATATCAATCGGTCCGGTTTCCGCTTCAAAGCCGTCAACGGCAGCCTTGGCGGCAGCGTGATCTGTTGCATCAAAGGCAAGTTGGTGGACTTTGGGTCCGATCGCTTCGAGCCGGGACGCGGCTTCGGCAATCCTGCCACTGTCGCGGCCATTGATGATAACATTGGCCCCAGCCTCGGCAAGTCCCATCGCCAGTGCGAAGCCAATTCCCTGGGATGAGCCGGTGACAAGGGCGGTACGCCCGGTCAGATCAAACAGTTTCATCGCATCGCTCACACCACAGGTCCTTTTACTTCTCGACAGGTTTTAAAACTTCTGTATATGTTATCGATAACATTATCAAGGAAAAGTAAGCGAAAAAATCAGATGAACAGGTTGGTTGCGCTTCGGTATGGGCAGCAGTGCAACAGTAGCGGATATGCAAGAGCTGTTGATAAGCTGGGCAGTAACAGCTTTTTAACCCGCTGTCCCACACCTATTCTGAAGCTGGACAATGCGCGGCAGCAACCGCATCATGCGTCCGGCACGGCGGGAACCGGCACTTCCAGCAGCTGATAGCTGTCAATCAGGTTGATTTCAAAACCCAACAAGGACAACAGACCACAATGCGCGCAATTGTCATTCACAAAGCCAAGGATCTTCGCGTTGAAGACCGCGCCGAAGCTGCACCCGAAGCCACTCCCGGAACTGGCCCAGGAGCTGGCCCAGGAGCTGGCCAGATGCAGATCAAACTGGCGACCGGCGGCATTTGCGGATCCGATCTGCATTATTATAATCACGGCGGTTTTGGGCCGATCACACTGAAGGAACCGATGGTGCTGGGCCATGAGGTTTCCGGTTTTGTCAGCCGTATCGGCGATGGCGTCGCGGGTTTTGAGGTGGGCGATCTGGTGGCAATCTCGCCGTCGCGACCCTGCGGCCACTGTAAATTTTGTGCGCAGGGTCTGCGCAATCATTGTCTTGATATGCGGTTTTACGGCTCCGCCATGCCATTTCCGCACATCCAGGGCGCGTTTCAGGAAAGCCTGATTGTCGAGGCCAGCCAATGCGTGATTGCCAATGGCCTGACACAAGGTGAAGCCGCAGCCGCCGAGCCGCTGTCCGTGACGCTGCATGCAGTACGCCGTGCCGGTGAACTGCTGGGAAAAAAGGTCTTGATTACCGGCAGCGGCCCGATCGGAACCCTGTGTATTCTGGCGGCCCGAGCCGCCGGCGCTGCGGAAATTATCGTCACCGATCTGTCTGATCCGGCTCTGGCCTACGCCAGAAAAGTCGGCGCCGACAGAACCATCAATGTGGCAGCTTCCGCAGATGCGCTGGACGATTATCACGCCGACAAGGGCTATTTCGATGTGTTGTTCGAATGCTCCGGGGCAGCGCCGGCTTTGACTGCGGGCATTGCCACGATGCGGCCGCGCGGCGTGGTCATGCAGCTTGGGCTTGGTGGCGACATGAAACTGCCGATGATGATGCTGACGGCGAAAGAACTGGATCTGCGCGGCTCATTCCGCTTTCACGAGGAATTCGCCATGGCCGTGCAATTGATGCAAAGCGGCCAGATTGATGTAAAGCCGCTGATCTCTCATACATTTGCAATTGAGCAAGCGGTCGAAGCGTTTGAAACTGCGAGCGACCGGGCGCAATCAATGAAAACCCAGATCGAATTCGCAGCAAGCGCCTAACAGGTTGCTGAAAAACCCTCTCGCCAATCTGGACTGATTGT
>TARA_R110002096_G_scaffold401386_1_pt1 | contig 13132 bp, 15 predicted proteins | sample TARA_R110002096 | Tara Oceans TARA_R110002096 (sample SAMEA4397295) | marine metagenome | biome: Polar Biome; feature: [DCM] deep chlorophyll maximum layer (ENVO:01000326); material: water (ENVO:00002006), including particulate matter (ENVO:01000060) such as... | depth 35 m | reverse complement strand
TGGTTTGAGGTTGCTTCCTAGTAATACAAGCCTGGTGCCAACACGTAACTATCTGTATTCACATAGTTCTTTAGTCTTGGCGAAATGCGCTTCTGCAAATTTCGCAGGACGCTTCTGCAGCTGCCGCAGCCCTTTGACAAGCGATTGCCGCATGACGATAGCGAGAACGTACGGTGCCAACCGGCAGCGAGAAGCCGCGAGGTACTAAGCGACGCGGCCACCATGGCCGACAACCTAGGCGGTGCACGGCAGAGTCTGATGGCGCGAAGCAATGGTAGTTTGCCTGGCATGACAGCGGGCAAACGGGCGGTCGAAGTTAACTTTGATGGATTGGTGGGACCCACCCACAACTACGCGGGGCTTTCCTTTGGCAACGTGGCTTCTGAGAAGAATGCTGCTGCGGCTGCGAACCCCAAAGAGGCCGCATTGCAGGGGCTCGAAAAGATGAAAGCTCTGCATGACCTGGGGCTGGTGCAAGGTGTCCTAGCGCCTCAGGAACGTCCGGATATTCACACGCTGCGTCGCCTCGGGTTTTCTGGAACTGACGCGCAGGTTCTAGCAGAGGCCGCTACACACGCTCCTCGTGTTCTCGCCGCGTGTTGCTCGGCGTCCAGCATGTGGACAGCAAATGCCGCAACGGTCTCGCCTAGTGCGGATACATTGGACGGCAAAGTTCACTTCACACCAGCAAACCTCGTAAACAAGTTTCATCGGTCCATCGAGCATCGAGTAACAGGGCGCATTCTCCAAGCCACGTTCAAGGGCGATCAGTACTTTTCTCATCACGAGGCGCTGCCAAGTGTGGAGCACTTAGGTGACGAAGGGGCTGCGAACCACACGCGCCTGTGCCAGCAATACGACGATCCTGGCGTTGAGTTCTTTGTCTATGGGCGGCATGCCTTTGACACCAGCAAGCCTGCGCCACAGCGCTATCCAGCTCGACAAACCTTGGAAGCGTCGCAGGCCGTTGCTCGCTTGCATCGGCTGCCCGAAAGCCGCGTCGTCTTTGCGCAGCAGAACCCCGAGGTCATCGACGCAGGCGTGTTCCACAACGACGTCATCGCCGTTGGCAACCGCAATGTACTGCTCTGTCATGAGGCCGCTTTTCTCGATCAGCGGGAGGTGCTGCAGAAGCTTACGCTCGCCATGAACGATTCGCTTCGGGTGATCGAAGTTCCAAGCAGCCGAGTCTCCGTAGACGACGCGGTGCGCAGCTATCTATTCAACAGCCAACTGCTGTCTATCGATGGGCAGACCTTGCTTGTCATTCCAGAAGAGTGCAGGCAGCTCGCAAACGTTTGGGACTACTTGACCGAGCTTCGGGACGGAGACTCAGGCGTAGACGAGCTGAAGGTCTTCGATCTTACGCAGAGCATGAGCAACGGCGGCGGTCCAGCATGCTTGCGACTAAGAGTAGTTCTTAATGCTGCGGAGATGGAAGCGTGCAACGCGAAAACCATCATGAGCGAGACACTCTACCAAGACCTTGGTGCGTGGATTGAGACCCACTATCGGGACCGGCTGCATGAAAAGGACTTGGCGGATCCGCAGCTCTTGATCGAATCTCGCACAGCACTAGACGCACTAACCCAGATGCTGGATATTGGTTCGGTCTATCCGTTTCAGCGCAATCGCGAATAGCGCGGCAGCAACACTCGAAGCCCCTGCCGTCGAAGCAGCCAACAGATTACAAGGGACAAGAAATGATAGAAGACGTGTTGACCCGTGCGGCCTCCGAGGCTCACGAGTCGTGGCTTAAGACCGACCGACAAGGTCCGGGGCGCTTGGTTCGAGAGAACCTACGCTACACCGACATCGCCGTGGCCGGGCGGCTCTTGAGCGCGTCGCGCTTTGAGAGCTGTGTGTTCACCAACTCGGTACTTAGCTCGGCCCACCTGCAGGACGCCGAGCTTGTTCGCTGCACCTTCAACGACTGCATTCTCATGCTTGCAAAGCTCCATGGCGCACTCATCCTAGACTGCACAGTTAGAGATTCCTCTCTGGCGATGATGCAAGCCAAAGAGCTGCGCATCAAAGACGGGTCCTTCAGCAGCTGCGACTTTGAGCGGGCCAACATGGTTGGCAGCCACGTGGCCAACGTGACCTTTGACGACTGCAAATGGAGCCACACAGATCTGTCGGCTACCCGCTTTCACGCAGTCCGCTTTCTAAGCGCGGACCTAAGCGGCGCGAACCTAAGCGGCGCCAACTTTGAGGCCTGCGACCTAAGCTCTGCCCAGCTTCCCACCGACCACGGCGCTACCTTGCTTCGCTGCAAGCGTTAAGGCCCTTGGCGCGAACGCAGACTAGCGCCTACAGCTGCACATCGACGCGCTCCTGCCCACGAATGAGATACACACGTCCTGGGGCAGGTCCGCCGACTGTGTAGTTGGGAGCACCAACGCCAAAGTCAGCGAATCCATCACCATCGATATCTCCAACGCAAATCGAGAAGCCAGCCCAGTCGCCGGTTTCTGAAACACCATCATTTTCGGACCACGACTGCAGTTGCCCCACGTAGGTAGTGCCAAACTCGTCAAGAGGAATGTCGCCACTTAGACGATAGGAACTCCCATACAGCACGTACGCACCTCCGCGGGTTCCTTCTAGTGAACCATCGCCGACAATGAGATCCACGTGGCCATCACCATCAAGGTCGCCGGCGCCAATGCCGCTTGTGGCGAACATCTCGGAGTCGCGAGGCTGCAGTAGCGCATCGGCTTCCGCCAGTGTTTGTGTCACCGCAAAGCCCTCTGGCCTGCCGTAGTAGACGTGAAAAACAGACCTGCCGTCGATCGCAAAATCCCCGAAGCCATCGCCGTCTAGATCGTCCACCCCTGTGCTCGAAATACCAACCGCGCCCACAAATCGACTAGACGCTGCTGCGAGACTGACCTCGCCGGCCATTCGTTTCGCGGAACCATTCACCAAGAAGACGGCACCCTCTTCTCCATTCGGCGCCCCTCCTTGCGCGATCAGAAAATCAGCAAATCCGTCACCGTTGACGTCTCCTGCCGTTGCAACGGAAAGAGCGAAGCTCGCAGACTGGCTTCCAGCAGCAAGCACCGCGTCACTGCTTTGTAGAGCGACGGTCCCGGATAGCTTCTGCGTCGAGCCATAGAAGATATGAAGGCGACCATGGCCGAGTGCAATCTCGTTCGCGGAAAGGTCATTTCCCAATGCCAGGTCTGCGAAGCCGTCGCCATCAATATCACCTAGGCCCGATACTCCCCAACCAACCTTGGTGCAGGGGGTAGAGTCTCGGATCGTGGTTGCCACATCGGCTATCTGAGACAAGCTGTCGAAGCGTTGTGCGCGGCCGTAGACCAGATAGGCACGACCAAATTGCTTCTCGTTCTCTGTTGGTGCTTGTGAGTAGCAGTTCGTTCCATACGGATCGCCGACGATGAAATCTGCGAACCCATCACCGTTCATGTCACCCACCTTGCCGACTTTCAGGGGGCGCGGCTTAAAGGCGTGCAACAGCTCTATCACATGGCCATTGACTGGCATCGTTGCTCCAGAAACGGTTCCTCCATAGATGATGTGAATAGCCCCGCGTTGGTGGTCATCGCTTGCCCGTCTGTATTCCCGATCCACGAACACCATGTCATCGAGACCATCTCCATCGATGTCACCAACAGTCCGAATGCTCTCACCTATCTGCGAGCCTGGCGTACCGAGCAAGGTCGTACTTTCGGCAGCCAAGAGTTTGGTGTCGCCATCGAGATAGCTCAGCACATCTGCACTTTCAACGCATGCGTGATTTGCGAGTGCGAAGAAGCAGAAGAGTGCGGCGACAAGTTGTAGACGAGTGCTTTTGGTTTCTTGATTCATAATAGTGTTCCCTGCGCACGACCGAGGTCTGCTTGCGCTATGTCTCCTAGATGCCACGGCCGTCAGGTTCGGCTCACAAAACGATTGCGAGCCCAGTAGTCACTGCCATCCAACGGCCTTCAACTTGCGACTGAACTCGCCCGAGGACCCGGGCGGAGACGCCAACAAGCACTGCGCCATACTCGGCTCGAACCTGGACCAGTAACCAGGAGGTCGCTTGAATTCGGAGCTTGGCAGAGGCAGCGGCCCCGCCCCATGGAGAGGAGAAGCTACTTGCGGTGGCCAACCCGCGGGACTTGTCCTCACCTCGCAAGGTAACCGCGCCAAAGCGCATGCCAAGTTCACCGACTAGATCCACCTGGCCAAAGCGCAATCGTGCGCCAATATCTGCGCCAGCCGTTGTGCTCTGTACATGGACATCTCCTCCAGGGCCCTGTTGATTGCCTCTCAAGTAGTCCACGGTGGCATTCAGTTCCACATTCTCAGTCCAATCGCGACCCATCGTGGCACCGACTCCTGCCATCTTCAGTCCTGTTGAATGGCTACTGAGGCGAACGTCGGCGCCCGTTCGCCACGGCCTTTTCGGCACGGCGCCCACAGGTTGAACGCGTTTTCTGACGAATGCGCTTGCTCGGTCTGTCACTGGTGACGAAACAGCCTGCGTTGTCGGTACTCGTTCGAGTTGAAGCTCAGCCCAGCTTGCTGCGACCAATTCCGCGATGGCAAGGCCTACCATTCGAGACTTGTTGGTGCCTGCAAGCGCGCCTGTTGCCAATGTTCGATGTAAGAGCTTTTCTGTTATCGGATCATCGACAGTGATCAGAACCTCGTCGGTTCGACACTCGGCACGCACATGAGTAACTTGCTGCTCTGGCTGGGAGGTGGTGCGCAGCAAGTCACCGAGCTCAAGCTGCACAACGCCTCGGATAAGATCGACGTTGTCGGACGCGCAGGAACTCAGGTCCAAAGTGACAATGCCCTTTGCGGATTCCCCGCCAAGATTTGAGTCTGCAAGCACAGGTGACGAGGTGAAAATAGCGACGAGTACGAAGATGGTGATCGGCCTCATTTGAGGCCACCGAGCTGCATGACCATGAGCAGGCGGCGGCCGTTGGGGTACAAGCGCCTGTACTCGGTGGCTCGAGCATGGGCGGCTTTTCTTTGGCCGGCTCTGGAGTAGGCTTCCACTTCTCTGGCCAGTGAGTCTTCGGCCAGATTGCCATCTGGGTCCGCGGCGCGAGCGCGAGCGAACGCATGGGCGGCCTCGGTAGGCCGATCAAGTTTGTCGAAGAGAACTCGGCCCAAGGAGAATGCGGCGATAACTTCAGTGTTGGCTTGTGGCTGGGCAGCCAATACATCGTTCAAGATTCGCACAGCAAGCTGATAATCTTGACCAAGGCGAGCCATGTCAGCCTCTTGCAACAAGTCTGCGGGGGAGCTTGTGGCTTCAGGCTTAGTTGCTGACTTGCTAGGTGGGGTCCCATTTGGGTTAGCGTCAGCATGAGTCCTTTGTGCATCAGTCTCGCCAGCGGTCCCACGCGACACTGCTGCTGTCTTGTTCTGTGCTGGCGGTGCCAGGCGTTCAAGGCCCGTATCTCGAGAAAATCGTCGGGTTTCTCCGGTGCCAACCCGAGCTGTCTCGCCAAGATGGATGACCTCCACAGAGCCTTCGGAGACGGCTACCTCGACGTAGAGACTGGCGTGGCGAACAATGAACTCGGTACCTACGACCACAACCACAGCCGGACCGGCGTGCACTCGAAACGACTGCTGTGGATGCTTGTTGACGCGAAATCGCGCAGCTCCTTGCTGTAGGTCAAGTTTTATAAGAGTTTTACCTACTGATTCTGCAACCAGTTTTGTGTTGGCCACCAGCGGAAAGGCTACTGCACGGTCGCCAAAGCGCATCTCCTGCAGTGCCACGGGTTGAAAGACCGGCGGCACCGGCGGCTCCTCGATCTTTGCCAACGCGTCGGGCATAGGGGGCTCGCTAACGGGCACCCCAAGCGCTTTGGATCGCGGACTTATGACAAACAAAGCCACCGCAAGCGACATCGCAACTCCCGCACTCGTCACCATGGCAATCCGTCTGCGACGAAGCCGTGTGTGCACCAAGGCAAGCGCACTAGCGATGTGCTTGTCGGACCATTGTGGCTCAAGGCTACTGCCTATTCTTGTCGCTGAACGTGTCAAATTATCCATCGGATCCCTTAGCGAGCAATGTATTGTGTGCCCGAGCGATTCGCCGCTTGGCTGTGGCCAAGGAGCAATCACAAAGCTTGGCGACAGCGGCAAGAGATTCACCCTGCAAGTAGCGCAGGCACCATGCGACTCGATCGGCTGATGAGATTTTATCTAGGGCTGCAAAGATCTCCCGAAGCTGAACTTGGTCTTCGGGGTCGAGCCCAGGTGCAGAGACAGTGCTGTAGTCGTGGCCACCATCGAGCCCTAATCGTGTTCGCATCCGGCGCCGCTGCAGTCGACGCTGCGCCTTGCGAACGGCCACGACCGCCAACCAACCCTTGGCGGGGCCAAGACCAAGTAGCTTGCGCCGTGAGCGATAGGCGGCAATGAATACGTCCTGGACCAAGTCTTCGACTTCGTCGCTGCGGCCCAAGAGACGCAAGCCAATGGCGCCCACATATGGTGCGAAGCGACGAAAGAGATCCTCGAAACACAGCCCGCCATCCACCTCTTCAGTGTCAGGCGTGGGAACAAGTCGCAAGTGGGCCTCTGACATCTCAAGGTCTATATGCGATTTGCGTGGAAAACAGCTCACTAAGAGTTTGTGAAACTTTCGGCTCCCGGTCAGGGAGCCCTAAAACGTAGGAGCCACGAAGGGGCAGGGCAACTCAATATCGATCATCTCGTACCATTGCGAGTCACACCTAGAGATGAAGGAACAAGGGCGATGAAGGACTAAGGTCTGGCGGATTTCCGGCATGCGAAGCGCAGACGACGGATCCGTGTGCTCTGGAGAAACTCCTTGCGTGACACCGCTTTTCTACATCGTTCCTCACAGGAGCTAACACCTGGTCTCAGAAAATTCCTGGCGTGATAGCATAGCCTCGTGAACGGCCAGTTGCGCCATAGCCTGATTTGCAGCATCGCCGTTTTACTTGGCAGCTGCGCCGCGGACTCGGACATCGACTACACCGAGCAGATTGCTTGTATCGCCACTGTCGACGGCTCGTGGTCTGAGACGGCCGACGGTACTTGGGACGAGCGCTCCGTGCGCAGTTTCGACAGCGAAGGCCAGCTCGTGCGAAACGATACGTACCTCATGTCGGAGCTGCCTGATGCCAGCGAGGACGGCTACCTCTATCAATACACCAACTACGTCTACGATCTGACTGGGCGAAGAGTTCTTAGAGAGCGCTGGATTAGCGGGAGGGCGGCGCCCTACGAATGCGAGGCATACGAGTATGACGACGAAAGCAGGGTTGTTTTCGTAGATCACACATGTGGCGAGTTGGGCACAGCCATCGTCACCACTGCGTATACCTATGGCGAGTTCGGGGTATCGTCGAAAGTCGAAACGAACGAGTCCGGCATGACTCGAACAGAGTACAGCTACAACGAGGACGGCCTTTGGTCTGGAACCGAGGTCTTCGTGGATGGCGCCCGGACCACCACAATCGCCCGTACCTACGACGATGCGGAAAGGCTCACTTCAGTCCTGCAAAACCACATCGGCGAGGATGCCGAAACACGTCTGGACACCCTTGAATACGACGAGCGTGGAAATCACATCTCGACGCTGACGGACTTCGGCCTCGATGGCGTCATCAACTCGATTCGCACCTACGAATACGACGAGCAGGGCCAACAAATTGTCGATGAGCTCGACGCAGATGCCGATGGCGTCGTTGACCGGAGCGATTTCAGTAGATACGACGACCATGGGCGGGTCGTCTTCGAATCGCAGCAAGCTCGAAGTGGCAGTGGGGCAGTGGACATCTCGAACACCTACGACTTTAGCTGCCACGACGCGCCCTAGCGCCACTTCTTGTATGTCGAGAAGTAGCCTTCTAGCTCCTCCTTGGCGTGATTTAGCACTGGATCTCCGTGCGCGGGAACTAGGTGCTCAAATTCAAAGTCGAGAATCTTGGTAAATGAGGCCTTCGTGGGCTTTGCGAATTTTACCCAGTTTGGGCCGATGTATGTAGGCTTAGGAAGCAGCTTGGAAAGCGTTCGGACCAGGCCATTGGCGTGTTCATCATCGGCGGTCATGTTTACCAAGCTATCGCAGCTGAGCAAGACGCCACCGTTCGACGGCATGACGAGCACTGCCTCGGGGATTTTCGAACCCTCGAAAACGTGAACGGAAAGATCCAAGAACGGCAGCGTTGGGTGGTCGTTTAGAACGAAGTCAGCCTTGTAGTCCTTTAGCGATTTGTCGTCGTTTAACATCCATAGCTTGGGCGAAAACGTATCCATGTAGTAGGGGATGTCTACCGAGTGCAGGCTTCCGATCTTTAGGATGTGATCGATGCTCCCGTGTGCAAGTAACGCCTCTTCTCCCTCGGGGCTCAGCCGGACCGGATTCACAAGGATTAGCGAGTTGCCGTTCTTGAGCACGGTCATATTTCTGGAATATCGAAACAACCCAAAGAGCTTCATCGTGCCCTTTACGGAAAGCACCTCGGGAAAGATGGTGACCAATTCGCCGTGATGAAGCGTTTGAAAGTGTTTGTTCTTCTTTGTCATTTCGTTTGGGCTCGGGCTCGTGATGCAGTGTATCGAATCCGGTTGCGACGAATCCGGCCTCGACTAAGTATAATTCGGACTCGCGGGCAGCATGCCTTCGCAAGGGGGCGGACTCTGGCCATCGGCAATCTCAATGACAACGCTGCCACGGGGGCGACGGTCTTCTAAAGCCGCATGGGCGCGCGCAATCTGGTCCAGGGCATAGCGCTCGCCAATCACGGGTCTCAGTGCGCCTTCGCTCACGAGTTCACGAATGTCCCGAAGGACTTCGGCACTGCCCATCGCCACTCCAACGTTGGCGCGCCGACCTTTGCGCATCGACGTCACCACCGTTTCAAAAAGCACACGGACGGTCATGTAGAGTGTTAGGTAGCGGCCGTGGGGCGTTAGCGAGCCTCGGAACGCTCGGAAGTGATTGCCCTCGGTCGCGTCAAAGATCACGTCCCAGGTTTGGCTGCTTTCGGTAAAGTCTTCCGACCTGTGGTTGATGAACTCGGAGGCGCCGAGGGAACGCACGAGGTCTTCATCACGGCTGGCCACTCCTGTCACATGGGCTCCTAGGTGCTTGGCGAGCTGCACCGCCATACGGCCGACGCCACCGGAGGCGCCGACAACGAGCACCCGCTCACCCGGCTGCACCTTCGCCAAGTCTCTTAGGAAGACCAAAGCCGTGACGGCGCCATAGGGAAGCGCGGCGGCTTCCGCGTAGGTGGTGTTCGCCGGCATCTTGGCGAGGGGGCCCTTCGCCGGGACCGCCAAATACTCCGCGTAGGCGCCCCGCATCACGGAGCCGTACACATCGTCGCCCACCGCGTAGCCGGCCACCTTAGAGCCCACCGCGACCACGCGCCCGGCGAAGCTCGTGCCCCCAACCTGGCGGCGCGGGCTAAAGACGCCAAACATCAGCCGACCGAACACCGCCGTAAAGCCTGGAAAATCGGCAGCCCGCAGGCGCCGGTCGCCCTGGGTTACATCGGAGGCCAAAACCTGAACCAAGACCTCACGGGGCCCTGCGGTTGGCCTGGGGGCCTCGCTCAGCCTCAGCACATCGGGGGCGCCGTACTCGTCGTTGATGGCTACTCGCATGGAAACGTTACGGCCTTGGTTGGTGGACATGAATTCGAGTATGCCCATGCACATTGGTTTCAACAATTGCCAGAATCCGCACTCGTGATATACGAAAACGCATGGATAAATCCATGAGCAGCTTTGATTGGAACCGGGCCCGAGCATTCCTAGCGACCGCCGATGCCGGCTCGTTTTCCGGAGCGGCCCGCATGCTCGGCACGACCCAACCCACGGTGGGGCGCCAAATCGCAGCGTTGGAAGAGGAGCTTGGTGTGGTGCTCTTTGAGCGCCTCGGACGGGGGCTCAGCCTCACGGCCACCGGCCTCGAGCTCATCGACCCGCTGAGAACCATGGACAAAGCCGCCCACCAATTCTCCCGCATGGCGACCGGGCAGTCTCTCTCCCTCGATGGTGTCATCCGCATCAGTGCTGGCGAGGTCATTGCCGCCCACGCCTTGCCTCCCATCGTGGCGGAAATTCGCGCCCTCCATCCAGCGATCACCATCGAGATTATGGCGACGAACCAGGTGAGTGACCTCGGTCGACGAGAGGCCGACATTGCCGTGCGAAACTTTCGGCCCTCAGAAGAGAACTTAGTGGCACGCAAGATCCGAGACGACACCGCATATCTCTACGCCACCCCGGACTACCTCGAATCTCTCGGAAATCCAGCCGACTTAGAAGAACTCTCAAGCGCAGAGTTTGTGTCCTTCGACGAAACCGACGTATTCATGAAAGGCCTCAACGCAAAAGGGCTAACCCTTGGGCCTAAGAACTTTCCCTGGGTGAGCGCCAACCAGCAAGTTCAGTGGGCACTCATCACACAAGGTTCAGGCATTGGGGTGATGCTGGAGCAAATCGGCGACCCGGACGAGCGCGTGGTGCGCGTACTGCCAGAACACCTCCGCTTCACCGCCCCTATGTGGCTCACCAGCCACCGGGAAGTGCGCACCAGCCGCCGCGTGCGAGTCGTCTTTGACATTCTCGCCCAACGCCTCGGCGCTTCGACCCCCACTGTCGCGCCACACACTGGAGCCGAATGACTCGACGGCTGCTCTGCATCGGGCGCCGGATGCAGAGCAGCCGCGCGCTCGTGCGAAGCGTAATCTTGCGGGTGAATCCAAGAGTTCCCGCATCTAGGACTCTGGTGCCTAAAACCAGCGCTTTTTCAGCACGCAGTCCGCAAAGTGCGAACGTTACTGGAGCTTGTGCGCTAGCGAAAACAATCTCGAAGGACTCGGCTGCCATGTTAGAATGATGGTGTGAGCAGCCGGGCAGCACAAATCTATACACAGGCTTTGGAGCTTGAAGTTGATGAGCGGGCAGAGCTTGCCTCGCAGATGATCGCGAGTATCGACGGACTTCCCGACGCCGACGCGGAGAGCGCGTGGGCTGCCGAGATCGAGAGCCGTGCTCGCCGAGCCATCACTGGCGAAACACAGGGCATCGACTGGACGAGCATTCGTTCTCGGGTCAAATCCAAATTGGCCCGTTAGCAGTGTCGGTACCGATTCGATTCGGTCCAGAAGCCGAAGCGGAGTTCGAGGCGGCCGCGCTGTACTACGAAGAGCGCTCCCTCGGTCTTGGCGTTGCATTTCTCGAGACTGTTGACGCTGCGGTCGTACGCCTAGCCAAGGCGCCGAGGCTCTTTAGTCTGTCACCCGGCGTTCCAGAGGAGCTTGGAGTAAGACGCATTCTACTTTTAAAATTTCCCTACTCCCTAGTTTACGTGGAGCTGAAGGAGGAGATTCGGGTCCTCGCACTCGCCCACGGGGCACGGCGCCCGGGGTATTGGGCCGAGCGGCTGGAACCGCAATAGCGAATTGGAAGGGGGACGATGATCGAAGCACCGACTGCGTGGACGCATACTCGCAAGATCCGTCGCCCCGTCGAGGCGTGCTCCGTCGCCAATTGCTTTGGGCCTTGGTAGTATTCTTAGTCCTAACGCTCGTGATGACCGAGTGTGATTTTGGGCTTAGCTTTGCGCAACAAGGGCTCCTTGGCTTTGCGCTTATCGGCGGCTGCGAGGATTATCCTGGCGGTGGAGCAGTACCATGCAAAGAGCGGCGAGTATCCTGAGACGCTAAGCGAATGTCCCCAACGACGGTGTGTCGCCACAGCTAAGTGTTTGTCTTATTCTTGGAGATCTGTGGGCCTAGGTCGTGGCTCTGAGATCCAAGCCATACGCGACAAGGCTTCATGTATCAAAACCTGATCTTCTTTACCCGATTCGTCGGCGAGTCGCTCCAATTCCTCTCGCAGTGTTCGCCGAGCTGCCGCCTGAGCAACTCGATCCCCATCGCTTCCGTGCCAATCTTCATAGAAGCCGGGTTCCGCTGTCCTTGCTGGCTGAAGGTGATATTCGCCATCCTCATAGTCGTGAAAGTGCCACCCACTCGGAATCGAGGCATCGAGGACCTCAAACAGGTCCTTGGGATACAAGATTGGCTCTCCGTTTCGGTTTATGAGGCGATAGTTTTCTTCATCAACACCTAGCACATAGAACTCGCCGTCGGAGCTGAGTCCTCGGTGCTCTTGGCCGCGTGCGAGTTCTCGGAAATTTGACCGTACTTTGATCCTCATCGTCGTAAACTCTCGTTCTCTCTACGCTCGGTTACTCGCAAAATGATCTCATTCCCTCGTTGCTGCGGGGCCCAGAGCCATAGGGTGTCAGCTTGCAGAGCTGTTCGCCTGTGCACTCCTTTCGAGTTGTGCACTCTGCGTTGCCTGAGGCGATGCAGTGGTCCAGTGCGCAGGTTTCTCCCTCGGCGCAGTGGCTGTTGTTAGTGCATCCCGTGCAAGTGTTTTCGTGGCACCCCTGGGCAATGGGGCATTCGGAAGCGCCATGACACTTCATTTTTCCTAGGAGCATCATTCGCATCTCTTGCCACTCTGATGCATCGCGAGGGAAGACTGCCTGCTGAAAGGGGATGCTTTTTCCGTTGTAGCTTGCGGGAAGCTTGCTCATTCCGGAAGGGCCCTTGTTGGTATTGGTATGTGGGGCGACTTCGTACTGTGCACCCGAAGATGAATCCGCACCCGAAGATGAATCCGCACCCGAAGATGAATCCGCAGACGAAGATGAATCCGCACCCGAAGATGAAAGGATAATGCCTGCGGCGATAGCGCCTACGACGATAGCGCCTGCGACGATAAGGTGTTTTGAGTTCATTGCTAGAAGGGGTTGATTGCAGACCAGAAGTAATTGCTGACTCCAGCCCATGAAATCTCCCATTGTGCCCATGGGTTATCGTATTCTTCTTGCCATAGGCAGTTGCCTTGCCCCAGAAGATTTATCTGGTCCGTATAGGCGCGAAGGGTTAAATGGTCGAAGTGGTAGATATGGTCCTCGATCGAGCGCGCATCGAAGTCTCTCTGGTGCCAGGCGGTTGACCCAGAGTCATGAATGGGTTCGTTGATCCTGCGGTCTCCATAGCCTGCAGGGAATCGGGCGATAGTTTCCGTAAAAACTGCATTGGAATTGATCCGATTTCGTAGACGGTTGTTGTCTACGCTG
>TARA_R110002096_G_scaffold32551_6_pt1 | contig 13137 bp, 13 predicted proteins | sample TARA_R110002096 | Tara Oceans TARA_R110002096 (sample SAMEA4397295) | marine metagenome | biome: Polar Biome; feature: [DCM] deep chlorophyll maximum layer (ENVO:01000326); material: water (ENVO:00002006), including particulate matter (ENVO:01000060) such as... | depth 35 m | reverse complement strand
AGTTCGGTAAACATGGTTTTATCGGTCATGGCAGAGCTCCTTCATTCAACCCGCAATTAGCATCAGGCAGCGCGGAATGGCTACCACGGCGAGCGAAGATGTGCCGATGCAGAGGTGCGACCAGCAAGCAATGTCTCAAACTGCGCCGCCAGCAGCTTGGCACGGCTTGGCGGAATCGGCTCTATCTCGCCTCTGTCGTGTCGGCCTCCCGCTGAGTGAGCATATTATCCCCGCCAGCCCTGCTGCCTCCCAAACCCGGCAAAGTTATGATGTCATCCTGCCATTCGACATGAGGATTTATCTTGCTGAACACCTGGCGTCCAATGCGCGCTCTGGAATGATCAAATCATTGGCCCTGGATTGGCACCGCCCCGGCGGCCAATCCGGTCAAAGCCGGAGAGCTTTCCACAGCCTGTGCGCCTTCGCCGACCGCTTTGGCAGCCGCGCCGCCGGCCTGGGCAAGCGCGATGGTCTGCATCATCTGTTCCATCTGCGCCGTTTCGGCCCGCGCTTGCTGCAATTCTTCGGCCGTCTTGAACATGCTGGCAGGAGCCCCGAACACTTTGCGCGCCGTATCCAGCATGGTGTCCTCGTCGAATTTGTTCAAGATCGCCGGGTCCTGTTTCAACTGCGCCAGAGTGGCGCCAAATTCCAGTGTGCGCTGCATGCCTGTCACCTGGCTGGCGCGGCGCATCCGGTCCAGCGGTGTGTCCATCTGCACCGCAATTTGCCTGCCCTGCATGGCGTCCGGCAGGGCCAGCGGCTGGTCAGGTGCAAACGCCCCGCGCTCCACCAGATATTGCGTTTCCACATCCACCAGGCGGGCAATGCCCGTATACAGCGACGCGGCGGCAGGCCCAAGCAGCTGGCCCTTTTCCTCTGCCCGGATAAGGGCCTCCGTCGCGGTCATGTTCGGCGAGTTGATCAGCAATTGCCACAAATTCACATACAGGCTTTCCTTGATCTGCTCACGCTTGATGGTCAGAACGCTTTCCGCGAAGTCGGGACGCGGCGCCGTGACAATGGGCTGCACCAGCAGCCGCCCGTCCGCCGACACCAGGCCGGGATTGTTCTTGCCGGGATTGAGGTTCACCCTCCCGAACCCGTCATCAATGCTGGCCGTCGGCGGATTGACCGCCTGCTGCGAGGCCATCAGCGCATCTTTCGACAAGGCATTCAGGCTCTTCACCTCAGCCAGCGCCAGCGCCATCGGCCCTTCGGAATAGGCCTGATGTCCCATCTGGTTCCAGTGATACACGACATAGGGAAAGGCGCTATAGCCGCCTTCATGCAGCACATGTTTGGTCTTGCGCTCAAAGTAGAATTCCGCCCATGGCGCGTTGCGCCGTGTGTTCAGCCCGGAACCGCGTTCTGCGCGCGGCAGCACCGCATGAACCAGATCAACCATCTGGTCCTTGCTCTTGGCATCAGCCGCCTTTGCCCGCACATCGGCCGAGCATGCATCGCCCCATTTGGCCAGACATTGCGCCGCGGTCTTGCTGAAGCAGCGGAAATTGGTATCGACAATGCCCTCGTAATTGGTAGCCAGATAGCTTTCCGACAATTGCACATAGCGATACGACATCGGCGCATCGGCCCCGCGCTGCAGGTTTTCGCTGACAAACTGGATGCCGGTGCCAAGTGCCCACATCGCCCGCAAGGCCGATTTATGGGCAATCCAGAATCCGGTCTGCGGGTTGTTACGCATCTTGTGCAGGTAATTGGTAAATCGCTCCGCCCATTCATCGGTTTCCTGGTCGCTGCTGTCGGTCAGCGCATCCTGGCTGGCAATGCCGTGCCAGGTCTCCGTTTGCGGCGTGATCAGCGACATGAAGCCAGCGACGCCCCTGTCCACGGCCCACAGGCTGGTCGTGTCATATATCGCACGGGCCCGGTCTGCGCCTTTCGGGCCGCTTGCCCAACCGTCTATCTGGCTGGCGCCATTGTTGAACAGCCTGTCAAACCGGTCCACATTCGGCAGCGCATAATTCGCCACATCCAGCCAGTGTTGTTCCCACTGATAGCGCTCTTTTGCCAGTGCCGCCTGCCTGTCCAGCAGGTCTTCCACGACGCCCATCTAGGCGCTCTGTCCCAGCAGCGTCGCCCTGCTCACAGACTGTCCGTATCCGGCATCCCCAAGGGCGGAGGTGAACACCGATCCGGCAGCCCCTCTGGCATTGCGCGCACGGCGCCGGGCATCCTGCAGCAATGTGGCGTCCTCATCGCGCTTCGGTGCTGTCGGCAGCGGTTTCGGTTTGGCAATTTTCGGCTTCGACATACACATGTTTTCTGGTCTCCATAAAGCGGCTCAGCAGGCGAAGCGTCGGCTTCAACCTGCTGCGGTGCCATGCAAATAAAATGAAATTCTCGCCGTCCCGGCCAAGGCCGCCAATCGGACCCTCTTCCACCGCGCCGATTGCCTTCAGCCAGCGGTGGGCAGATCTGTGCTGCGCAAGGGACCGTGCCTCAATCCGCGTGATGCCGTTGCAGAGCCACTCGCGCAGCAGATTATCCTTCACCCAGCCGGTCACATGGCGCACCACATGGCGGCTGTCCCTGGTTCCAAAGGCCCAGGCATTGAGTGCATTTCCGGCAAGCGTGATAGGGTCGAACCCAAAAACCATCACCGGCTTGCCATCCAGATAGGCGATAAAACTGGTGCCGGGCCGGGTGCAGATAAAGCCGATATCCCCGGCGCTGCTGCCCGCCGGCAACTGGCAGAAAATCTCCTGCCGGTCGCATGCCCGCAAATTGCCGGCTATGTACGAAACATCACGCACATTGGCTGGCCCGACCTCAAATTTGCCGGGCAAGCGCAATCACCGCCGCCAGCGCAAGCGGCACGGCCGCGACAACCGACTGGACAGCCGAAATCGCGTCATGAATCGTGTCATGGAACATGAATATATCTTTCAGTTGAGTGAAACCTCGGGCCGCAACCCTATTTCAGCGTCGCCCCGAGCCAGTCAAACGGCGAGGCTTCAGCTTCCTTGCGCGCTGTTTGGAAGCGCGAGGAGAGCTCGATTTCCCGTGTCATCCGGGCTCGCATGTCCGGCGGCAATGGAGCGGCCTCAACCACCGCGAACAATTGCTCCGGAAAAGCCTGATCGATCATGCGCCGCCCCTGCCGGTCGACATTGTTCCACACCACCTTGCGCGCCTGGCGCTGCGAAGGCAGCAAATGCCAATAGACGCCGGGCCGGCGAAACATTTCCTTGGCGGCATAGTTCAGTCCGGCCGAATCCTTGCCGGCGCGGCGGTGCCAAAGCGAAACGGCGCGTTTGCCGCCACCATCCAGATAGGCCATCACCGGTATCTGGTAACCGCGTGGTGTCCAGTTATTGGGCAGGATTATCTGGCTCATCATTCATCTTTGCAAAATCGATTATTGCCACGGTCAGCGGGCTTGCCGGTTCGCGCTTATCGGCCATCAGCCCCAACAATCTGGCTTTGCCCAATGTCGCCGAAACGGCGGTACTGGCGCCCTTGTCATCGGCCATCGCCTTGGCGCGGGCATTTTCCAGTTCCCGTGTCAGCGCACGAATATCGGCGTCTCGTGTGCGGTGCGCACTTTGTGAGACGGAATTTACGTCACCATGCAATTCAGCGCTGCCAGCTTCCTGCAACGCCATGATGCGCAGCACCACATCGTGATTTGCCAGCACCGCACTGGCGTCATGCCAGATAATCTCATCCGCCACTTCGGTCGGCACAGCAAATGCCAGCCGGTAGGCCTGCGGCGCATGTCCGCTTGCCACATAGGCAGCGGCAAACGCTTCCTGCTCAGGTGTCAGCGCAAAAGCCTGTTCAAACCGCGCGCTGCACAGCCCTGTTTCGGTCATAGAATTCCCGGTCTGTCTGCTGGACACTTGTCCAAGCGGGGGGGCGGCCTGCCAGCAATTGCCGGGCAATGCGAAACAACCGGCAAGCGCCGCCCGCCCACAACCCGGTGTCCGGAAAAATTTTTGAAAAATCAGGCGGGACATGCCAACAGCATCACATCGCCCGATGCTCTATTTCTTGCATATTCCAATCAGGCCAACAAGATTCAGGACACAATATCTGGCAGCTTTTTCCCGCCTTTATACGCCCACCGCTCCGGCACACCCGGAAAACAATACAGCAGCACGTCACTCGGGCCGGTCACGCCGCCCCAAGTATTCCATTGGTCTATAAATTTGAGTTTTGAGTGCCATCAGCAGTGGATGACAGCTTCGATCATCAACTCGTCTGATGCTCTATTTATTGCACAAGCAATTTGGCAGCGCAATTTCTATCACCGGCTGATAGCAGTTTTCTCCGGCTTTTTTCCGCACCATCCAGCGCCAGTGAAAAACGTCGGGGCAATTGAGAACAAGATCAATGATCCATGAGATCATTTTCCGACAACATCGAACCGTCTGATGCTCGATACGCATAAATCATGTCCGGGGACGGATGTACGGTCTGATCTTTGTTCCGGCGCAAACAAACCAAGCATTCTACCGGTATCGATGCGGTTGTAAAAGCTATCTTGTTCTTTCGAATACGAGCAATTCGGGGGCCGGATCAGACGCATTCAGCCGCTGACAGCGGCTCGTCAAGAATCCATCCGCCAGAGCTTGCGCAAAGCCGAGCAGATCAGCCGCTTCCTGCCCGCCGCCTGAATGGCCGGGATACAGCACCATCGTCACCGTCCCGCCTGGTTTCAGCAGCGCCAACGCTTGGCGCAAGGCCGCCAGCGTCGTCTCGGAACGTGTCACGATTGTCTTGTCGGCACCCGGCAGATATCCCAGATTGAACATGACGGCCGCAACAGATGGTTCATTGCGCTCTGCTAGGCTTTCTGCCAGCGTCTCATGTCCGGCATGCAGCAGCGTGACCTCTGGCCGGTCGCCCAGTCGCTCAGCGGCGTTGTTCAACGCACTTTGCTGCACATCAAACCCGAACACCCGCCCGGTCGGGCCAACCTCGTTGGCGAGAAACAGTGTGTCATGTCCGTTACCGACAGTGGCATCAACAACCACATCTCCCGGCTGCAATTTTTCTCGCAACAGCAATTGTGCCAGTTCAGTCGCACGCCACATCACACACCCGCCTTGCCAACGGCGTATTGCTGCACATCAAACTCTGCCGGAACTGCCGATCCCGCCACCAGGCAATTGCTGAATTGCTTTGCAAACCAGGGTCCATGCAAAGACCCTTTCGACCCCAGTCCATTGAAGAAACCCAGCCTGCGATGCTTCGGATGAAAGCCGATCAGTGCTTTGCTTTCTCTGATAATCGGACGCACGGCAGCGTTATGATCGACAACCCGATAAGGCACATGAAAAAAAGCCTTCAGCTTCTCTTCCAGTACAGCCTGCGCTTCCGGATTTGGCACGTCATCAAGATTTGCCCAGTCATAACTTGCCCCAAGGCGAAACACCTGCGGGTCTGCGCTCGGCGCCAGCCAGATGCCCCTGTGCAGACTATGGGCAGGCAATGGCGCTTCAAACCGCAAAGTCAGGATATCGCCCTTTGCGGCATTGAAGGGCACAAATGCAAAATACGGATTTTGCGCTGCGGAATAACCCTCACACGAAATCACATAACGCGCAGAATGACCGGCCACTGACACAGCAGCTTTGCCGAAAGATACGTCATTGGCCCAGTCAAGCGTCACCGGCTCAATCGTCAGTAACGCAGCGGCTGCATCCAGAAACGCCGCCACATCCAGCTGCGCGGCTTTCATGGCAAACCCGCCGCCACTGGTATCGGCTGCACCAGCGGGCAGAAATTGCTCTACTGGTCCTTCTTCAAGATGCGCGCGAAATTGCGGATCGCCCGATCGCTTCTGCCACACCTCACGCTCCGCTATGCTGGTGAACAGGCGCAGCGCCGTGCGCTCATGATAAAATGAACGTCCCGTCTGTTGTTCAACCCCGGAATAAAACGCCCTTGCATAGGGCAGAAACTCATCCACACGCCAGCTCACTGTCAGCCGCTGGCCGGTGATCGGTGTCATCAGACCGGCAGCAATTCGCGAGGCGCTGACCGCTCTGCCCGGATCCAGCAGCAGCACCTTTTGGCCGGCCGCCTGCAAATGCAGACCCAGCGTCGTACCGGCCAACCCCTGCCCCACAATAATGACGTCCCATGGCGTCTTCGCCATACAGCTTTCGCTCCCCTCAGGTCCGTTTGAGCTCGCTCACCACCCAGCGCTGGCTCCAGCACAAATCAATCCGGTTGGTCAACTCCTCTATCCGCACCGGCAAAGCTGCCAGGCAATGGCAATTCGACCAGGAACTAAGCTCTGGCCCGCTCGATCATGCCAAACAGATCGCGCGGATCGTCAGGATCAGCAATCATGTCAAGTTCGACAAAATGGCCGGTTTCTTCCAACCTGTCGCGAATATAGCGCAGGGCGGAAAAATCCTCGGTGGCAAAGCCGACACTGTCAAATAGGGTAATCTGGCTGTTGGAAACCCGGCCGGGGCTCTTTCCCGCAATCACCTGCCACAATTCGGTCACCGGATGATCAGTCGCCAATTGCTGAATTTCGCCTTCAATGCGTGTCTGTGGCGGATATTCGACAAAAATATCGGACCGCAGCAGGATGTCCCGGTGCAGTTCGGTCTTACCCGGACAATCCCCTCCAATGGCGTTGATATGAATGCCGGCGCCGATCATATTGTCGGTCAGAATGGTGGCATATTGCTTGTCAGCGGTGCAGGTCGTGACAATCTCGGCACCCGCAACCGCCTCCTGTGATGTGCTGCAGGCCACCAGGGACAGACCGCTATCCTGCAGGTTTTTCATCGCCTTCCTGGTCGCCGCCGGATCACTGTCATACAGCCGGATCGTATCGATCCCGACCACTTCCTTGAAAGCCAGCGCCTGAAATTCGCACTGGGCACCATTACCGATCATCGCCATGGTTCTCGCCCCGTCCGGAGCCAGATATTTGGCTGCGATCGCAGAAGTCGCTGCCGTCCGCAAAGCTGTCAAAACCGTCATTTCCGACAACAGCACCGGGTAACCATTGTCCACCCGCGCCAATACGCCAAACGCCGTCACTGTCTGAAAGCCGCGTGCCATATTCGCAGGATGTCCGTTGACATATTTGAACCCGTAGGTCTCGCCGTCGCTGGTCGGCATCAGTTCGATCACTCCTTCGCTGGAATGGGCTGCCACCCGCGGCGTCTTGTCAAACTGGTCCCAACGCCGGAAATCCGCTTCCACATAGTCGGCAATCTCCGCCATCATGCGCGCAGGCCCGATCGTATTGACGATCCGCATCATGTTCTCAACGCTGACAAACGGCACCATCGCGAGCGGCGACGGCATGGGAATAATTCGGGTCATTTTCCGGTCCTCCAAATGCATATCAAAATCAGAAACTGCGCGTCGGTCGGTCCAGAACCTTGCGGCCCAGAAGACTGGCACACAGATCAACCATCAGTTTCGCGGTGCGGCCCCGCTCATCCAGAAACGGATTCAGTTCCACCAGATCAAGCGATGTCACCAATCCGCTGTCGCACAACATTTCCATAATCAGATGCGCTTCGCGGAAAGTCGCTCCGCCGGGCACCGTGGTGCCGACAGCCGGCGCAATTTCAGGTTCCAGAAAATCGACATCAAGGCTGACATGCAGCGCACCGTTGGCCGTGCGCACTTTGTCCAGAAACCCTCGCAGCGGTGCCGCCACGCCGTACTCATCCAGCGCGCGCATATCAAAAACCTGAATGTCCGTATCGCTGAGCAAACGCCGTTCGGCGGCGTCCACCGAACGCAACCCCATCATGCAGACATGTTCCGGCGGCACCGCCGCTTCAAGTTCCGGATAGCTGCCCGCAAATCCGCTGGCACCGGTGAAATAGGCAACCGGTGTGCCATGCAGATTGCCGGTCGTCGTCGTCGTCAGCGAATGAATATCCGGATGGGCATCCAGCCACAGCACAAATTGCGCGCGCCCCAGCCCGGCCGCATGGCGGGTCATGCCGGGAACCGTGCCGATCGAAAGACTGTGGTCACCGCCCAGAAAAATCGGAATATCCGTCTGCTCTGCGGCCTCAGCCGCCGCATCGCGAAGTGCAAGCGCCCAGCCCACGGTTTCCTCCAGATGATGAATGGCTGCATTGGCATGGGTGGACAGGGAAATTTCGCGCCGCTCGATATTGCCGAAATCAACCACCGAATGCCCTAGGTCTTTTAAAGTCTCAGCGATGCCAGCACTGCGAAAAGCATCCGGTCCCATAATACAACCCGGTTGGCTGGCACCAGATTGGACAGGTGCTCCCACCAGAGCACAGCGTATCGACATTGCAATAGTCCTCTTGAATAGAAGATCACAATGTCAGAATTGAAACTGACCAAATAGTTGGAGATTTGCGCAAATAAGCAAATTGTTTTATCAAATTGCATATATGGAAACTCAATTTGATAATGTGCACACACTGTCGCATCATGACCGTCGCCTGATCGCTGCGCTGAAGAAAGATGGCCGCGCCTCCATCACCAATCTGGCGGCCCTGCTCGGCCAGTCCCGCGCAACTGTGCAGGCCCGTCTGCAGCGCCTCGTTTCCGCCGGCATTATTCAGCGGTTTACAATTGATCTGGATGCCACGGTGGATGCAGAGATGATCCGTGCGGTAATGCTGATTGAATTGGAAGGCACCCTTGCCCGCTCCGTCACGGCGTCTCTCCGCCGGCTTCCGGAAATTGCGTCGCTTCACACCACAAATGGTGCCTGGGATCTGGTCGCCCATATTGAGACCGCCAGTCTGTCAGAATTCGACCGCATCCTGCGCCAGACACGGGAGATCAAGGGTGTGCTCAACAGTGAAACCAGCATCCTGCTCAACCGCGCCACAGTCTGATTCACTGCGCCCGTTTTATACCGGCACGCTGGCGGCGTCGGATCGTCTGGTCACGACGAGAACAACGAAAGCTGCAATTGCGCCCAGCGACGCCAGTTGGATCGCTGTCCTGAAATCAAACATCTGGGCGATAAGGCCCATCGACGAACCGGCGACGAGACCACCCAGAAACAGGCCATTCATGTAAAGCGACGTTGCCCGCGCCACTCTGCCGGCAGCAAAGCTTTGCACGAAGGTAATACCGACCCCGGCAAAAATACCGTAATAAAGCCCTTCCAGAGCTGACCCGACAATCATCTGTGGCAAGCTCGAAACCGCCGACAAAACCATGAAGGCAACGATCCCCAGAAGTGCTGCACCAAGCAGCGCATTGCGCGCCCCGACGCGAGCGGCCAACCACGGCGCACTCAAAATCGCACCGATTTCAACAAATGTCTTCACCGAAAACGACAGGCCGGGCGCAAAGGTTGGAAGTCCCACTTCCTGTATATAAAACAGCGGCAATGCGCTGCTGCATAGAATATGCGCAAATGAGAAGAAAAAACACGCCAGACCAGCATACCACAGCGGTCGGTTAAGGCCCTCCGGCCTGATCGGTGCCTGGGTTTGCAGCGTTGGCCGGGGATTTGCGGTGAAATCCTTCGGCATCACAAAATACCACAACAGCGCCCAGAAACCGGCAACGATGAGCGCCATTTTGAAAACCGCAAGATGGCCGTACTGTCCTGCAATGAAAAACGCCAGCGCCGGGGACAGCATCCAGCCCAAAGACGTCATGGAGCGCAAATACGAATTGTAGCGCTGAATGTTCAGCCCTTCACGCTCGGCATAGAGCCGGCCATAACTGTACATTGCCGAAAGAGCGGCAGACGACACCCCGAAACACAGGCTCGCAACACTCACCACGATCCAGTAGGATTGCACTATCAGTATGGCGGAATTTGCAATCACAAAGGCGGCGATACATACCAGCACGAGCGGCGCAATCGTTCTTCCCTCGTCAATCCATTCGCCAAATCGCCGGTTGACCGTCACGGCCACCAACAGTGTCAGCGAAGAATAGACGCTGATCATCCACGGCTCTTTGCCAAGCCCCTCGACAATATAAACCCCCATGAACGGGACAATTGCTGAATTTGACAGCACGCCAACCAGCAGCAGAACAAGGTTCCACACTGCTTTGTGGTTTTGAATCGGGCCCATACACACTCAAACCGCCGCAAACCGCAGCTCCGCTTAGCTTTCGTCCCGCCATTTCACATCATGGTGTGTACCATCGCAAAACGGTTTGTTTTTCGATTGGCCACAACGGCACAGAACATATTTTGCCGGGCTTGATCCAACACCGTTGAAGTCCGCCTCAAGCGGCACATTGCACACCCGGTAAGGTCCGTTTTTCTCCACAATGATAGCAACATCGCCACGCGTCAGATGTGCCGGTTCCGTGTCGCCGACACTCACCCGCAATGCCCCTGACGGGCACGCAGCCATCACCTCCAGAATGCTTTCTAAGGTTCCGTTTTCAGGTGTGATCCACGGTTTTGCGGACGGGTCGAATACCGCGCTGGCGCGGGCCGAACATTCGCCGGCGTGAGAACACAGAACAGGCGTATAGGAAATAGTTACCTGCTGTCCTTCGACTTCGCCGCTGTAGCGAATTTCCGAATTGCGGATCTTGCTGTGATCCGGTGCGCTGGAGAACCCGTTGCTTTTGTGAGTGCCGTCACAAAACGGCTTGTTTGAAGATCCGCCGCAACGGCACAGGGCTGCCACTTGCTTTGTCTCGATTGCTTTGCCATCCCCGTTGCGTATGTCAGGCGGCGACATGACGACCAGCGGGCCATCTTCGCGCATCGTGATCTTGGTTTCCGCACTCATTGCACGATCCATCCCGAGAAATCTTGCAGATCACCTTAGAGAACGCTGGATCAATGTCGAGCCATTTGACCAGCACCGCCCACAGATACACAAAGATAGGCTTATGCAGTTGGAACGTCTCCTAAGATCCCTTCATTGCGAGGGACCTTATCAGCCTGTCCATTTTCCGGTAGACTGGCCGGTTATCGAAAAAGGTAGTATGTGCCCATCCGAACCCGGTGGCCATCACGCCTTTGCGGTTCATTGTGTCAGTTGTATATGGCTGTTTGGTCAGCATGCCACGCATTGCAATCAGCAGCAGAAGCTGGTTGTCGCTGGTTGAAACTTCACCTTTGTCAAAAGCTCGGCGCCACTGTTCCGCGTTCTGCTTTCCATCCTCAACGTGTTTTGGATTTACCTGATCCCAATCGATCTGTATCCAGGACGTGGCAGCGCGATTATAGGCTAGTTTCCACTTTTGGGATTCATTGGTTTCGCTCACCAGCGCCATAAGAGCATCGGCATATTTCAACCCGTTCTGGGTGCGCAGATCAAAGAACACCGCAAACTCATTGAATTGCGGGCTTGAATTTGGGCCACGTTGCATCTCAGCCCATTTCACGGCCTTGGCAAATGCCTCCTGCGCGAGACCATCCAGGCCGCGCATTTGCGCGTCGCGGATCGTGTCATGGAGAAGAAATGCCTTGATTTCAGTGACAAGGGTCGGATCAGCAAAACTTACACCTCCCCTCTTGTCATCTTTGCACTCTCCGGCCGAGTAAGCCGGCTTCTGCCAGCCTCTTGCCAGCGTCACCGCCTGTGAAACATCGCCCTGTTTGCCAAGCTGAATCATCTTTTCCCAGGCCGATCCGTAGGTCGGCATGACCGCGGCGCTGATCGCCTTGATCTCGGTCTCGTCAACATCGCTCAAAAGCTCGAAAAAAGACCCGGTCCCCAATGGCCAGTTGAGAAATCCCAGCGAAAGTCCCTGGCAATCAAAATCGTTCGCAACCGCCGCAAATTTCTCATCCTTGTCTTTGCCACCGCTTTCAAACGATCCTGAAATTTCGGAAATCGCTTCAATCCATTTCATCGGCAATTGCGGTTGCGCAAAAGCTGCCATTGGACTGAACACAAGGGAGGCAAGTAGTAGCAGAAACTGAATTCTCATAAAATAGTCCTACACCAAAAGACAGAGTAAGGTTCTCGTCAGCCGGGCAATCTTCAATAACATCAGGACGTGTTCACAAAGCGCAGCCTTGCAGGGAGGCAGACGAAAATTTCGCCTGATACCTGCGCATCTTTGCGCGCGCCAGCGCTCTGGGATGCTAAATATCCTTCAGGATAATATTAGGTTTTCATCAGTCCCATTGAGTAACAATGGACTGATTGAAATCTGCGTCGAAGCAACGACACCCATCGTATTTTGATCTTCCGATATTGGCGCAGGGTTTGAACGGGAACCGCGGCAGCATTATGGCGCGAATAAAGCCTTAGCAGGGTATTTTCCTGTCCTGCCGCCATGCTCTCAATTGCCTGTCGGCATTGTCCTCAATTCGTTTTGGTATCGTTAATTATATTCATGCTTGCAACGCCGCTTTCGCCCAGTGGGACAGCAGCAAACGGGCCGCCATGATACAGGTTTTTCGGATCCGTCAGATCCTGTACCGGCTCATCTGCAAGGATCTGCGTTGCAAATTGTTCCGCATTGTCCTTTGGCCGGTAGCCCAGAAAAGTGGCATTGCTGTTATCCACCGGCCTGCGATCATTGTCTGACACTCCGTAAACCACACAAAACCCGGTAGTCGGTGTATCAATCGATCGCTCGACAAGATGAATGAGATCGCCATAAGACAGCCAGGAGCCAAGGGCACGGGCGTTTGTCACCTGGGCGCAGGAAAGAATGCGCAGACAGACAGACTCCACCTGCCTCTTGTCCCAATACAGGCTGGCAAGATCTTCAGAAAAGCACTTGGCAAGCCCGTAGAAGGTGTCCGGCTTGTGCGCCACACCGGTTCCGATACAGACATTGCGCGGTTGCATGCCGACAGCATGAATGGAACTGGCATAGATCACGCGCCGCACTTTATTGCGGTAGGCCGCTTCCCAGACATTATAGGCACCAATGATATTCGGACCCAGAATCTGATCAAATGTCCCTTCATCGCCATAGGCCCCGAAATGGACGACCATATCCGCCCCTTCGAGCACGGCAATCATGTCCTCCAGACTGGCAAGATCGGCACGCACATATTGCTCACCCTCATACAGTTTGCCGATGTCATCGACTATGTCTGTGGACACCAATTGATCCGCCAGCCTGCTTAAAGGTTCGCGCAGATAGGAGCCCAGGCGCCCCGCTGCGCCAGTCAGAACCAGTTTTTTCATAAATATCTCTCACTGTTTATGGTGTGGCAGAACGGCCCCAAATGGGCCGGCA
>TARA_R110002096_G_scaffold340539_8_pt1 | contig 13147 bp, 7 predicted proteins | sample TARA_R110002096 | Tara Oceans TARA_R110002096 (sample SAMEA4397295) | marine metagenome | biome: Polar Biome; feature: [DCM] deep chlorophyll maximum layer (ENVO:01000326); material: water (ENVO:00002006), including particulate matter (ENVO:01000060) such as... | depth 35 m | reverse complement strand
GGCGCCGCCGCAATTTCGTTCGCTTTTCAAGACACTGCCGAAGGTCTGGCCATACTGGTGGTCATCGCCCTAAACACAGCCATTGGCTATTGGGCTGAAAGCAAAGCCATCCGGTCAATGGCCGCTCTCCGTAAGATGGGCCGCGCCCGTACCCAGGTACGACGGGAAGGAAAATCCGTAGCCATCCCTGATGAAGATATTGTCCCCGGCGACATCATTATTCTGGAGGCCGGAGACATTGTCACAGCAGATACACGAATTATTGAATGCCACAGTCTGCAGAGCAATGAATCTCTCCTGACAGGAGAAGCAATTCCCGTCGATAAAAAAGCAGCCCCCGTTCCTGTGGAGACCAACCTTTATGAGCGCCATAATATGTTATTTAAAGGCACGTCCATCACCAGGGGAAGCTGTACCGGGGTTTGCGTCGCAACAGGACGCGCGACGGAATTGGGACAAATCGCGGATCTGGCACAGAAGGCCACCGCCGCGACATCTCCCTTGGAATATCGTCTGCAAAAGCTCTCCGCCCAGCTGGCCTACGCCGTGCTTGTACTGATGACGCTATTGACCTTGATCGGACTCGGCACAGGCCGGGAATTGCTGGTAATGATCAAGACGGGAATAGCCTTGGCTGTGGCGGCAATCCCAGAAGGCCTGCCGATTGTCGCCACCATGGCCCTGGCCCGGGGGATGTGGCGTCTGGCCCGGAAAAATGCTCTGATTGAACAACTGTCCGCCGTCGAAACCCTCGGCGCAGTCAATATTATTTTTACTGATAAAACGGGCACCCTGACGAAAAATAAAATGAAGGTCATCGATTTCATATTACCCTCGGACGGAGGCTCGCCCGCCGCCCCTGTTTCTGCAAAACAGAGAGCTCTCAGAGTTTGCGCTCTCTGTACCAGCGGTCCTGACCCTCGCCGCCTGACCGATCCAATGGAAAAAGCCTTGGTCGAGGCCGCAGAACAAGCCGGCGTCTTTGCAAAGCAACTGCTCAACGCCTTGCCGCGCGTTCGGGAAATATCCTTTGACCCCGATGTCCGGATGATGGCGACTTTGCACCAACAGGAAAAAAAAATTCTCTATCTGATTAAGGGCGCCCCGGAAGCCATCCTCGCAAAGGCCACAAAAATAGCGGGCGACGGGCATGATCCTCCCTTAACCGCCAAGGACAAAGCCCAGTGGTTGTCCCGCACGGGAAATCTGGCGCAACACGGCTTGCGCATTTTGGCTCTGGCCGAAAAGACCACGGCAAAGACAGACGCTCCTGTTTTTGAAGATTTAACCTTCCTTGGGCTGCTCAGTCTGGAGGACCCTCCCCGTAAGGATGCCGCCGCCGCTGTCAAGGCCGCACAAGAAGCCGGCATTCGGGTTATCATGGTCACAGGTGATAACATGGTGACTGGCAGCGCCATAGCAAGAGCCGTCGGCATTGAAGGGGCCGGTCCCGGTGCCGCGCAGGAAGGAACCGCACTGGCCAAAGGCAACCTTACTCCTTCCGCGCAAGCACAATTGCTGAAGACCTCGGTATTTGCCCGAATGTCCCCGTCTGAAAAACTCAATCTGATTGATCTGCATCAGAAGAATGGCGCCGTGGTCGCCATGACAGGGGATGGTGTCAATGATGCCCCTGCCCTGAAAAAAGCCGACGTCGGCATTGCCATGGGTCTGCGCGGTACGGAAGTCGCCAAACAGGCCGCCGAGATGATCCTCAAGGATGATGCTTTCGCCTCCATTGTCATCGCCATCCAGCAAGGCCGGGTAATTTACGCCAATATCCGAAAATTTGTAATTTATCTGCTGTCCTGTAATCTCAGTGAAGTCCTGGTGGTCACCACATGCCTTCTGGCCGGTTTTCCCCTGCCTCTACTCCCTCTGCAAATCCTGTTTCTCAATCTGGTCACGGATGTTTTTCCGGCCTTGGCCCTGGGGTTTGGTCAGGGCGATGCGGAAATCCTGAAACGCCCTCCCCGGGCGCGGAGCGCCGCTCTTATTGAACCACGCCATTGGCAGGCCATTATCACCTATGCCATCATTATGACTTTGTCTGTTGTCGGGGCATTTCTCTGGGCGCACAAACATCCGGATTACAGTGCCGACGGCGCCAACAGCATTGCGTTTCTAAGCCTCGCCCTCGGACAGCTCTGGCACGTCTTTAACATGCGCAGCCGCCGGGCGGCCCTGTTGAAAAATCAGGTCATGCAGAACCCCTATGTCTGGGGCGCCATCGGGATTTGTCTGGGCCTGCTGGCCGCCGCCTTATACTGGCCGCTTCTGGCGACGGTTCTGCATCTTGAAATTCCTGATCAAAAAGGATGGCTGGTCGTTCTGCTCGCCAGCCTTATCCCTCTGCTGCTTGGGCAGATTTTTAAATTTACCCCTCCGAGCAGATCCTGACCTTTTAAGGGACCAGAACGATTGGAATCCCAGCCTTATGCGCGAGGGAATTGGCGACACTGCCCAACAACAGGTCTTTCACTTTCGAGCGCCCCTGGCGACCCACAAAAATCATATTCACATGATTTTTCTTGGATTGTTCATGAATAACTTCGACAGGATGTCCCCAGAAAATCTTCGCTGACAGCGGGACACCGGAATCCTTAAACCGCTGCATCAGAGGTTCCAGGATTTCTTTGCGTTCTGTTTCTTCATCAGCTTTTTTATCTACAATGGGCGGTGAGACTTCCGGCATATAAAGCGGGTAGTATTTCGCCCACGGAACAACCGTGACAAACCGAACTTCTGCATCAGTTTTCTGCGCAATATTCACCGCCCGTTCGGCTGCACGCTCACTACAATCGCTGCCATCGACCGCAACCAAATATACCGGTTTACTCATTATTTATCTCCTTTTCATAATCACGTTTATGCTCTTCACATTTAACACCGGGGAAACCTACTCCATGAACCAGATAATTTTCTTGACCATAATCAATATATTAAGCTTTCTCTCTTGTCATCCATTTATCATCGTCCTGGCATTTATCATCGTCCTGGAAAAAACCTGCAATCTTAGGCAGTCCTTCATCAGGAAAAACACGCACTATTTGACAGATTGGTCAAAAAGGATCACAATCAGCATGCCTCCGTTGTAACATGTGTACTGATATGTGTTCCGGGAAGTATATGTTGAATAAAGTTGAATAAAGAAAATGTATATTGAATAAAAAAGACCGGACATTCCGACATAGAAGCTTGTGTATACTATGCTTAATTTATCGCTGAACAGTCGCCTTCATATTCTTATCGGTATGCTTGTTACGAGTATTACCGCCATCGCCGCTATCGCAACCTTACAATATGTCCAAAACGATAAACTCGCCGAACTTGAGCTTCGCGCCCAGCGTACGGTAGATTTACAAGCCAATGCATTGGTTCGCCCACGCTGGGAATTGGATAAAGCCGCTGAAAAAGCCCTGCTGAACGCCTTGAAAACCGATGAGGATCTCCTGTATGCCGCACTTGAAACGGGCGACGCCAACCATTCAATAGCAGTCGGAGAAAAACCGGCGCCGTCTTCTGATGTGATTAATGTAAGCCGTAAAATTGTTCATACCGTTGGCGAGAAAGAAATCCCCCTCGGCACATTGTCTCTGGTTTTCTCCAAAGCCTCGCTTAATGAATTCCGAACCACACTGATTATCAGTGGCATCATCGCCACCATTGCCTTCGTCAGCATTACACTTGGGGGAATTTTCATTGCCCTGCGCCTGTTTGCACGTCCCCTGAAAGAACTCACTGAATCAATTATGCAGTTGGCCAACGGCGATCATACCGTGAACGTTCCGTCGCTTGAACGGGATGATGAAATAGGCAAAGTCGCCGCCGCGGTACAGACGTTCAAGAAATACGCCATTGACAATATTAATCTGCAAAAAGAAGCTCTGGGCGAACGAACCCAAAAGGAAGAAGAAGCCCGCCGCGCCATGGTCGCCCATCAGGCCAGTAAAGAAAAATCCCGGTTTCTGTCCAATATGAGCCATGAACTCCGCACCCCCCTCAATGCTATTCTGGGCTTCAGCCAGTTACTTGAATCAAGCAAAAGAGAAAAATTATCAGACCGCCAGAGAAAACACCTCGGGCATATCACCAAAGGGGGAAACCATCTTCTCAACCTGATCAATGACATTCTTGATTTGTCAAAAATCGAGGCCGGTAAAATGGTTATGTCCCTCGAAACCATAAACAGCCGAAGCCTGATCAATGACTGCCTGACCTTCGCCAAGCCCATAGCACACAAGAAAAAAATCAAGATACAAGACCGCAGCCCCACCAATCTGCCGGCGCTGCACGCCGACCATCTGCGGGCAAAACAGGTTATTCTCAATTTATTTTCAAACGCCATAAAATATAACCATGAGAACGGCCTCATCTGGGTTGAGACAGAACGGGTTAAGGACAATATGCTGAGAATAAGCATTAGCGATTCAGGCTATGGCATCCCCAAAAACAAGCAGGTCGACCTGTTTCAGCCGTTTCAACGCCTGGGGGCTGAAACCACTGATATTGAAGGCAGCGGCATCGGACTTGTTCTCACAAAAAGGATGGTTGAAGGCATGGGAGGCGCCATCGGTTTTGAAAGCGTCGAAAATAAAGGGAGCACCTTCTGGATTGATCTGCCGCTGGCCACCATAGATGAAGACAAGGATGAACCTTCCCCCATCGACGCAGAAGAGGCGGAAAACGCCCTCCCCGACCAGTCACACCTGATGCTCTATGTCGAGGACAATCCTTCCAATCTGGCTCTGATGGAAGGCATCGTCGACGAAATTCCAAACCTAACCCTGGTTTCCGCCCATTCCGCCGAACTGGGGCTGGTATTGGCGGAAGAACTGAAGCCTGATATCATTATACTTGATATCAACTTGCCGGGAATGGATGGATTTGAAGCCGTCAAACGTCTGAGACAGGCCGAAAGCACAAAAAAACTACCTGTGATCGCCCTGAGCGCCAACGCCATGCCACAGGATATTCGCAGAGGGGAGAATTCGGACTTTAACGACTATCTGACAAAACCCATCAATCTGCCGAAACTGATCCACACGCTGCAAGCAGCTCTCGGGGATCAGGCCCAGATGGAAACGCCATAATGCCCAGCCTACATTATGGATAAAGCCGCGAAATATACTCCCGCCAGAACTAATGTTTCCACAAGAATTAGAAATATCGGCCGCCAGCCCAGTGAGAACATCACCTTCAGGGATGTTTTCATGCCCACTGCTGTAATGGCCATGACCAGAAGCCACTTGCTGCTGTTCTGCAACAGGCCCGAAACCTGATCCGGGATAAGGTGCAGGGAATTACCTCCGACCAACACCAAAAAGCCGATCAGAAAAAAAGGAAAGATAAAACGACGGGGCGCGGCATCTTCCCCGCTCCGTTTGCTAAACCCTAATGCAAATAAAAACAATACCGGCACCAACATAAAAACCCGGATCAGCTTGATAATAATCGCCTGATCCCCGGCCTCTTCCGATATGCTGTAGCCCGCGCCGACCACTTGCGAAACATCATGAATGGTGCCGCCGATCAACATTCCGGCCTCATAATCCGCGAACCCCAGAAACCCGATGATAACCGGATAGAACACCATCGACATGGTGCCCATGGCGGTCACGCCGACCACGGCGATCAGAGTATTTTTCTCCAGGGTTTTCGATGGTGGCATCACCGCCGAAAGCGCCAAAGCCGCAGAAGCGCCACAAATTGCTGTCGCTCCGCCAATCAACAGCCCCTGTTCCCGGTCAAGCCTCAGCAGCCGCGCCAAAATCACTCCTGTGAGAATAATGCCCCCCGTCGCCAGCACCACCAGGCTCAAGGTGCCAAATCCAAGCGCCGTGAAGTCGGAAAGCATGATCCGCGCCCCGATCAAAGCCACCCCGACACGCAATATAGTTTGCGACGTGAAATGCACGCCACGTCGCGTCGGACCTTCCTGGGACATAAAGTGAAACACCATACCAAGCAAAAGACACAGCAACATCACAGGCGCCTCATAATGCTGCGAAATAAACGTCGCCGCCAAGGCTACCGCGCCGCAAACCAACACCCCGGGGGTCACCGCCTTGATCTTATCGGCCCATGGCTCCACATCACGCCCTGTGTACGGCTGTACTCCCTCAATGGAGTCCAGATACTCATATTTACTTAATTCATCTGCTGGGTTACTCATAACGCCCTGATTTCTATTCATTTAGGCCTGTTCATCCAGATATGTCATACGTGACCGGGATCATACAAACGAGAGAATGATCCGCCACAGGCCCGGCATATATCTTGCCTGATTATAATTTTTGCTACCTTAACATAGTCTTGTTCATCGACCAGAGAAGAATACAGCCCAATGCGGAGAAAGAATTTAATCCGCCCTTCACCCAAAACATGTTATACGTCATACTTAATGTATACGCCGTGCTGCTCGCCCCACGACAAACCAAACCATTGATTGACTTTCGTCCCGGCGGGTGATACCTACCGCCCCTGCACGCGGCCCGTAAGTATTGGGGCCCCTATCACTGTTGAAAGTTAAGACCATGCCTAAATTTGCGGAACTAGACCTGCGCGATCCGATCCTTCGGGCCGTCAAGGAAAGCGGCTATGAAGATATGACGCCGATTCAAAGTCAGGCCATTCCAAAAGTTCTGGGTGGTCAGGATCTGATCGCCGTGGCCCAGACCGGGACCGGTAAGACCGCCGCCTTTTCCCTGCCTATCATTCAGATGTTGCTGAAAGGCGAAGGTCAACGCGATCACCGCACCGCCCGTTCCCTGATCCTGGCGCCAACCCGCGAACTCGCGGTTCAAATCGCCGAGAACATCAAGGCCTACACCACGCATCTGCATCTGCGCACGACCATGGTGTATGGCGGCGCGTCCTCCAAACCACAAATCAAGGCGATGCTCCCCGGCGTTGATATCCTGATCGCGACCCCGGGTCGTCTGCTGGATCTGGTGAACCAGAAGCATATTAACCTGGGTCAGGTCGAATATCTCGTGCTTGATGAAGCCGACCGGATGCTGGACATGGGCTTTATCCGCGATATTGAAAAAATCATTCGTTATCTGCCGCAAAAACGCCAAAACCTGTTGTTCTCCGCCACCATGCCGAAAGCCGTGGAAAAACTCGCCAACAATATTTGTGATCGCCCGGCCCGCATTGAAGTGGCTCCGGCTTCGACAACGGCGGAAAAGGTCGAACAACATGTATTGATGGTGCCCAAGGCCCGCAAACGCAACCTGCTGGCCCATATGCTGAAAGATGAGGCCCTGAAACGGGTGATTGTCTTCACCCGCACCAAACATGGCGCCAACCGGGTCGCAACTCACCTGGAAAAACTCGGGATCACATCCAGCGCCATTCACGGCAACAAATCCCAGAATGCCCGGCAGAAATCGCTGAACGATTTTCGGTCCGGCGGCATTCGCGCCCTGGTGGCCACCGATGTCGCGGCGCGGGGCATTGATGTCGACGGCATCACCCATGTGATCAACTATGACCTGCCGAACGAGCCGGAAAGCTATGTTCACCGCATTGGCCGGACCGCCCGCGCCGGCGCCACCGGCATTTCCTTTTCCTTCTGTGATCATGAAGAACGCGAATATCTGCGGGATATCGAGAAGATTATCCGCAAAAAAGTGCCGCTTTATGTGGAGCATCCTTATCATTTTGAAGGCGTCGAAGACATGCCGGTTGTTCCCGGTCATACCGATGAAGACAATAACGGTCGTCCCGGCGCCCCACGTCGGCGCAATAACTCTGGCAAGCACAAGCCGAACCGGCGCATCAACCAGCCCAAGGCCCACAGTGACAAGCCCGGCGGCAGCCGTCCTAATAAAATGACCCCAAAGCCCAAGGGCGCACGCCCTGATGGCGCAAAAGCCAAAGCCGGACGTCCGGCCAATCGGCGCGCCCGTCCTGCCCGCGGCTAAAACCGCGGCTCAATGCTCATGCAGGCCATTACAGGAAATTTCCGAGCAACGAATGATATCTGGCTTTTTCGTGCAGATTATTATGTCCGGTGCCTTTGATGGTCTCTACCATCACCTGCGCCGTCGGGAAGGCTCTTATCAGATGGCTGGAATATTTAGCCGGGATCATCAGGTCATGTTCGGCCAGGATCACCAATGTCGCGGCGGTCACTTTCCGGACTTGCGCCAGAGAATTAAATTTATCCTTCAGAATAAGCCACATGGGGAAAATCGGATAGCTGTCCTGAGCGATATGCTCGACACTGTCATAAGGGGTGATCAGGACAAGCTTGGCAATGGGCTTCATAGACGCCAGATAAGTCGCCACACCCGTCCCGAGGCTTCGCCCAATCACCGACAGGCTTTCATGACGCGGGGAGACCCGGTCATAAATATCCGCCGCATCTGAATAGAGCGCATGTTCAGAAGGGGCGCCACTGCTGCCGCCATAGCCACGATAATTGACAAAGTAAATCGTATGATGAGGGAAAGTTTTAGCGAAATCCGGACCGTTTTTCACCACCGGCTCCCCCACCCCGCCGAAATATAGGATGGCATCAGACTTTCCCCGGTTCAGAGTTACAATATTCAGAATCTCGCCATCTATCGCCATCTTTTCAGTAAAATAGGGATGGTTTTCTTCCGCCGTAGGGAAATAAATAAGATCGCGCTGGAAAGTGAATAAATAGGCCCCGATAATGATATAGGACACCGCCATACTTCTGATAACAATCCAAAAAAATCTCATTTACTCTACCCTTCTTATCACCCCTCAACAATATTTTACCATAAGAAGACGCCTGACCCTGCCGCTCCGAATGAACCGGTATGATCGGGAACTTCTCACGAACTATTATAATTTAGAAACAACTAATGTTACGTGAAGAAATGTGGCTAACAAAAGATGAAGATAAGAGATTGGAGCGGTGGCACAGCGTATTCTGCGCCTGCCCCGCCGATATTTGAGAGCAGATTAAGGTCTCGTAACGAAGGATATAGAACCGTAAAACAGTGACAAAGAAAAATAGCTCAGAAGCCTAAACCCGCGCCAGCGCCTGTTCCAGATCGGCGAGAATATCGGTGGCATTCTCCAGCCCGGCGGAAATGCGCACCAGACCTTCGGTAATGCCGTATTTAGCGCGCTCTTCCGGCTCGTAAGGCGAATGGGTCATGGAGGCCGGATGCTCAATCAGGGTTTCCGCATCCCCGAGGCTGACCGCGATCTTGCAGAGATCCAGGCTATTGAGGAACTTCAATCCTGCATCATGGCCACCGGTCAGTTCGAACGCCACCATGCCGCCAAATCGGGTCATCTGGGCCTTGGCGAGTTCATGCTGCTCGAAAGAAGGCAGGCCGGGGAAATACACTTTTTCCACTTTGCTGCTGGCCTCGAGCATCGCGGCGACCTTTTCGGCATTATCACAATGACGTTCCATGCGCAGTTCCAGAGTTTTCAGCCCCCGGGAGATCAGAAACGCGTTCATCGGTGACAACACCGCGCCGGTCATATCCTTCAGACCCACATAGCGGATCTGCTCCATATCCTCGGCGCTGGACAGGATCACGCCCGCCATCAGGTCGCCATGCCCACCAAGATATTTGGTGGCGCTATGCACGACGATATCGGCGCCGAGTGTGATGGGATTCTGCAAATAAGGCGTCATATAGGTATTATCCACCACCACGCGGGCGTCCACCGAATGGGCGATCTCGGAGACCGCTTTGATGTCCACGATGCGCATATTGGGGTTGGCCGGAGTCTCGAAATACACGATCTTGGTCTTGGCGGAGATTTCCTGCGCCAGATTTTCCGGATCACGCATGTCCACATGCCGCACCGTGATGCCGAATTTTTCCAGGCCATGACGGAAATAGGCAAAGGTACAACCATACAAGGTTTCATCGACCAGGATTTCATCCCCGGGGGCAATGAAGGACCAGAAGACAGAAGTAATCGCCCCCATGCCGGACGCCACCGTCAGACAGGCTTCCGCTCCTTCCAGATCGGCGAGCTTGTTTTCCAGTTCCGTGAGGGTCGGATTTCCCAGACGGCTATAGATATAGCCCCCCTCTTCTCCGGCAAAGCGTGCACCGCCCTGCTCGGCGGTTTCAAATTCGAAAGTCGACGTCATATAAATGGGAGAAGTCAGCGCTCCGTGCGGGTCTTTGTGATCCCGACCGGCATGGATGGCGCGGGTGGCGAAACCTCTTTTTTTCGGATCAAGTGATGACATGACGTACCTCGTAATTTACTGTAATATAATGAACTTACGCAGGATACCATGACGGGGAACAAATTATGCTATATATCAGTATATAGGAAATATAAGGTGGTATTCATGCAAATTAAGGAAACAGATTGAAACTTTATGCTCAAATTTAATAAAGATTTTTCTCCCAAATATGGCGAAGTCACCCAGATTTCACCGCTCATCCGGCGACTCGTCGCCCCCAATCCCTCCCCCTTCACCTTTCATGGCACCGGCACCTATATTATCGGCACCGACAACGTCGCCATTATTGATCCGGGGCCGGAAATCGCCTCGCATCTGCACGCCCTGGAAACCTTTCTGGAAGACCGGACATTAAGCCATATTCTCATTACCCATAACCATATGGACCACTCGCCGGCCGCCGCCCCCCTGAAACAGGTTACCGGGGCGGAAATTTACGCCTTTGATGTCACCGGGCAGGCCAAAATTGAAAGCCATGCAGAAGAAGGCCGTGACCGTCATTTCAAACCCGATCATATTGTTAAGGATGGTGATATGCTATCGGGTCCGGACTGGACCATCGACGTGATCCATACCCCTGGCCATTTGTCAAACCATGTCTGTTTTGCCCTGCGGGAGGAAAAGGCCCTGTTCAGCGGCGATCATGTGATGGGCTGGTCAACCTCGGTTGTATCCCAACCCGATGGCGACATGCAGGCCTATCTCACGAGTCTGGAAAAATTGCTGCCACGTGACGATGTGATCTATTACCCCACCCACGGCGCCCCCATTCATCAGCCGCAGGCCTTTGTCCAGGGTCTGATTGATCACCGTCACGCCCGGGAATCACAAATCCTCGCCATCCTTGACACCAACCCCCACACCATCGCGGAAATGGTCGAGATCATATACTGCGATGTCCCGAGCTACCTGCACCCCGCAGCGGCAAGTTCTGTATTCTCCCATCTGATCCACATGGTTGATACCGGCCGGGTGATCTGCAAAGGTCCGATCACCCGGGACAGCCTGTTTTATCGCCCTCAAACCGCCGCGTGATAATAAGTAAGAAAAGAATCCCCGCAGAGGATCAGCATCCTGAAACCCCACTCGCCCATGACCTGAATAACTAATCTGCATTACACCATTTTTTTAATTTTCGTTCTTGATTTGTTCAAACCTTCTCCTTTATAGTGCTCCCCCGGTCCCAGGGGTAGACTTTTACCTTGGTTCTCCGTCTGGTATTGGGTAAATTTAATATATTAATAAAGATCAAGTAGCCGGCGCTTTTTTCGCAGAACAAGCTATAGATATTCAGGGACCAAAAATGAAACTCACCCGCCAAAGCCTCAACAACCCGGCCGCCGTCGCCATTGTCGCCGCCGTAATGATGGTACTCGGCTTTGTGTCCATGATTAACATGCCGGCACAACTGCTGCCCAATATCCAGAAGCCCGTGATCACCGTCATTAATGCCTGGCCCGGCGCCTCACCTGCAGAAATAGAATCCGAGATCACCGTGCCCGTCGAGGAAGTCTTGCAAGGCACCCCCGGCATGACCGAGATGGTGTCCTGGAGTCTGGGTAATTTTGGCTTTATGCAGCTCGAATTTGCCCTGGAAACCGACATGACCCGAGCATTGATCGAGGTGATCAGCCGCCTGAACCGGCTGCGCCCCCTGCCCGCCAATGCGGAAAAGCCGCAGATCATGGTCGGCGAATGGGGCGACGCCAATGACACATTGATCGAATATTATGTCCAGATGCTGCCCGGCTATGAAAACCGGATGCTGGAAAATTCGAAATACATGCGCGACGTGGTGGTGCCGGAACTGCAATCTCTCTACGGTGTATCCCGCATTGAATTTGACGATTCCTTTAGCGGCGATGGCCAGCAACTCCAGATTATTTTTGACCCTTACCGCGCGGCGGAACTGGGGATTGATATCGCCCGGGTGCCCGCCCGGATCGGACGCTCCGCTGACCTGTCCAGCGGTTTTGTCGATGTGGGGCGGCGGCAATATTCCGTACGCTTTGAAGGCCGCTATGATGCCGATGAACTCGCCGGTCTGATTCTCGAATGGCGCGACGGCCTGCCGATCAAACTGGGGGACGTCGCACGGGTCGAAGTCGGGCCGGGTCGTCTGGACGGCTTTATCTATCAAAATGGCAAACCCAGTTTCCGCATGGCCATTTCCAAAACCAATGACGCCAACGTCCTTGAAGCCCTGGACGGTGTAAAACAAAAGATTGAAGAACTCAATAACTCCACCCTGAAGGATCGGGGAATGAAGGCGCAATATTCTTTTGACCCCGGCCTTTATATCAACCGGTCGATCAACCTGCTCGGCAGCAATCTGGTGATCGGGATGATTTTGGCGGTGGGCGTACTCTGGGCCTTCCTGCGTCAATGGCGCGCGACCTTTCTGATCTCTCTGGCGATCCCCACGTCGCTGCTCGCCACCTTCGTCATCCTCAGCCTGACAGGCCGCACGCTGAATGTGATCTCGCTCGCCGGGCTTGCTTTCGCTTCAGGGATGGTGCTGGATGCGGCGATTGTCGTTCTGGAAAATATTATCCGCCTGAGAGAGCGTGGAGAAAGTGCCGCGGAGGCCAGTGACAAGGGGGCAACCCAGGTCTGGGGCGCGTTGCTGGCGTCCACAGCAACCACCGTCGCCATCTTCATTCCCATCATGTTCCTCGAAGACGCCGAAGGCCAGATGTTCGCCGACCTGGCCATGACCATCGCCATCAGTGTCAGCGTCTCCCTTCTCGTGGCGGTAACCGTTTTGCCGACAGCCGCCCGCTACTGGATGAAAACCCTGCCCGAAATCGAAAAAGATGAGACCTTCTGGGACCATCTGGCCGACCGCCTCATGACGTTGACCAACAGCAGGAAAAAGCAGGCCGGCTGGGTGTTCGGTCTGGTGTTTTTCTCGCTCGCAACCACGTTCCTCCTGTGGCCACA
>TARA_R110002096_G_scaffold26518_24_pt1 | contig 13151 bp, 5 predicted proteins | sample TARA_R110002096 | Tara Oceans TARA_R110002096 (sample SAMEA4397295) | marine metagenome | biome: Polar Biome; feature: [DCM] deep chlorophyll maximum layer (ENVO:01000326); material: water (ENVO:00002006), including particulate matter (ENVO:01000060) such as... | depth 35 m | reverse complement strand
ACGACACCAAGGCGCAACCCGCCAAGCATCTGGTCGATGGTCGCCCAATGCCGGCGAAGCCGTTGGGAGAAATCGAGCCGGTTTCCCAGGGCGGCGATCCCCGCCGCGAGTTGGCGACTTGGCTCGCTTCGCCTGAGAACGAGATGTTCAGCCGGAACCTGGCCAATCGCATTTGGGCACAGATCATTGGTCAGGGCGTCGTCGAACCTGTCGATGACGTCCGCGTGAGCAATCCGCCGGTGAATGAGCCGCTGCTGGATGCCTTGTCGGCAAAATTGGTGAAATACGAATTCGATCTCCGCTCGCTCGTGCGCGACATCTGCAATTCGAAGGTTTACCAGCTCCGCTCATCGCCGAATGATTCGAACCGGCTCGATAGTCGTCAATTTTCGCGGAAGTACATGAAACGGTTGCGAGCTGACGTGCTGATGGATTCCGTGGTGGCTGCAACGGGAGTGGAGCGCGGGCTGAGCCGGTTTCCGCAAGGCACGAAGGCCATCAACTTTTATCCGCGGGTGGCCGGTGATACCAATCGGGCCATGTTTGGCGATGACTTTTTCGAAACGTTTGGTCGATCCGGACGCGATACAGTCGCCTGTGCCGCGACGCGTGAAGATCCGACCCTGTCCCAGGTGCTTCACCTCACCGTGGGCGAGTTGGTCAACCCACGGGTCACGTTCCGAAACAAGTTGAGAGATTTGGTGAACACGATGGAGAGCCCTGAAGCGCTCTTGAACACACTTTTCATCCGGGTGCTGAGCCGCAAGCCGACTTCCGATGAGATCAATGGCCTGCTTGAGATGATTGGCGAGGATACGAAAAATGCGGAGATTTACGCGGACATCGTTTGGAGCCTTCTCAATTCGACCGAATTTTCCTTTAATTACTGAAACGGAAAGCCGCTTTTCGGAATTGAGATTGGCCGGGATTGAATCAGGTTCTCCCCAGCCCACTTTTCCTATGAGCATCCTGAAGTCTTCCGTCACGCCCCGTCCTGTCGAGGAACGCTACGAGCGCGTTCGCACCCTTGTTTTCGATTCCAGCAGTTCTCCCAGTCAACAACTCGCCGCCGAAACTGCTGCCGCGATTCGCAAGGCGGACGAGGAGGGCCGCAAGATGGTTTTGGGATTGGCGACCGGATCGACGCCGGTTCCTTTCTACCGCGAATTAATCCGCCTGCATCAGGAGGAAGGATTGAGTTTCAAAAACGTCGTGACGTTCAACCTCGATGAGTATTTCGGGCTGAATCGCGATCACCCGGAGAGCTACTACCGGTTCATGCACGATCAGCTCTTCGATCACATCGACATTCCGGAGGATCAGGTTCATATCCCGGATGGAACGGTTGCGGTGGAGGATTCGTTCGCCGCTTGCCAGGCCTATGAGACGATGATCGATGAAGCCGGCGGACTCGATTTGCAGATTCTCGGGATTGGTCGGACCGGTCACATCGGTTTTAACGAGCCGGGTTCAACCCGCGATTCCCAAACCCGGATGATCAGCCTCGACCGGGTGACGCGTCGTGATGCGGCGAGCGACTTCCTCGGCGAAGAGAACGTACCGCGATTCGCGATCACGATGGGGGTCGGCACCATCATGAAGGCGAAGCGAGTCGTCTTGATGGCATGGGGCGAGAACAAGGCGGAGATTGTTCGCCAGGCCGTCGAGGGAGACGTGACCGACAGCATTTCGGCAAGCTTTCTTCAGGAACATGAGAAGGCGACATTCATCCTCGATCAGTCGGCAGCATCGCAGTTGACGCGCTATCGCTGTCCCTGGCTCGTCAGGAGCGTGGAGTGGGACACGAAGTCAACGCGTCAGGCCGTGGTCTGGCTTTCTCAAGAACTGGAGAAGCCCGTCCTCAAGCTCGTGGATGAGGATTACAACGAGCACGGAATGTCCGAGCTGTTGACCAAGCATGGCAACGCTTACGAGGCCAACATCGACGTCTTCAATCAACTCCAACACACCATTACGGGATGGCCGGGCGGCAAGTTTGGCGCCGATGATACCGATCGCCCGGAACGGGAGAAGCCGGAATCCAAGAAGGTGCTTGTGTTGAGCCCCGAGCCGCAGGATGCGATCGTTTCGATGGGAGGCACGTTGGAGCGTTTGATCGAGCAAGGCCACGACGTGACGCTGGTTTGTCAAACGTCCGGAAACCTTCGTGTGGCCGATGCCGAGGCGCGAACCTTTGCCGGTGTCTTGAGCGAAATGGCCGAGGCTTCCGATTGGGGGGATCAAAAAGCTTACGCGGATCAGATTCTCAGCCAGTTGGAGGAGAAAGGAGATTTCGGGATCGATCCCAAAAACGTCCGTTGGTTGAAGGGGTTGATCCTCCGTGGGGAATTGCGGGATGCGGCGCGGGCCTGCAAGTTGGAGGAGAAGCAGATTCGTTTCCTCGATCTGCCGTTCTATGAGGAAGGCCGCTATCGGCGCTTCAGTCCCACCGAGGCGGATGTGACGGCGATGTCAGAGATTCTCGAGCAGTTCCAACCGCACCAGATTTTTGCGACCGGTCATGTTGCGGATCCCAGTTCCCTGCAGGCCCACTGTTACACGTCGCTTGCTCAAGCGTTTGAAAAGGCCGCGAAATCCAAGTGGCGCGACGATTGCTGGATTTGGGGTTACCGAGGAAAAGAAAAGGCGTTGGAGCCGTTTGAGATCGACATGGCCGTGCCGATGAGCCCGGGGCAACTGGAACGGAAGAAAGCCGCCATTCACAAATTCCAATCGATTCGCCAGGATGAGATTGAGGCTCCCAAATCCAACCGGCAAAACGCCAGAAACTACGATTCTCTGGGGATGGCGGAATACGAGGCGATCGAAGCCTTTCAACGGCTTGGCTGAGAAGGCGCCGGGCGAAAAATGCTCTAGCTTGCCGGGGCCGACTCCGGAGGATCCATCGGTTCCTCGGGTGGTGCGGTTTTGCCTTCCCTGCGTTTCCGCAGGTATTCTTCCGCCGCCTCTTTGCCTGCCGCAGCGCCATTCTGGCTTGCGGTTGCGGTCACATCCGGAACGGCGTTTTTCGCCAGGGTCGATGTGAATTGCGTGGCGTAGGATAGATCGTAAATCAGTTCGTTCGCCGCGCGTTTCAGTTCCTCTTTCAGCTTGGGCGCAGCGCCGTCGGCTCTCTGCTTGGCTTCGCGGACGGTTTCCTCCCAGGCTCGTCTCGCAGCATCCTTCAGATCCTCGAACGCCCGTTTGGAAGCCGAGGGAGGCGGTGGCGGTGTTTCTTGATAGTGGGGATCGTCACTCATAATGCCATGTTAGACGGTTCGCCGGAAAAGACGATTACAAATCTGCCGTGGAATTCTCATCCACGGGACGATCATCAGGAGACTACCGATTGAACAGAAATGCCGGGCTGTTGATCAGCGCCCACGTTAAGTCCTGTGCAGCGGTGAGCCGGTGATTCGCGACCTGCTCGGCGGAATACTTCGCGTCCTGGCGCAGACCCAGCAATTTGCTGTCCTGACGGATCGCCTCCCCGGCGCTCGTGAGCGCGGCGTGAAGTTCGTCCATCTTTGGATCGCTCGGCAACGGACGCTCCTCTTTGGCATACGCGATTGTCCGTTTCAGGAGTTCGAGTTCTTCGCCGCGATGGAGCGCCGCAATCTGCGCGTTTTGCTCACTGGAACGAGATGCCGGCGGAAGCAGGAAAGCGTCGGTCACGGATTTTGGAGCTCCAATCCAAAGAGGATCCCTGGATTGCGTTGCCCAGATCCGGAAATGGCCGAGCGGATAATCGCCCTGTCCGTAGCGATTGTAGATCCTCACCTTGATCCGGCCTTTGCCGTCGGCATTGGCGATTGGTTTCTCCAGTTTCACCCTCGCGGCATGAGGTTGGCGCTCTTTTCCGGCCACAGCCCAGGCTTTCTGGTTGCCACCGTTCCCGTCGATGGTGAGCTTCACGTTGAAGCCGTTCTGGATGTGCTCGGTTCTGGCGTCGACGAGTTTTTGTTTGGCGAATTTGCCGTTCGCGTCCGCCACCTGAATTTCGATCTCGGTGACGACGAAGTTCCCATTGGGATTGAGGCCGGGTCCGAATCCCATGAGGCTATCGTGCGGAAGCGCCTCGATCTTGAAGCCGGTGATGTCTTTCAAATCGCCAAGATCGATGTCGAGCAGGTAGTCGGTCGATTGCTTGATCACCGTCTTCTCTGTCGAGGCGAGAACGGCGCCGTTCTCCTGAATCGCAAGGGAGTAGTCTTTTCCGGTGGAGGTTGCGGTCTTCGGTGTCAGCGGATTCCAAACCGAGTAGAGGCGGCTAACCGGGAAGTTCTGCTTCCAGGCCTCCAGTTTCTTGGGGAGCTCTTTCTCGTAGTCCTGCAGCGCCTTCTGCGTGGCAGCGATGCGTTTGGCTTGGGCCGCTTCGGCAACCTGCTTCTGTCGCGTCCATTCGGGGAGGTAGGTCTGGATCTGCGTCGCGACATGGGCAATGCGCTGAATCCGCTCCGTGCTGCGTTGTCGCTCGACCGGCAGCCACCAGGTTTCGCGCGCTTGCAGTTGAGCCTGCACCGTGGTGTGATCGCGGCGGATTTGCTGCATGTTTGCGAGCACGGCATTGACTTCACCGGGTTTGGGTGCGCGCGAAAGCACGCGATAGTAGATCTCTTCGATCAGCTTGCGATCGTCCATTTCCTTTTCAACCAACTGGATCAGTTCGCTCTTCGGAGAGCCCACCGCATCAGCAATCGCCGGTCCGGAAAGAAAGGCCATCACCGCGCTCATTTGGAGTTCGTCATTGCGCTCGCACTCGCAGGCGCTTTCGCGAACCGGGCGACCGAGGTTGGCGAGGAAGCCGGATTTGAGATCCAGTTTCGCGTCGGGCAACTGGCTGGCGCGGACACCACTCCCCGCACCGGGAATGTTGGGAACCGCTCCGGTCACAGCGTAAACCGCGTCGTAGAGCACTTCGGCGGGAAGACGCTTCGCTTTGGCGTGGCTGAAATTCAGCTCATCATCCTCATTCCAGCTATTGGTCTCGATCGAGAGTTGGTAGGTTCGCGATTTGCAGATCAGTGCCATCAATTGGCGAACATTGAAGTCGGACTTCACGAACTCGCTGGTGAGGTAGCTGAGCAACTCGGGGTTGCTGGGCGGGTTGCCCGCGCGGATGTCGTCGAGCGGATTGATGATCCCCGTTCCGAGGAGATAGCCCCAAATCCGGTTGGCATAGCTCATGGCGAAATACTGGTTGTCCGCACTCGTGATCCAGGCCCCGAGTTTCTCGCGGCGGGTGGGTTTTTCGGCGGTCTTGAAACTGACGGGCGCGAGATCGGCAGCGTAGGGAAACGCGGGAGGGGTGACCTCGCCGGTGCGATCATGTTTCAATTCACCGTCCGGCATGTCTTCGACGATTTCGTAGAGCGGTTTCGCGTTCTCGACCGCGCTTCCGCCCAAGTTCTGCGTTGGTGCGTTTTTCGAATCGCGTTTCAAGCCTGTCTGCGAGAAGTAAGCCGCCGTTTCGTAGTACTGATCCTGCGTCCAGCGTTCGAAGGGATGGTCATGGCACTTGTTGCAATTGAACCGCGTCGCGAGAAAGAGGTGCGTCGTGTTCTCCATGATCATGTTAGGATCGCGCAGGATCTTGTAGTAGCTCGCGGCCGGGTTCTCTTTGTTCGAGCCGCTTGCCGTGATGATTTTGTAGACGAACTCGTCGTACGGCGTGTTGGCGGCGACCTCCGTCTTGATCCAGTCGCGGAACAGCCGGGCGCCTTCACCGCCGAGGAACTTGGAGTTCACCTGAAGCATGTCGCTCCACTTGTTCGTCCAGTAATCGATGAATTCGGGATTCCCGATCAATGAATCGATGACCTTGTCGCGCTTCTCGCGTTGCGGCGACTTGTCGGCGAGAAAGGCGCGAACCTGGTCTGAGGTTGGCGGTAAGCCGGTCAGGTCCAGATAAATCCGGCGGATGAATTCCTGATCGGTGCAGAGTTCACTCGGAATGATTTTGAGGCGTTGCCATTTGGCGGCGGCCAACTCATCGATCCGGTTGTTGGCCGGAGGTGTCTTCCAGGTGAAGCCGTCACGTTTGCCCATCACGGTTAACGTGGTCGCGGCATAGGCGCCTTCATAGCGGGCCAGAATGGGAGCTTCCCCGCGTCGGATCGTGTTGAGGAGCGCATACTCATCATGCTCGGCCACTTCCTTGTTGCCACTTTCGACAAAGGCTTCGCTGGTGACGTCGCGCTTCATCCCATTGGCAAACGTGGCCACGACGCGGAACTGCTGGCGACCGCCGATCTCCTGAATCACCGGATTCTTCGGGATCAATTCAATCGAGGCAACCTTGTCCGCCTTCACATCGAGTTTCGCGCCATTGGCGATCCAATCGCGGACGATGTTGTAATAGGTCGAATGCTGCTTCGCGAGTTGCCCGCCTTCGTGCGGAACCGCGCCCGTCATCTTCATCAGCATCAGGCTGTCGTCCGGCGAGGCAAAGTTGGTGCGGCGACTCTGGATGTCGTCGGTAAAGGCGCGAACGTCGTAGAGCGGATCGTAACCCCTCAGCGAGAGTTTGAAGCCGGCTCTTCCATCTTTGGATCCGTGACAGGTTCCCGCGTTGCAACCCATCTTGCTGATCACCGGATTCACGTCCTGGATCCAATCAGGGTGGCTCGCGGTGGCCAAACCACGGACCTCAACGCTGGAAGTCGCCGACTTTCCGCCCATGGAGACGGTCAGCTGAGCCTGCCCGTCTTTCGTGGGAAGCGCCTTCCCGCGTGGGGTGAACTCAAGGATGGGTTGGCTGACCTTGAAGGTTGCCAATCGTGTGACGTCGGCTTTTGCGCCATGGGTGAGGTGGGCGGTCACAACCAATTGCTGGTAACGGCCCGGACCATCAATCAGGAGATTCTCCGGAGAAATCTCCAAACTCGCAATCTCTCCTGGAACGACCTCTTTCTCCCAGTCAATACCGGGGTGTTCATCGGCGTTCGCGATCGCTTCGTGATTTGCCAGTGTCGCGATTTCGACCGGGATGATCTCTTTCTCGATCGTGGCGGTCTCGGGATTGATGAAGCGCAGTTTCCCATCCTGGCCCGCGGCGACGACGGTCTTGGAATCGGGCGACCATGCCAAGGCAAACACTGGGGAATCCAACGGGATCGCCCCCAATTGCTCCGCGTTCCGCGTTTGCCACTCATCAATCAGCTTTTGCTGGGCGGAAACCTTCCCCCCCACTTCGCGACGAGCCGTCTCCATCGCCTTCTTCAATTCCGGCGTGATCGTGGCGTCGTACTCGGACTTATAGAAATGAACCGCGCCCTTGCCATTCAAACTCGATCCCGCGACAAAGCGATTGCCGTCGGGACGAAACGCGACGGACCAAACCCGGCCCGGCATGGCCGGGTAACGTCGAATCAAATTCGCGTTGTCGCCAATCTTCCGGGCGGTCTCGCGTTTCGTGCGATAAATCTGGGGAACGCCGTCCGAGCTACCCAACAAGATGTGATTCTCTTTCGGGTGGAGCACGATCGCGCCTATGCCGCCACGCAACGCGCCCGGCGTGATCGACGTCAGGTTGTCGACAAAGCGCTCCGTCTCTACCTTGGTCAATTTCGTCGACATATCGCGACCGACCGAGATGATGTGCTCACCTTTCTGGTCAAACACCGTGTCGAGCACCCAATCGTTGTGACCGCCCATGTAGAGAACCTGCTCGCCGTTGCTCGCCTTCACCGCACGGACGGTATTGTCCGGCATTCCAAACGCGACCAGTTGTCCGTCCGGCGACCAACTCGCGCCGTAAACCGTGTCGTAGCCAACCGGAAGCGAAAGCGTCAACTCGCGCTTCGCGACATCCCAGATTTGAAGCTCGCCCATGCGGCCGGGGAGACCGCCCGTGACCGCCAGTTGGGTTCCATCCGGCGAAAACTTCACGCTTTCGATCCGCTCGCTCAACCCCACCAACCGGCCCACCATTCCGGAGCCATCCGCCTTGTGCAGCAACACCTCGTGATAACCGGAAACCGCGAGCAAGTTGCCGTCGGGAGAAAAATCGATCGAAATCACGACCGGTGCGCGCTCGTAAACCGGCGGATTTTCGGGCGAATATCGCTCGACTGCATTGGCGGGTGTATCGTCAATCGCGCCTTCCTCGATCCACCGCTCGACCAGGGCAACTTCCTGCGGCGTCAGCGGATCACCCTTCGGCGGCATCTCCGCCATCCCCTCGTCGTCGAGCATGATGTTATTGACCAAATTCGACTCAGCCGCCTTGTGCGGAACGACCGCCGCGCCTTCTTCGCCGCCCTTCAACAAGGTGGAAAACGTCGTCATCACGTAATCGCCCTTCGCCTTGGCCGGTTGATGGCAACCGTGACAGTTCCCTTGGAAGATCGGCCGAATTTCCTCGTAAAAGCTGACCCGGTCGGGGGTTTTTTCGGCGACCTCAGCGGCGTGCGCGGAGGCAAAAAGTCCGAGCGGCAGCAGGACGGCTGCCTGGAAGAGGCGCAGAGTCATCATGAAAATCTAGGGAGTTTACTGATCAGAGAACGGGTAAAGACCCGTGTTTAAAACACGGAACCAGCCGCCATCGGCTTTCACTCAAACCTTTTTTCCATAATCTCCATGCGTTCTCTTAGTTTGGTCATCGTTTTCGCCGCCTTCCAACTCGTCGCGTTTGCTCAGGACAAACCGGTTCACCTCTTCATTCTCTCTGGTCAATCCAACATGGCGGGGCTGAAACCCGAAACCAGTTTCATCCCGGAAGCCGAGAAGCTGCTTCCCGATGCCGAAGTCGTTCATATGAAGGTGGCCAAGGGCGGGCAGCCGATTAGGCTGTGGGTCCCGGAATGGAATGCCATTGCCGAGGCGGGCGGAATCGGTCAGCGCAACGACAAGACGCCGTACTACGAGCAAATTCTCGCCGCCTATCAGACCATTGAAAAGGAACATGGTCCCTTTGCCAGCATCTCGTTTTGCTGGATGCAGGGTGAGCGCGACGCCAAGTCTCACCTCGAAAGCGTCTACGAAGCCAGCTTGAAGCAACTGATCGCCAATCTCCGGCGCGACCTCAAGCGCCCCGACCTCAACGTCGTCATCGGCCGCATCAGCGACCACACTCCAGGCCCTGATCACGTCGCCGGATGGGATTCCGTTCGCAAAACGCATGTCAAAGTCGCGAACGACGACCCCCACGGCGCCTGGGTCGATACCGACGACCTCAACAACAAGGAGAAAGACGGGAAGGCATGGGACGACCTCCATTACACTGGTCCCGGCTACAAGCTGTTCGGCCAACGGCTCGCCCGTCAGGCCGTCCGGTTGATTGAAGGGCAGGAGCCGGCTTGAAGACGGGCGGCCCAAAAACTGACTCAGAAATATCTTGAGACGGCAGTAGGGATTCTTTCGCGTGGAATCATCAAGTTAGGATCGTTCCTTCCATTGGGCGATTGAAGTTAGTATCAGTGCTCCAATTCCGGCTAGTAACCCCCACGGAAACGCGAAAGACTTGGAAATCCAGCTGAGAAGTAGGGCCGGATCCACTTCCCAAATTGGTTGATGGTTCACAAAGAGATCCCAGACAAGAACAACGATGCCCAGAGCGTTGGCCACTGGCGCAAACGTCAAGTGAATGAATGCACCAGAGATGGCAAGGCAGAGGCCCATCACGAGTGTAGGGAAGCGTGCTGAATCCTCTGCGGCTCCCATGAGAAGTGTAAAAGCTAGAAGGTTTAAAATCCAACTCCATCGGAGTGCCTTACCCCGCAAGTTGAAATATTGCGCAACCATAATCGGAAACCCAACAGAGGCCCAGAGGTAGGCTACAGCCATAGAAAATCGGGCTTTATTCGTGTTGCCGGCATAGTTGCCCAGACCGCCTTGAAGATCCAAGTTCAATTCAGGGTTAGCCAGGAAATGGACAAGGAAACATCCGACATAAAGTGCCGTAGTTGGGAGTGCGGTACGATAGGAAGGGCGGGAAATCACGAAAGTAGAGAAATCGGAGTTGGTAACACTGCGCCCGGAGTTGGTGTCGTTGGTAACATATTCAGAGTTGCGATCCAGCGCGCCTTTCCCAGCAAACTTCTTTTTCCAAATCTCCCTATGATCCACCACTTGATTTCATCAAGCTACCCTTTCGAATGAGTTTCGCCTCGCAATGATAGGTGATGCCATCCCCTATTTATAAACCCGCCGCGCTTCCGGATCGCCGCCGGACATGAGGTAGGCGATGAGGTCGCGGACTTCTTCGCCGCTGAACGCGTTGAGGAGCATGGGTGGCATTTGGGAGATGGGGGATTCTTCGATTTTGGCGATGTCGCTCAACTTGACGATGGTGGGTTTGAGCTCTTCCGAGGTTTTGACGGCGGGGTAAACTTTGGCGGTGGCGCCTTCTTCCACGACGAGGCCGGAGATGGCGGTGCCGTCTTTGAGGGTGACGATTTTGGAGCCGTATTGATCGGAGATGACGTTGCTGGGCTCGATGATGGATTCGAGGAGGTAGTTGGCGTCGAATTTGTTCTTCACGGTGGTGAGGTCAGGACCGATGTCGCCTCCGAGCCCGTCGAAGCGATGGCAGGCGGCGCAGGCGGCGGCGTGAAAGAGGCTGCGTCCGCGCTCGAAGCTGGCGTTGCGGAACTGGCCGCCGGTGGTGAATTTGGCGGCGGTGGCGACGGTCCAGTTCTGTCCGGGGCCGGCGGGAGGGACGATGGGGAAGTCGGGGACGGGGTTGAAGTTCTCTCCACTGATGTCCGCAAGGGCGGCGCGGTCGGCGTTGCTCAGATAACCGAGGACCTCGTCGCGCATGTTGGCGAGGAATTTGCCGAAGCTGTTGCCGCCGGGATACTTGGCGGCGGCGTTGATGAATTCGATGTAGGAGCGGCGCTGGTCCATGGTCCAACCCTTGCGCAGGTTGCGCAGCATGAAGGCGTAGTTGATCTCATGGGTGGGGGGATGGTTCTCGAGCATGGCGAGGACGCGGCCGCCGTAGCCTTTGTTGCGGCTGGCGAGTTCGGTCCAGTCGGGAACCTCGGTTTTGCCGGGGTTCTTGATGAGGTCGATAGTTTTGGCGATGACGTTGGGGGCTTCGAGGTAGACAAGAACACGCACCAGTTCGGTGGTGACGTTCTTGCTGGGGTGGGGGAGGTGAGGATCGAGCGACGCGATGATTTTCTCACGTTGTTCGGCAGTGGGTTGGCCGAGGCGAATGAAGGTGAGGGCGTAGGCGCGAAGGAGGCCAAGGAGCTGGGATTCGCTGAGGGTTTGCGGATCGAGTTCGAGGAGTGAGGTGACGAGGGCGGCTTGATGCGAGGTTTCGCCCATGCGTGCGAGGGCGACGGCACCGGTGATGCGGGCTTGCGGGTCGCTTTCTGCAAGGACGCGATCCGCCCAGGCTGAGGTGGGTTGGGCTTCCACGGCGAGGCGGGCGGCGTGGCGCAACCAGCGATCGGGGCTGGCGAGGTGGGGCCAGGCGGCGGCGAGAACCACGTCGGGATCGACGGCGGCATCGGTGTTCCCCACACCGTGGAAGGCTTCGAGACTGCGGCGAAGTTCGCGCGCTTCGTGGCCGGGCAGGGTGCCGGTCGCTGGGGCGGTGGATTCGTCACCAACGTAGGTGATGCGAAAGAGCGCGGACTGGGTATTGCGGCCGCCGATGGTGAAGTAGAAGGCGCCATCGTGGCCGATGATGGCGTCGGTCACGGGCAGCGGCGCCCCATAGCAGAAGGCCTCCTGTTCGCCGCGATAGCCGGCTCCGTCCGGGGTGAGGTGAATGGCGTAGATCGTTCCGAACGTCCAGTCGAGCGCGTAGATCGCATCCTGATAGTTGGCGGGAAACTTTGCGCCTTGTCCGCCGAGGACGCCGGTCGGGCAGCCGGGGCCAATGTCGACAATGGGAGGCAGGCTGTCCTCGTAATAGACGGGCCATTTGCCGGAACCGCTGCGCCAACCGTAATCGGAGCCACTAACGACGTGGTTGATCCGGGTCGGGCGATACCAGGGCGTGCCGAGATCCCATTCCATGTCGGCATCGTAGGTGAAGAGATCGCCAGCGCGGTTGAGGGCGATGTCGTATTGGTTGCGGTAGCCGGTCGAAATCAGCTCGTGGGTTTTGGTGACGGGATCGAATTTGGAGACCCAGCCGCCGGGGGCGAGGCGACCGCGGGCGTGGCCGTTGGCATCCCATTCGCGAGGGAGAAGTAGATCCTCATCCCAGGTCGGTACCTTGGAATTGGCGATGGAATCCGCTGGAGGGATGTTGGCGTGGTTGCCGCCGATGACGTAGAGGTGTTCGCCGTCTTCCGCGACGATGACGGCGTGGTTGCCGTGTTCGCCACCACCGCGCTCGGAGGGAAGCTCCTCGAAAGAGTCCAGTTGATCATCGCCGTTGGAGTCGGTGACTTTGTAGAGGTGGCCACCGTTCCTGTGAAAGTAGAGCGCGTCCTGGTGCCAGGTCATGCCCTGCGCGCCGGAGAGATCGACCGGCACTTTCTCGACGTTGACCTGCGGCTTCTCGGGATGCTCGCCGATGGTGATGCGATAGAGGCCTTTGCCGCCCTGATCGCTCGCGAGCAGGCGTCCGTTGCCATCGGTGGTGAGAGAAACCCAGCTTCCCTGCTCCTCCTTGGGAACCTTGTAGAGCAGTTCCACTTGGAATCCCTTGGCGACGGTGATGTTGGCGACATCGAGCGGGTCTTTGGCGGGATCGCTGCTTTTTCCGCCCGGACCGTTGAGACCGGCGACGCCCCACGGGCTGATGCCGAAATGGCCGTAGCTTTTGAGCTGCGCGTTCCAGCTTGAATCGTCAAAAGCCGGCGTTTCCCAGCCAGCCGGATTGGTCAGGCTGAGTTTCCAGGTTGGATCGGAAACGACATGGAGTTTTTCCCCATCGACGCCATCGATCTCCAGTTTGAGGACGAACGCGGCGACCCCGCCCCGGTTATGGGCTTTGACGGCGAAGGTGTTGGGTTTGCCCGGTTTCAGGAAGCGGGTCGCGTCCCAATGAAGAATGGGCGATCCCCAATCGGGCGCCGTGCCGATTTTTTCGCCATTGAGGAAGACATCGGCGCCGTTGTCGCAGGTTGCATAGAGCTTGGCGGGACCGATTTTGGCGGGAACATCGAAGGTTTTGCGGAGGTAGATCGGCTCGTTATCCGTTTTGTCCGCGCGCCAGATCCAATTGGGTTTGGGTTCTTCGG
>TARA_R110002096_G_scaffold130643_4_pt1 | contig 13158 bp, 6 predicted proteins | sample TARA_R110002096 | Tara Oceans TARA_R110002096 (sample SAMEA4397295) | marine metagenome | biome: Polar Biome; feature: [DCM] deep chlorophyll maximum layer (ENVO:01000326); material: water (ENVO:00002006), including particulate matter (ENVO:01000060) such as... | depth 35 m | reverse complement strand
ACCGCCGTCGACAATACGGTCACCGTTGACTACGACGTCAACGGTGTCGACCAGGCGGACTTGACCGATTCGGTCAGTTTCGTGGTTGACCGTCGAGTCGACTTTACGCTGGCCGCACAGGGTGCAGCTCTTGTAGACGTTACGCCAGGTGAAACGGATTCGTTCTTCGACTTCTTGTTGACCAACGATTCGAACTCACCACTCGACTTCTCGGTTGTTCTGACCGAGCTCGTTGGCGGAACTGTTCGTGGTGCGACCGACGATGCCAACATGGCACTGGTTGACTACGCAGTAAGTGCTGACTCTGTAGCAGGCACCGATCCGGATCCTGTCCGTGGCGGCGCGCAGTTCGTTGATCAGCTGGCGGCTGATGACAGCATCCGAATCCGCGTTTTCGGTGATGCTGCTCTGGCGATGACCAACGGCCAGATTGCCGGTGTTCAGCTCGACGCGATCGCGCGTGAGCCGGGCAGTGGTGCTGCGACAGCACTGACCGAGGATGCCAATACGGATCTGGGTATCGAGAATGTCTTTGCCGATGCTGACAACGATGCGACAGAGTCGGACTTCGATGGCTGGACGGTGGTGACTGCCGATCTGACGGTCGCAAAGAGCTATGCCGTTGTGGCTGGCGATTTGGGCAGCGGACTGCCGATTCCGGGCGCGACGATCGAGTACACGATCACCGTCGTGAACGGTAGTGCAACGGATGCGGAAGCAGTGAACCTGGTTGACGCTATCGACGCCGACACAACGCAGCTCCTGAACATTGCAGCCGCGCCGTACGGCGGAAACGATGTTTACGTTGACAACGATGGTACGCAGCTTACCTGCGACATCGAAGCCAACGGTGATGGTGATGGTTGCGACCTGGTGGCTGGGACAATGACGATCGGTGCTGCCGATCTCGCTGGCGGTATCACCGTTGCTGGAAACACGACCCTGACGATTCAGTACCAGGTACTGATTCCGGATCCGGACCCAACTCCGTAAGGACGTGTAGAGACGCATCACGGTGTTCAAAGGACGTAACACGTTGACAGGATGTCCGGCCGCTCAGGGGAGTGGCCGGCTTTTTGTCGCGCATGGCAGTGCCCCACCCGGGCGACGCGCATGCGAGTGTGCATCAGACCAACCCCGGGGGGAGCAACTGCTTCCCCCGCGGTACGTCTGGCGGACCTGCGGCACCGTAATCGCGAGGCTTTTTGCCTCGGTATTGGCGTCAGTTCTGGTGGCGGGTGCGGCACTTGCCGCCCCGCCAGGGGCTGTCATCGAGAATCAGGCAGCGCTCGTTTATACCGACCTGTCCGGCCAGCCGGCCAGCGTCGACAGCAACATCGTTGCAGTAACAACCGCAGTTGTACGCAGTCCTTCTACAGTCGAATTTACACGCGTGGTGACGGCAGGCTCGGGCAGCTACCAGGAGACCGTGGGTCCATCGGCGTGTTTGCAGACCGGTGCGTTCGTCAATCTCGCCGACCCTGTATTGCTGGGTGGCACGACGATTAATCCGGCACTGGTCCAGGACGTATCGCCCACACAGAGTTACAACACAGGCGAAGCGGCTTTTATCCGCCTGACTGACAGTGACCAGAACCTGGATTTCCAGGTTATTGAAACCGCAGTGGTCGTGGTCAGTGACGCGAGTAGCGGCGATAGCGAGACTATCCAGCTTACCGAGACCGGACTGAATACCGGCGTGTTCGCGGGCTACGTACCGATTGCGTCGGGGCAGGCAATGCCCGGCGACTGCGTGCTGCAGGGGATACCGAAGTCCACCATCAATGTTGATTATGGTGATCCGGCCGATCCCGCCGACACGAGCCAGGCGAGCGTTGTGCTCGACCCGGTGCAACGCGTATTTGAATCGCGAACCGGTACGGTTGTCAGTGGCGCCACAATTGAAATAGTGGATGCGGTCAGCGGACTGCCTGCGACAGTGTATGGAAATGACGGCGTCAGCCAGTTTCCATCCTCGATTGTCAGCGGCGGTACAGCAACTGACAGTTCCGGCACCGTATACGTATTCGCAGCGGGTGAGTACCGGTTCCCGGTCGTCCCCGATGGCAACTACCGATTGGTCGTTACGCCACCGTCGGCCTACGCGGCACCGTCTTCGGCGTCGATTGCCGCATTGCAAGCCTTGCCCGGTGCACCCTGGGCACTCAGCCCGGCGTCATTCGGGGCAGAGTTCAGTAAAAGTGGTGACGTGTCGATAGCCGTCGACATTCCGCTCGACCCTCAGGCTTCGGCACTGTTCCTGCAGAAGCGAACACTGACGACAACAGCAGCACCGGGTGACTTCGTTCGCTATGAATTGTTGCTGGAAAACACTTCGAGCAGCGGTGTTGCTGCCGATATTGTCGTAACAGATCAATTACCCTCCGGCGTGCGCTATGTAGCAGGCTCGATGAGTGTCAATGGCCTGAATGTCGCGGACCCGGAAATCGATGCGGCGCTTAACACCATGCAAATTGATATACCCGATTTGCCGGTTGGCGTTCGCGCCCAGATTTACTACGTCGTCGAAATTATCGGCGGCAAACGCAACGAAGAACTGATCAATACGGCGACGGCGTTTGCCGGCGGCGGGCTGTTGTCGAACGAATCCAGTGCCGCTATTCGCCTGACGGAAGATCTGTTCCGGTCGACCGGTACCATTATCGGGCGCGTACTCGAAGCAGACTGCAGTCAGGAGACTTTCGCAGAGGATCAGGGTATTGCCGGTATTCGCGTTTATCTCGAGGACGGTCGCTATGCCGTATCCGATGCTGGCGGTCGTTTCCACTTTGAGGGCGTTGAACCCGGTACCCATGTCGCACAAATGGACACGGTTACGATACCTGCCTGGTTCGAACTTATCCCGTGTGGACTCGCGCCCGGATTTGCGGGCCGCGCCGATTCGCAATTTGTCAAACTGTCGCGCGGTGGATTGCAACGTGCGGACTTTTACCTGCGCCGCAAGGAACCGCCGAATGGTCGCGTCGATATCGAGATGCGCAATGCCGGCACGGACAATACCGAGCAGGTTGTCTACGAAGTCATCCTGAGCGGCATTGGTAATGTCGAAATCGACAACATCAGCCTGATGGTCGTGCTGCCGGCCGGCGTTACTTACAAAGCGGGCAGTTTGCGCGTAAACGGGAAGACGGCGAGTGAACCGCATATTTCCGGCCCGGCTGTTTCGGTACCGGTGGCGAGCCAAACGGGCAACTGGCAAAACACCGTGTCGTTTGTCGCGAACATTGATGCAGAAGTCGATGGCGAACTCACTGCCAGGGCGGTCGCAAAATTCGACACGCCCATGGCCGAAAAACAGCGGACCCCCGTCGTTGAAACACGCATGTTGCGGGAGCCGGCCGTGGTCCGGAACGAAGGCTACGTTCTGGATCTGAAGTTTGACGTACTTTCTGATCGGCTGTCGCCACAGGATATTGCGCAGCTCGACAGCCTGGTCGATGACTGGCAGGGCGTAAGCAACATAAAATTATCAGCGGTCGGACACAGCGACAGTCAGAAAATCAGTGCGCGAAATCAACATCGTTTCGCCAATAACTACGTGTTGTCCCAGGCGCGCGCAATGTCGGCAGCAATGTACGTTGCCGACGCATTGAAAATTCCAGGCAGCAATATCCAGGTGGAAGGCCGCGGCCCGGACGACCCGGTCGCCGACAATGCCACTGCAGCAGGGCGCCAGAAAAACCGTCGCGTCGAAATGGCAATTACCGGAATTCGCCCGACAAAACCGTCGTTCCTCGAAGTGACACAGAAGTCCAGCGGCATCGAAGAAACTCCGACAGTTGGCGCAATCCCGGGTATGGAGAAGCCGCAGCGACGGAACTTCAATGCCAATGACGACCTGGGCATGCCGTCGTCGCAACACGAGCCGCCAATCGAAACCCTGCAGCCCGGCTACGCCATGTTGTTGCCGGAGGCTGGCTATGCACCGGCAATCGCGTCGACAAAAGTTTCGATTCAACACGCGCCTGGTCAGAGCGTGGAACTGACACTGAACGACAGTCCTGTCAGCAAGCTGAATCTGGATAGTGTCGACACCAATGCCGCAGGTACGATCGCGATTACGCGCTGGGCCGGTGTCGATCTCGTGGATGGCGCGAATGAATTGCGTGCCGTGATCTGGAATGCCGACGGCAGCAAGGCAAAAGGCATACGCCGCACGATTTATTTCACCGGTACGCCGATCCGGGCGGAATTTGCGCCTGAGCTGTCAAATCTTGTGGCAGACGGAAAAACCATGCCGGTGATTGCGGTGCGATTGTTTGATCGCAGTGGCAAGCCCTCTCGGGCAGGGATGATTGGTCGTTTTCGTGTTAACTCGCCGTATCGATCGGCATGGGATGTCGAAAACGACCGCAAGAACGCGCTGGTCGAAATCGGGGAACGCAGTGCAAGCTATCGAGTCGATGCCGACGGCGTCGCTTACCTGGACCTTGAGCCGACGACACAGACGGGGGAGGTTACTGTCGTCTTGCCGTTCGAGAACTATCGTGAGCAGGAAATCAGGGCCTGGCTGAAACCGGCGCAACGCGACTGGATCCTGGTCGGTTTCGCCGAAGGCACCGCAGGATACAACACGCTGTCTGACAATGTGGCGGCGGCGGCCGCTGCGGGTTTCGAGGATGAATATTACGATGACGGGCGGGCCGCTTTCTTTGCGAAGGGGTCGATAAAGGGCGAATTCCTGCTCACGCTCGCGTTTGATTCCGCGCGGGATCGTGACGAGGTTCGCGATCGTTTCGAGACGGTTGTCGACCCGAATGCTTACTACAGCCTGTATGGCGATACCGCGGAGCAGCGCTACGAAGCAGCAAGCCAGCGCAAGATATACGTCAAGCTGGAACGCAGCCAGTTCTATGCGTTGTTCGGCGACTATGACACCGGCTTATCGGTGGCTGAATTGTCGCGCTACCAGCGACGTTTTAATGGTTTGAAGAGTGAGTATCGCGGCGAGAACTTTGGCTATACGGCTTTCGCGGCGGAAACAGACCAGTCGTTCAATCGCGATGAAATTCAGGGTGATGGGACATCGGGCCTGTATCAGCTCAGTGCGGCTCCGATCATCGCGAATAGTGACAAGGTGCGGATCGAGGTACGCGACCGATTTGACTCCGGCATTGTCTTGAGTACACAAAACCTGTCGCGGTTTCTTGACTACAACATCGATACACTGAGTGGCACGTTGTACTTCAAGCGGCCAGTGCCGAGTCGTGACCTCGATTTCAATCCGGTATTTATTGTCGCCGAGTACGAATCGGTTTCCGCATCCAGAGACGATGTCGTTGCCGGCGGTCGTGTCTCGGTACGAAGCAGCAGTGATGCCGTGGAGTTCGGGGTGACCCATATTAGCGACGCCACCCAGGGCGCTGAAGCCGACCTGACTGGCGTTGACCTGCGTTGGCAAATTAATGACGAGACGGTCCTGAAGGCCGAAGTTGCTGATTCAAGTGCGACAATCAGCGGCGTTGATCAGGGCGGATCGGCACATAGCCTCGACCTTGAACACAACGGTGAGAAAGTCGATGTGCGTGCCTACATGCGCGAAGTTGACGACGGGTTCGGGCTGGGATACCAGTCTGAAGCCGATCGCGGTGTGCGGCGACTAGGGGTCGATGCGCGCGCCGATATTGGCGAACGTTTTGCGGTGGAAGGCGAGGCGAGCTGGCAACAAAACCTGCAAACCGAGGCCATTCGCAATGTTGCACGTGCCCTGGTTCGTTACGAAAAAGACAATTTCACAGCGCGTGCCGGTTTGGCACATGCCGAAGACAAATTCGAGGATGGCGAGAAGCGCACCAGTCAGCTATTCGAGGCCGGCGTTGCGCAAAAAGTCCTCGACGGAAAACTGCGCCTGCGGCTCAGCGGCAGTGTTACGGTCAATGAAGATGCAGAGAATCTCGACTACCCCAGCAGCGTGATTGTCGGTGCGGACTACCGCGTTATGGATGGTGTGGACCTGGTCGCGGAATATGAAGACGCGAGCGGCAGCGATATCGACGCAAGCATGAGTCGGGTTGGCGTTCGTGCGACGCCGTGGAGCAGGGCGCAGATCAACTCGTTCCTGACCAATGAGACCACAGAGTTCGGTCCGCGATTGTTTGCCAATCTCGGCCTGATCCAGGGATTCCAGCTGAACGACAAGTGGATTGTCGATGTGGGCGTCGACCAGGCGAAGACCATTGTCGATTCGGCTGCGCGCCAGTTCGACGCGGACCGGGTACTCGGCAGCGGTAGCGTTAACGACGACTTCTTTGCGACCTTTGTTGCTGCCATGTATACCTCGGATACCTGGAGTGCGAACAGCCGTATCGAGTTGCGGGACTCGGATGCCGAAGAACGCGTCACGATGTTAATGGGGTGGTATCGCGAACCCTCATCCGGTCACGGACTGTCCGCTGCACTGACACATTTCGAGGCCGATACGTCACTCGGCACGGAAATGTCGCAGACCAATTTGCGCTTTGGCTGGGCTTACCGCCTGGCAGACAGCAAATGGTCGTTCCTGAATCGTATCGACCTGTTTTCAGACCAAATGACATCCCAGTCACAAGTGCAGGACAGCTGGCGTATTGTGAATAACTTTAACGCCAACCGCCGCTTTAACGCGGCAACGCAGCTGTCCCTGCAATACGCATCCAAGTACGTGCAGAGTGATTTTGACGGCGACAGCTACAGCGGCTACACGGACCTGATCGGCATAGACATGCGGCACGGTTTCAAAGAGCGCTGGGACGTTGGCGTCAACACTAGTGTTTACCATTCCTACCAGTCCAGCGTCATCGACTACGCCTTCGGCGTGGATGTTGGTTACAACGTCGGCACCAACATGTGGTTGACGCTCGGCTACAATTTCGCGGGCTTCGACGACGACGACTTCGCGGCAGCCCGTTACACGGCGTCAGGGCCCTACCTGCGATTTTCGATCAAGGCGGACCAGCATTTGTTAAAGCGCATCGCCGGACGGCGGTAATCCGGGTCAATCGCGGTCATTCGGCCGCGCCAAATCACAGCGAACCGTGTAATCTTGCGGCCGTGAAATCCTTGACTGAACTCTTCGGCGAGCAAAGCCCATTTAACGACCTGTTGCCCGGCTTTCAGCCGCGCGCGGGCCAGGGCTGGATGGCGGAAGCTGTTGCCGAAGCGATTAAAGACTCCGGCAAACTGGTGGTCGAAGCCGGAACCGGCACCGGCAAGACCTTTGCCTACCTGATACCGGCGCTGTTGAGCGGCCGAAAAACCATCATCAGTACCGGTACCAAGGCACTGCAGGATCAGTTGTATCACCGCGACTTGCCAATCGTCAGCAAAGTCATAGGCCGGCCGGTGACAACGGCGTTACTGAAAGGTCGCGCCAACTATCTTTGCCTGCATCGGCTGGACCTGGCGTCAGTCAGCGACCCGACCCTCGCGAGCGACCTGAATGCGGTCAGCGAATGGCGCTATCGCACCGGCAGCGGTGACAAGGCGGAACTGATCGAGGTGCCGGAAGATTCGCCGGTCTGGCCGCTGGTGACATCGACGGCCGACAATTGCCTCGGTCAGAAGTGCCCGGAGTATGCCAAGTGCCATGTCGCCAAGGCACGCAAGGCCGCACAAGACGCTGACCTGGTGGTCGTCAATCACCACTTGTTACTGGCCGATCTGGCGATGAAGGAAGAGGGTTTTGTCGAATTCCTGCCGGGCGCGGAGGCGATCATCCTTGACGAGGCACACCAGATTCCGGACCTCGCGGTACAGTTTTTCGGTGTGTCGCTTGGCAGCCGGGAGATAGAGCGATTTATCGATGAAACACGCGCTGCGACGCTGCCATACTCGCAGCCGGAACTGAATCGTCGCGTCGATGCACTGCAAGCGGCCGCGCGTGAGTTGCGCGCGAAGGCACCGCGCAAGGAAGGTCGCAACGAACTCGCCGACGTCATGCAGGAGCTGCGGCCCGTATTCGACTCTCTCGCGCATGCATTGCACGAATTGCAGACGGCGATTGCCGGCCTCGGTAACGCCTCGATAGAACTCGAAAAGCTTCACGATCAATGCGTTGCGATGGCCGAGCGCCTCGCTGTGCTCGTTAGCGAAGACGCCTGGGACGGGCTGCGCTGGCTGGAGATTCATGCGCGCAGTTTGCGGCTGCACCTCACTCCGCTGGACGTGTCCGGAAAGCTGAACGGACTGATCAATAATGACTACCAGGCTTGGATATTTACCTCCGCGACACTCGCAATCGGTGACGATTTCTCGCATTTCGGTGCGCGTCTCGGCCTCGATGGTGTCGCCGGTGTCAGTTTTCCCAGTCCGTTTCCCATTCAGCAAAACGGATTGATTTACCTGCCGCAAGGCTTACCGCAGCCGTCGGACCCGCGTCACACGGACGCGATGTTGCAGGAAGTGACACCGCTGCTCGATTTTTCCACGGGCGGCATGTTTTGCCTGTTCACCAGTCACCGGGCGTTGAACAATGCACGCAAATGGTTTCGCAATAACAAGTCTGCATTGCGTGGCCGCAGTCTGCTGGTACAGGGCGACGCACCCCGTGACGACCTGTTGCGGCGGTTTCGTCAGAAGGGTGACGCGGTCCTGCTGGGTACCGGCAGTTTCTGGGAAGGTGTGGATGTCCGTGGACCCGCACTCAGCATCGTTGCGATTGATAAGTTGCCCTTTGGGTCCCCGTCGGACCCGCTGATGATGGCCCGCCTCGAGTATCTGCGGCGGCAGGGCGCCAATGGCTTCATGGAACACCAGCTGCCACAGGCGGCGCTGGCATTGAAACAGGGAGCGGGGCGGCTGTTGCGCGACCACAAGGATTTCGGCGTCGTCGTGCTGTGCGATCCGCGCATTAAAGGCAAACGCTACGGGCAAATATTCCTTGATTGCCTGGCGCCGATGCCATCGACATCGGCATTGAACGAAGTCTCAAGTTTTTTCGCGGCTCACCAGCGCAGCGGGGATGTCGCGTGAAACGCCTCGCGCTGGATACCTCGTCGCTCGCGTGCAGCGTCGCCCTGCAGGTCGACGATGCAATATTCGAGCGCCATGAAGAGACCCCGCGCGAACATACCCGTCTGCTCATGCCGATGATTCGGAATGTGCTGGATGAAGCCGGCTGTAACCTGACATCGCTTGATGCGATAGTGCTCGGCAACGGGCCCGGCTCATTCATCGGCATGCGCATCGCGGCCTCCGTTGCACAAGGCCTGGCGCATGGCGCGGGACTGCGTATTGTCCCGGTATCCTCGCTGGCCGCGGTCGCAGCACAGGTGTTTGCCGAATCGAACGCAAGCCATGTCGCGGTCGCGCAGGATGCGCATATGAGCGAGGTGTATCTCGGTCTTTTTGCCCGCGGTCCGGCTGCATTGCCGCAGCCACTGGTGGCAGAACGCTTGCATGCGGGCGGTGTGATCGCCGAACTCGACGCGGCCAGCAATTGTGTGGCCGCGGGATATGGCTGGATTCGCTACCCGGACTATCTCGCCAGTAACGCGGGGCGAATTTCAGGTGCCCCCGATGTGCTGCATCCACGGGCAAGTTTTCTGCTGGCGCTGTCAGCGGATTCCGCCCTGGTGGAGCCGCAGGACATTGAACCGGCCTACCTGCGCAGTAAAGTCGCAGCGCGGCCAGGAGAATCGCAGCCGTAACAGTCCTGTAATATTAGGCTGATTGAATGCGAGGCTGCGTCCCACGAACCAGGTTGCCGAGAGAGCATGAGCGCGAAGAAAGTCCTGATAGTAGAAGATGAAAAGCCGATCCGAGACATGATCGCGTTTCATCTGTCCCGCGCGGGATACGACGTTCTGGAAGCCGCCGATTGCCGCACGGCGAGGACACTGCTGGCCGATGAGCGCCCGGATATTGCACTGGTGGACTGGATGCTGCCGGACATGAGCGGCCTCGAGCTGACAAGGAATCTAAAGCGCGACGACGAACACGAAGACCTGTCGATTATCATGCTGACTGCGCGCGCGGACGAGCACGACAAGGTGTCCGGGCTGGACGGTGGTGCCGACGATTACATTACCAAGCCATTTGCTCCTCGTGAACTGATCGCCCGGATCCAGGCAGTGCTGCGTCGCTCACAAGGCGGTGGCGACGGCAGGTTGACCATGGGTTCGCTGCAACTGGACTCACTGGGTCACCGCGTATCCAGCGACGGTGTCGAAGTGAAGCTGGGGCCTACAGAATATCGCTTGCTCGAATTCCTGATGACGCACCCCGATCGGGTGTACAGCCGGGCACAATTGCTTGATCGGGTATGGGGTGCGAATGTTTATGTCGAGGAACGCACCGTTGACGTGCATGTACGTCGTTTGCGCAAGGCCCTGTCAGACACACAGGCCGACCGGTACATTCAGACGATCCGTGGTTCCGGCTATCGCTTTTCAACGCAGGTCAAATAACGGCGATGTCACAATCGGCCAGAAAATTCATCGCAATGCTGCTGCTGGCACTGGCTGCCGGTGCCCTGATCGGCTGGCTTTATGGGCGACCACTGACCGGATTGCTGGTTGCAGCCCTGTTCTGCCTGGCCTGGCAAACGCGGCAGTTGCTCGCTTTCGAACGAGCGCTGCGAACCGATAACTTTGACCAGTTTCGCTATGGTGAGGGTATCTGGGAACAGCTTTTTTCACGTTTTCGCTTCGAGCGTGAGCGCGGTAGCCGGCGCAAGGCAGCCTACCGGCAACTGCTCAGGGAAATCCGCAAATCGACAGATGCGATGCCCGATGGTGCCGTAATTCTCGACGCGAACAATGAAATCGTCACCTGCAATAAAGCCGCGTCGGGGCTGGCAGGGTTAAAGCGCAAGAAGGACCGAGGTCAGCGGATAGATAATATCTTGCGCGATGCGCGACTTGCGGCGCTGGTTCACGAAGCCGATGCCGATCAGTATGTCGAGATTCCATCACCACTGGATGAGGATGAATGGCTGAATTGTCGCGTCGTACCCTACGGTGCGGATCAAAAACTCCTGCTCATTCGTGATGTCACCGAGGCCAAACGATTAAACAAGATGCGTCGCGACTTCGTCGCCAATGCGTCGCACGAGCTGCGCTCGCCGCTGACCGTGATCAGCGGTTACCTCGAGGCATTGTCTGACGACGAGGCACTGCCGTCGCAGTGGCATGGCCCGGTCTCGCAAATGCAAAACCAGTCGGCGCGCATGAACCAGATACTTGTCGAGTTGCTGGAACTGTCACGTCTCGAAAGTGCCGGTGCCGCCAGTCGTGAAGAAGCTGTCGATATAGCCGCGCTGGTACACGATGTTGCGGCATTGCTTGCGAACGATGAGGCAGGCGCCAGTATCGAGCTTGGCGATATTTCGGGGTTTCGTCTGCTTGGCAAGCGCGCGGAAATCGAATCCGTCCTGGTCAACCTGTTGTCGAACGCGATCCGGCATACGCCAGCCGATGGCCATATTACGGTGAGTTGGCAGGTGGATCTCAATGGTGCGAGCCTGGTCGTCGAGGACACCGGGATCGGTATTGAGCCCGAGCACCTGCACCGGTTGACGGAGCGCTTCTTTCGGGTCGATCGTGGTCGCAGCCGCGACGACGGCGGCGTTGGCCTTGGGCTCGCAATCGTCAAACACGTACTGGCGCGACATGATGCCGAATTGGATATTGCCAGCGAACCGGGCGTTGGCAGCCGATTCAGCTGCAAATTCCCCGCCGATCGTATTATTTCTTCATCTAAATCCTGATTGTAATGAAACTGCAATGTTTTCGTCATATAAGGGCAACACTACGGGCGCGATGCCGCGGCCGTTTTCGTTCTGCTCTGGAAAACAGGGCCAAAATCAGGATTCGAAACAATGTATTTCAAGCCAAGCGTATTGCTCATGCTGGCGGTGATGGCCGCCCTAACCGGTCCTGCCATGGCCGCTGAACCGGTCTCCGTGACGAACTGGAGCGATCGCATCGCGTTCAAGGGGGATTTTCGCCTTCGCTACGAGTCGATTGACGAGCAGTTCGAGGAGAGTCGTGACCGCATGCGATTCCGCGCACGCTTTGGCCTCAGTGGACAGCTGCATGACAACGTCAAGATTGTCTTGCGGCTGGCAACCGGCGGCGACAACCCGGTCTCCACAAATCAAACATTTGACGATGGCTTTTCGACCAAGGACATCGGACTTAACCTGGCGTATGTCGACTGGCGTGTGAATGACCGGCTCGCGATCAACGTCGGCAAAATACCCAATCCGCTGTTTCGTGCCGGCGGTGCCGGTTTAATCTGGGATGGCGACCTGACTCCGGAAGGGATTACCGCGAACTTCCAATCCGGCATGTTCTTCGCGACGGGCGCGGGTTTTTCTGCCGAAGAGCGCAGTTCGGCCGATGATTCGCTGCTGTATGCCGTGCAGGGCGGTGTTAAAGTTGACATCGGCAATACCGGGAAACTCACGGCGGGCGCCGGGTACTTTTCGTATTCCGACACCGTCGGCAATGCGCCATTTTATAATGGCAGGCCCAAAGGCAATTCTGTTGATCTCGGTGGGAACTACCTGTTTGAGTACCGCAACAGCGAAATTTTCGCGCAGTTTGACACCAGCGTTAGTGACTGGGCAGTGCGCTTGTTCGCGCACTACACACAGAACCACGAAGTCAGCAACGAGGATACCGCGTTTGCACTGGGTGCGAAGCTTGGCTCAGCAAAGAAAAAGGGCGAGTCCGAGTTTTCCGTGACCTACCAGGACATCGAGGCGGATGCGGTTATCGGGACATTCAGCGATTCAGACTTCGGTGGCGGTGGCACCGATTCCAGCGGCTACATTGTAAAGGCCAAATACGGTGTGTCTGAAAGAATATTCCTCGGTGGAAGTTTTTTTATTAATGATGTTGATCGATTCCAGGGTATCGAACACGACTATAATCGTCTGCAGATCGACCTGGAATTCAAGTTCGACTAATCGGAGCAATCATGGAAGCCTCAGACTTGACCGGCCATATTTCAAAACGATTCAACAAAGACTTAGAGGACCTGCGCAGCATGGTTCTCTCAATGGGTGGTCTCGTAGAAAGCCAGTTGCAACGCGCGATTACTGCGATCGTCAGCGGCGACAGCGAATTGGGCCTGAAGGTCGCTAACGACGACTACAAGGTTAACGACCTGGAAGTCAGCATCGACGAGGAGTGTGGGCGCATCCTGGCGATG
>TARA_R110002096_G_scaffold296811_10_pt1 | contig 13164 bp, 11 predicted proteins | sample TARA_R110002096 | Tara Oceans TARA_R110002096 (sample SAMEA4397295) | marine metagenome | biome: Polar Biome; feature: [DCM] deep chlorophyll maximum layer (ENVO:01000326); material: water (ENVO:00002006), including particulate matter (ENVO:01000060) such as... | depth 35 m | reverse complement strand
CCACACCTGATTGTCAGCAATCCATTGCGCAGTACTGATCAGGGGACTTGACAGGATTGCAGCTTTCAGACCATCGGGTCTGCGGGCGGCATATTCCGCCGCGAGCGTTCCGCCCCAGCTGTGTCCGGCAATAATCACGTCCTTCAGGTTAAGCGCCGCCCGGATATGGTCAATTTCTGCGACAAAACGTTCTACGGTCCAGTTTTCCGGGTTGTTGGGGCGATCTGAATTTCCGGTTCCCAGCTGATCATAAAGAATAACCGGATAGGCATCGGCCAAGGCGACATAAGGCATATTGGTGCGATGAATGCCGCCGGGGCCCCCGTGCATGACAATAATGGCTGGGGCTTTACCAATATGTTCGGCGCCATTCAGGCGATACCAGATGCGCCCCCCATCTACATTAATATACCCGGCTATTTCCGGGTCCTGATGCGCAACCGCCGGAGAGAGAGGGAGCAGAAAAAGAATTATCACGAGTAATTTTAAATGCCGCATGTCCAGTCGCCCCTTGTCATTGGTGGTGTTTTATTCTTATAAGATATTAACCTATAACTCACTTTATCGCGAAAGGCAAAAGGGCCGTTTTATCATGAGTAACGCCAATCTTTATGAGCTGTTCCTGTCCCGTTTCCCTACTGACAGGACGAAACCTTTTCTGCAACGGGAAGATGGACGTTCGCTCAGCTACAGTGACATGGACTTGCTGTCGGCCAGAATGGTCACCGTTCTGAAAGATAACGGCCTGACAAAAGGAACCCGATTACTGGTGCAGGTTGAAAAATCCATGGAGGCCGTTTGCCTGTATCTTGCTTGCCTGAGATCAGGGGCGGTTTATTTACCCCTGAACACGGCCTATGTGTCTGCGGAAGTGACCTATTTCGCCGAAGATGCCCGGCCGGCCCTTATGGTATTGCCGGAAGACAAGATTGCACTCTTTACAGCCCAGAGCCATCGGGCGATGACCATGACTGATTTCATGCGAGCCGCGACCACAGCCACTCCTTGCCCGGAACTGGCCCAGGTCGAAAAGGATGATCTGGCCGCCATCCTCTACACTTCCGGTACAACCGGTCGGTCGAAGGGCGCCATGCTTAGTCATGACAATCTGGCCAGTAACGCCCTCGCTCTGCATAAGATATGGCATTGGCAGGCGGATGACGTCCTGCTGCATGCGTTGCCAATTTTTCATGTCCACGGCCTGTTTGTCGCTTTGCACTGCGCCCTGCTCGGAGGCTCTACGGTCTGGTTCCTGCCTTCTCTTGATATCGATGCCTTAATTCGACTGATCCCGCGCAGCACAGTTCTTATGGGGGTACCGGCCTTTTATACCCGGCTCTTGCAGCATACGGATTTCAATCGCGACCTTTGCCGCGCCATGCGGGTTTTTATCTCAGGGTCCGCCCCTTTGCTCAGTGAAACCTTCACCCGGTTTGAACAGGTCACCGGACACCGGATACTGGAACGTTACGGCATGAGCGAGGCAGGCATGATTACCTCCAACCCCTATGAGGGAGACCGGGTTGCGGGAACCGTTGGTTTTGCCCTGCCTGATGTTCAGCTGCGCATATGTGATGATCAGGGCGAGATGGTCCCTTGCGGCGAAATAGGAACATTGGAATATAAAGGACCAAATCTGTTTCAAGGGTATTGGGAAATGCCGGAAAAAACGGCGGCTGAAATGCGGCCCGATGGCTATTTTATTTCCGGTGATCTGGCGGTGTCTGACACTGAAGGCCGTATATCCATCGTCGGGCGGGCCAAGGATCTGATTATTTCCGGGGGATATAATATCTATCCCAAAGAAATCGAAACGGCCCTGGATAAAATCCCCGGCATTCTGGAAAGCGCCGTCATCGGCGCCCCGCATCCTGATCTCGGAGAACAAGTCGTTGCCGTCGTCATCCGGCAACCATCCACTACAATAGAAACACGGGACATCCAGGGCAAACTGTCAGAACAGCTCGCCCGGTTTAAGCAGCCGCGCCACATCATTTTTCGGGATAGCCTTCCCCGGAACACCATGGGCAAAGTACAGAAGGCCATGCTGAGAGAAGAAATTACGCTATAAACATACACTAAAAAACAACCTATAAGTGTTTATTGTTTGGGGGAATTGTATTTATTTCAATAGGATATAATTATTAAATATCAATAATTTACATGTTGAAATATATGCAAAATTAAATTAATAATTGATTTTCTTACCGACCTATTATTATATGACATATCGATTAATAAGTGTAAAATATTCTGACAGAGTGTCGGAAAACTTTACACTTTTACAGTCGCTCACTTGCCGGAAGAAACGCTCCAAATTAAGATAAGCAGGCAAGATACTCCCCTTTTTATAACTTTGGCACACTACATGCATATGCAGATGATGTATGTACAGGTTATTGCATGCGTATAAGTAACAATAAATATAGGATTGGATAATGAAAAAGTTTTTAGTAAGCAGCATTGCTGCCATAACAGCGATGATGTCATCTGCATCAGCGGCAGTCGTTCAGATTGATGCATTCAGCACAGGCTGGTATGATAGCGTTTTGGGTTTCCACTATGCGTGGAGTAATACAACAGCGGGTCGTAACCCTGCATTTGGGTCAGTATTCCGCGACTATTTCGCCTTTGACCTTTCCAGCATTGCCGGCCTTCCCGGAAATGTTAGAAATGTTAAAATTACCTTCCGCGATATTGAAGGAAAGTATGATAGTATAGACCCGACAGAAACCTTTCAGTTGAGTTCTTTTGAAGGTGATATAGATGACCTGATCTCCGAGAATTTCACGGGAGGTGCCGATCCTTATGACCAGGCCGGTGGCCTCGCCTTATATAGCGACCTTGGGGATGGCGATGTTTATGGAACACGGGTTATTAAGAAGCCAGGCGCAACCGTCTTTCCAAACGGTTTTACCGTCTATATTATGGATGAATTCACCATGGCCCTGTCCAGCAGCGCCGTAGATAATATGAATGCGGCTCTTGCTTCTCTGGATCAACGCTTCGCTATTGGCGGACAACTGACGTCTTTGTCAGACAGAACGGATTTTGAAGCTATTTTTTCCGCCAGCCAACCCTCGTTTGGTGGACCAGCCTTTATCACCGTTGAAGTACCGGAACCAGCGCCTGTTGCGCTACTTGGTCTTGGGTTGTTAGGTATTGCGGCCGTCCGCCGTCAAAGACTATCCCGAAAGGCATAAATATTACCTAAAAAAATGGCAGAGGTTTAAAAGCCTCTGCCATTTTTACATTTACAGCTCTTCCGGCTTATTCGTAGGAAGGACTGATTTTCGACTTGCCACGCTGGTTCAACAACCTTAACCGCAAGGCATTCAGTTTGATAAAGCCTTCCGCATCCCGCTGGTCATATACTTCATCTTCTTCAAAGGTGACATGTTCCATGGAATAAAGCGATTCTGGAGATTTACGCCCAACCAGATGCACGCCGCCTTTATAGAGTTTCAGACGCACAGTACCACAGACATTTTCCTGAGATTTATCGATTAGGGCCTGCAGCATCTCCCGCTCTGGCGAGAACCAGAATCCGTTGTAAATCAGTTCGGCATATTTCGGCATCAGTTCGTCTTTGAGATGCATGGCTCCCCGATCCAGCGTGGTGCTTTCAATGCCCCGATGAGCCGTCAGAAGAATTGTACCACCCGGTGTTTCATAAATACCGCGTGATTTCATCCCGACAAACCGGTTTTCCAACAGATCAAGGCGGCCGATGCCATTGGCTCCGCCCAGTTCATTGAGTTTGGTCAGCAATGTGGCCGGAGACATTTTTTCGCCGTCAATCGCAACCGCATCACCTTTTTCAAACTCGACTTCGATATAGGTCGCCTTATCCGGCGCCTCTTCCGGAGAAACAATGCGGTTATAAACATATTCCGGGCTTTCTTCCCATGGATCTTCCAGCAATTTGCCTTCGCTGGAGGTATGCAGGAGGTTGGCGTCTACGGAGAAAGGCGACTCGCCGCGTTTGTCTTTCGCGACCGGAATTTGATGTTTCTCGGCATAATCAATCAGCTTCGTACGACTGTTCAGATCCCATTCCCGCCATGGGGCGATCACAGTAATTTCCGGATCAAGGCCATAATAGCCGAGTTCAAAGCGGACCTGATCGTTGCCCTTGCCCGTCGCCCCGTGACAGACGGCGTCGGCGCCCACGGCATGGGCAATTTCAATCTGGCGTTTGGCAATCAAAGGACGGGCGATGGCCGTACCAAGAAGATAAACCCCTTCATAAAGCGCATTGGCTCGGAACATGGGGAAAACATAATCGCGGGCAAAATCTTCGCGCAAATCTTCGATGAAAATTTCCTTGACCCCGAACATCTCTGCTTTTTTACGGGCCGGTTCCAACTCCTCGCCCTGCCCCAGATCGGCGGTGAAAGTGACCACTTCACAATTGTAGGTGTCCTGAAGCCATTTCAAAATAATGGAGGTATCCAGGCCGCCAGAGTAGGCGAGAACGACTTTTTTAATCTCTTTGCTCATCATATATCCTTCACAATCCGGACAAAATGTTCCCGGGATTACTGTTATGCGGGCGCAGTATAGGTAAAAGCAATCCCGACGCAACCTTTTCCTACATAAATACTACTTAATTATTCTGATAAAAAATAATTATCAGAATAATATTCGATTTAGATGACAATAAAAGAATATTATTTTGATTTAGTGAAAAAGCATGACCGCACCATACATATTATATAAGGTTACCATACTATAGAATACCCAAAAGGAGGAGAAATGCTGAATGTTTTTGCGTGCTTTAGTGAGCTATCTTTTAATCTCCTGTCTGATCGTACCGTCAGGTTTTGCAAAAAGCAGCCTGACAGATAACATTCGCATCTCCAGCAAAAATCTGGGGTATGATCTTCAGTATAGGGTGTATCTTCCAGATGGCATGACGCCTTCTCACAAGTTACCGACAATCTATATTACCGATGGACAATGGTATCTGACCCAGGGAAAATTTAATGAAGTGCTTGACCGGGAAATCGCGGCAGGCGCCATTGACCCCGTGATTGCCATCTTTATTGATAATCGGAATCCTGACGACCTGTCCGAGATAAGGCGGAACCGGGAATTTTTTTGCAAAAAAAATATGTCGAATTCTATACCAAGGAACTGGTTCCGGAAATTGATGCACAGTACTCCACCCAGCCTGATCGTACAGAGAGAGTCATAATAGGGGTTTCATTTGGCGGAATAAACGCGGCATGTTTCGGTTTGATGGCATATCCCACATTTGAAGGTATCGCCATGCAGTCACCGGCCAATGACAAACATGTTGGGCTGATGACGACGTTATATAAAGAAGAGGAAAAGCGGCCACTTAAGATATTTATGTCTGTGGGCACGCTTAACGACAATACGGCGGCGGGACGACGGTTTAAACGCACTCTTGTCGCCAAAGGTTATGATGTGACATACAAGGAAACCAGACAAGGCCACAACTGGAAAAACTGGCGTCCCCTGCTTGATGATCTTTTAAGGACTTTTTTTGGCCCCCAATAATTTAATCCGTCTAAAACAGGGATCTTGTCTGATGCGTCTTTCGATTTTTTTATTGTCCTTTTGGCTGTCGCTCAGCGGCGCCTTTGCCCAGTCTATTGGCGATTTATGGCGCGAGGCCGGGACGGCCTATAACCAGAAAGACTATCCGCAGTTTATCACCAAAATGAGGAAAATTGAACAGATCCGCCCCTACCAGCTTGCTGCAAAAAAGAATATCATCAGAGGCTATAGTCTTTCCGGCCAGATTGAGAAGGCCTTCCACCACATTGATCTCGTGGTCAGACAAGGTGGGTATATTGACCTGTCCGGAAAAGATTTTGAAGCACTTCATGCGTTTCCTGAATTTAAAAGCGCCACCACAGAACTCGACGAAAATAACTCTGCTGACGGGAAATCTGATGTTGCATCTTCTGTCAGCGAGACGGGACTATTGCCCGAATCTATTGCGATTGATGCGCGGAACAACACTCTTTATATCGGCTCCGTGCGTCGTGGAAAAATCCTCAAAGTGTCGCCTGATGGTAATGTGACCACATTTGCAGAGCCAACTGTTGAAAATGGTTTGTTAGGTGTGTTTGGACTTAAAATAGATTCTGTTCGTCGGCATCTCTGGGCCGCGAGCAACGATATAGAGCAACATATCGGAATCAATAAAGGCAATTCTGACAAAGCCGGCTTGTTTCAGTTCGACCTGGACACAGGACGCCTGATTAACAGCTATTTCATCGCATCTGAGGCACCAGTTCTGTTGGGCGACCTGGTAATGTCCCCCGAAGGAGATATCTATGCCACGGACAGTTACAACCCGGTTATTTATAAACTGGATAGAGTGTCAGGACAGTTGCTCCCTTTCCATACTTCTGATCGTTTTATAAACCTTCAGGGGATATGTACCGACGGCGCGCAGCTATATGTGGCTGACTATCATGCCGGAATTTTTGTTTTGGATATGAGCACAGGGAATCTCGCGAAGATTTCCCATGACAAGGCGGTTAATATCGGAGGTATTGACGGACTCTATTGTGGGGATGGAAATCTTGTGGCGATTCAAAATGGCTTCACACCGCATCGTATTATAAAACTTGACCTGAGCGAGGGCCATATCAAAAAACTACAGGTCCTGCAAAAGAACCTGCCCGCATGGCGGGAACCAACTTTGGGAGTTCTCCATGGCAGCATGTTCCATTATGTCGCCACCAGCCAATGGGGCGCATATGATCAACAAGGTAAAGTCACAGAAGGCAGCATCCTTGCCCCCGTGATTATTATGCAAGTCCAGTTGAAATAAGCTTTCCCTTCTTTCGGTCGCGGTATCCTTTTAATCATTCTTTGCTGTATATTAATCATTCTTTGCTACTTATCCTGCCGGAACATAATTTGATCGCAAAATTAATACCGTTTATCAGACAAGGGTTGCATCGCCTCCCCTGACCGCGCTATCTGTTTTGGCACAAAAATATAACAAATAATCAAAATATAAAAAAATCTTCGGAAGTTAGAGAGTTATGGTATTTAGCAAAGCCGCGTCATGCGCCTGTTCAGGCGCCTCAACCCCTATTATACCCCCACTACGTTATATCTTGCTAATGAGCGTCTCCCCTTTTCTATGTGCGCCTTCTTCTGCATGGGCGGATGACATCAGCAGCAGCGAAACACTTTTTGAAATGTCAGACCGGGTCTCTTATGCGCCCACCTATTTCCAACAATACAATCCGTTAACCGCTGCCGATATGGTCAATCAGCTGCCCGGATTCAATCTAATTGAGGAAAGCGGCGACCGCGGGTTCGGTCAGGGCCAGGGAAATTTGCTTATCAATGGCAAACGTCCCAGTACGAAATCAAACAAACCGGAAGAATTGCTCAAACGTATTGCAGCGGAAACAGTCGTCCGTATTGAGGTTCTACGCGAAGGATCTTCTGAGTTGTCCGGCCAGTCAGGATTGATCGCCAATGTGATTACGGATAGCGAAAGCAGCCTGTCCGGGTCTTTTTTGGCCGGCGTCTATTTTCATGAAGAAGGTATGGTGCGACCGGAAGCCCGGCTATCCATCGGCGGGAATATAGATAATTTCAGCTATAATGTTGATTTAAGCCTTGATGTCTGGAAACACGAAGAATCTGGCGAGGAGAATGTCAGGAATGCCGACTTCAACCTGACCGAGATCCGCGCAGAACAACGCAATGTCCATAACAGAACACCGAAACTGAATATTAACCTGGGATGGAATGGCGATAACGGAGACGTCGCCAACCTAAGCTTACAGGCCTTTTATTACAAACATAATTTTCATGAAACATCTGACCAGTTTATGGCCCAAGGCACGGTGGCCGGCGATTTGTTGCGTATGATAGAAACCCGTTCCGGTGAAGATGAGTATACGTATGAAATTGGCGGCGACTATACAACGGATTTCGCGGGCGGCTCTATGAAATTCATTGGGCTGCGCCGTCGGGAAGACAGCCGTTTCTTCACCCATTATGACGATACCGCTGAAGACGGGAGTTTTTTCCGCTATAACAGCAGGCGCCAGCCGATTGAATCGGAAACCATTTTGCGTACCCTTTATACGACGGAGCCAACAACTGGTCATGTTCTGGAATGGGCTATTGAGGGGGCTTTTAATACGCTTGATACAACTTCAACCTTTCAGGAGGACACCGGCAGCGGTTTTCAAGACGTTCTTCTTTCCGGCAGCAACACCCGTGTTGAAGAGCGTCGCGCAGAAAGCAGCCTTCTATATGTCCTGCCTTTAGGAAAAAAATTACGTTTCCAGACATCGGTTGCCGTTGAATATTCAGAATTATCCGTGTCGGGTAATGATAACAATACCCGCTCCTATGTTCGCCCCAAGGGTTTTGCCGCTCTGACCTTCGATGCCACTGTCGAAACACAGTTCCGGGGTCGCATTGATCGCAAAGTCGGCCAACTGAACTTCTTTGACTTTGCCAGCAGGCGGGATATTTCACAAGGCCAGACCGACAGCGGCAATACGGAACTGGTTCCGGAACAGCTCTGGCGTTTTGAACTGACCGCGGAACATAGATTTAGCCCTAAAAATGTAACGACACTCACCGTCTATTACGAAACATTTGAAGATTACAACATGTTAGTGCCTCTCGCTGGAGGAGGACAGGGAATAGGTAATGTTGACGGCGCCAAAAACAAAGGCATTACCCTTACGTCTACCTGGATGCTGGACAGTTTGGGCGTCAACGGTGGCAAACTGGATTTTGCCGGAACGTACCAGGACAGCGAGATCAAGGACCCTTTTACAGGAATTTTCCGTCATTTCGACTGGCAGGAGCAATGGCAGATTGAAATCACTTTCCGGCAAGATATCCAGAATACAAACTGGGCCTGGGGATTGAATTACTGGGACAACACAGAACTGCCCGGATACCGTAAAGACCGCATAAATAAGGGACCTTTTGGTCCAAATTACTTTGCATATGTTGAACATAAAGACGTCTTGGGCATGACGTTAACTGCAAAATATTACAATGCCTTTGGGCGCACCATGCAGTATAACCGAGAGTTTTTCGCCCCGGACCGCCTCGGAGGTTTTGACGGCGGGGAATTTCGCAGCTTAAGACGCGGCGGGTATTTTAATATCCAGCTTGCCGGAAAATTCTAAATACAAAAAAGGCCCGGTATTTTAGTCCCGGGCCTTGATGTTATCTAATGCGTTCAGCTCTCGCCTTACAGACTATCGTTGGCTTTCTTGTTGGCATCAACCGTCTGGTAGAGTTCTGCGCCGGTTTCCTTGAATTTCTCGGCCATCTCCGCCATGCCATTGTCGGCAAACTGGCGCACTTCCTGCGAGATTTTCATGGAACAGAATTTCGGCCCGCACATGGAACAGAAATGTGCCACTTTATGAGCTTCCTTCGGCATAGTCTGATCGTGAAATTCACGGGCCTTTTCAGGGTCCAGTGCCAGATTAAACTGGTCTTCCCAGCGGAAATCGAAGCGCGCCCGACTGAGAGCGTCATCACGCAGTTGTGCGCCCGGATGACCCTTGGCAAGGTCCGCGGCATGGGCCGCAATCTTGTAAGTAATGACCCCCACTTTCACATCTTCCCTGTCTGGTAGGCCCAGATGTTCCTTCGGGGTCACATAACACAGCATGGCGCAGCCGAACCAGCCAATCATCGCCGCCCCAATACCACTGGTGATATGATCATATCCTGGCGCGATATCGGTGGTGAGCGGCCCAAGCGTATAGAAAGGCGCTTCGTGGCATTCCTTCAACTGTTTGTCCATATTGATCTTGATCTTGTTCATGGACACATGACCAGGACCTTCAATCATCACCTGAACATTATGTTTCCAGGCAATCTTGGTCAGCTCTCCGAGGGTTTCAAGCTCGCCGAACTGTGCCTCATCATTGGCGTCTGCAATAGACCCCGGACGTAAGCCGTCCCCGAGAGAGAAGGACACATCATAGGCCTTCATAATCTCGCAAATTTCTTCGAAATGGGTATAAAGGAAACTTTCCTTGTGGTGGAACAGGCACCATTTCGCCATGATCGACCCGCCGCGGCTGACGATGCCGGTGACGCGTTTGGCTGTCATCGGAACATAGCGCAACAACACACCGGCATGAATGGTGAAATAATCAACCCCCTGCTCGGCCTGCTCGATCAGCGTATCGCGGAACACTTCCCATGTCAGGTCTTCGGCGACGCCGTTGACTTTTTCCAATGCCTGGTAGATGGGCACGGTGCCAATCGGCACGGCGGAATTACGGATGATCCACTCACGGGTATTATGGATGTTACGTCCGGTGGACAGGTCCATCACGTTATCCGCCCCCCAGCGGGTGGCCCAAACCATCTTTTCAACTTCTTCCCCGACCGAAGACGCCACGGCGCTGTTGCCGATGTTGGCATTGATCTTGACCAGGAAATTGCGTCCGATAATCATCGGTTCCGCTTCCGGGTGGTTGATGTTGGCGGGAATAATGGCGCGGCCTTCGGCGACTTCCTGACGCACAAATTCAGGGGTGATTTCATCAGGGATATTGGCGCCAAAATCTTCGGCATATTCATCGCGTTTGTAATCTTCCCCCAGTTCCGCCCGGGACATATTCTCCCGGATGGCAATAAATTCCATTTCCGGAGTAATGATCCCCCGACGGGCATATTCCATCTGGGTTACATTTTGACCAGCTTTGGCGCGCAGCGGACGGTGTTTGACCGGAAACTCTTCCGCCAGATATTTACCGGAAGCGTTACCATTGTCTTCGGCCTTGATTTCACGCCCCTCATATTCTTCCACGTCACCCCGGGCTTTGATCCAGGCTGTACGTTTGCGTTCAAGGCCTTTATACATGTCAATTTTGGCCTGGGGATCAGTATAAGGACCAGAAGTGTCATAAACCCGAACCGGTTTTTCATTTGCCGATGGGTGCAGGTCAATTTCCCGCATGGGAACTTTAATGTCAGGAAACTCTGTACCTGAAACATACACTTTGCGTGACGCAGGCAAAGGTCCTGTGCTGACCTCCATTTTTTCCGGCTTGCTTTCAATATTCATGACGTCCATCCTAATAAATCAGTGTTTTATCGCGCAGCATTGCACAACGCAGAGACTGCGGTAATCCGGATTCATGTGGGGGAAATCTAATCATATTCCATCCCTCCGCCAGAATAACCCGGATCAGGTTCAAAGGGTCCTCCACTTGTAAACTATAATGCATATATATCATCATGACGCTTACCGGTGGGGTCTCAGCTTCATACAAAGCTCCCCTTGGAATTGGGCACATGCTCGTCCTTTTTGCCCCAAACTTCAAGTAAAATATTTTAAAGCGTTTTTTATGGGTTTTTACCAAAGGTTTCGCTATAACACCTGCATGATAATTGAACTGGATCAAATCAAGAACACCATCACCACGGGGCAACGGCTTCTGGGGCTCGACCTCGGCAGCAAAACCATCGGTGTTGCCCTGTCAGATATCATGTGCAATATCGCCACCCCCATGGAGATTATCCGCCGCACCAAATTTACCAAGGATGCAGAGCGATTGCTGACCATTATCTCAGAACAGAATGTGGGTGGTCTGGTTCTCGGCTTACCCTTGAATATGGACGGCACGGAAGGTCCACGCTGCCAATCAACCCGCCAGTTCGCTGAAAATATGGCCGGCAAGATAGACATCCCGGTTGTTCTCTGGGATGAACGGCTGTCCACTGTCGCTGTTACCCGCACCTTGCTGGACGCGGATGCCAGCCGCAAACGCCGCAAGGAAGTGGTCGACAAAATGGCCGCCGCCTATATTCTTCAGGGCGCTCTGGACAAAATGTCCTATTCCCGGTGACCCTGTTTACGGCAGCAGGTTCTTGAACCGGCACCCATCCGGCAGTTTCCCCAGCAGTTCCACCAGATGCGAGTTCCACCACTCATACAATGGCGCCAGATCGTCATAAGCATAAAGCTCATGACGCCACTTGCGGTCTTTGGCATAGGTCAGAAGATCCAGTGGATACCCCACATCAACCGTACTGACCCGTGTCGAGTCAAAGGCGAGATAGGCAATCTTGATCACCATCCGCAACGGGGTATCATAATCCAGGGTCCGGTCGAGAAACGTTTTTCCATAGGATGTGGCCCCGATGGACATATAACTGGCCCGTTCGTTCATCTCGACCCAGTTGCCTTCCGGATAAACCAGATACATGCAAGGGGCTTCGTCTTCATCCAGTTGACCACCAATAAGGGCATGCAAATCAAACCGTAGGTGCGACCGTTGCAAGGCGTCCCAATCTTCAGTTGCCACCTGCCGCAAGGCTTCTGTATAATAATGCAGAACATTGCGCAGCATAGGCTGCACAACCTTGCCGTCCTTCCGGCAGATATCATCGAAATAGGCGAGGGTTTTGTCGCGAATCGAACGCAATCCGGAGGTCATGATACATATTTTATGGGGCCCAATCTGATGCAGACTGACCTTACCGGCATTATGGGCTTGCATCCCGCTGGTAAGGCGCCCGTCAGCCAGACAGACCAAGCCTTCTTTTACGCGAATTCCAAGACAATAAGTCATCTTTTGCTCCTTTACGATGTTCTTCCGCCTAGACAAATGCCTGCGGAAAAAATAATTCACAATTTGAGCTGATATTCGACAAAAAAACACTGGCACCCATTGTATAATTCTTTGTCCTGAGATACAATTACCTTCGTGCGGTGTAGGCTCGCGGGCCTTTATATACAGTACGCTTTCCCCCATAGTAAGATATGTTTTTTTCAAGTAAATGAACTCGCTTGTCCGTGAGTTTATATGGCATTTTTAACTGACCCTGAAACCAAGGAGACATTACCATGCCTGAAAGAAAGCAATCTGCTCAACGCATGAGCCACATTCAGACACCTGAATTGCGGCGGCAGGAGCTGAGCAGAATTCAACTTCAGCAAAACCAGGAAGCCTTTCAGTTGCAGCAGGCTCAACGTCAGGAACTGTTACAGGTTCAACAACAACAAGCCCAGGAGTTAAGGCAACTGCAACAAAATCAAATGCAGCAACTGCAGCAATTGACCCAAAAGCAACAGCAGGAAGTAGAGGAATGCTGTCAAAATCTGCGTTATTCAGCCGAGCACGAAGGTGAGCAAATCTAGTTTCCCTAGTATACTCT
>TARA_R110002096_G_scaffold16898_7_pt1 | contig 13171 bp, 11 predicted proteins | sample TARA_R110002096 | Tara Oceans TARA_R110002096 (sample SAMEA4397295) | marine metagenome | biome: Polar Biome; feature: [DCM] deep chlorophyll maximum layer (ENVO:01000326); material: water (ENVO:00002006), including particulate matter (ENVO:01000060) such as... | depth 35 m | reverse complement strand
GTAGACTTGCTCGCGAGCCGCATCGATGTAGCCAAAACCAAGGTTCCAGCGCCGGCCGACAAGCTCGGCAACTTTGCGGACGACATGCAGCTCGATGAGCTCATACCAGTCCAGTTTTGTAGGCTTCTCGCGCACGACCTATCTAGTGTGACACTTAGTCACAGGACTGTGCAAGGCACATTAGTAATTGCGATTACTTACACTGGAAGATCTAAGGAATATCGAAGCGCTGCCCGGTTTTGGCTCCACGCCTCTTCTTCTTCGAGCATCGGAATTTCCAAGGTGATGACCTCGCAGCCGCGGTCGACGCCGTACTTGCTGCCAAAGGAGCCCGGAGTTGGATAGCCAATGTCCGACGAGGCGCCATAACCGTTGTGCTCGGCCATGCCAAGGGCGAGGGCTTCTCCGGCGCCGTCCCAGTTCACCGTGCGGAAGGGCGAGTGCAGCGCAATAAGCCGAGTGGCACCGGTTTCGTCGATAAGCTTCGAGAGCGCGTGTGCTTCGGGCTCGCCTTCGGCAACCGCGCCAGGGAAATAGCCTGGTTTGTGCTCGGTACTAAAATTTGCCGATGCAAAGCTTCGATTTAGATCGACGTCGTTGGCATTGTTCTTAGATCCGCCAGCGAGGCCGTCGATGTTTAGCGCCGGAATGATCCAGGTCTCGCGCCCAGGCGGCATCGAGAGCAAATCGTTGATGAGCTTGTTTAGGCAGAAAACGCCAAGCGGCTCGTCGCCGTGAATCGCCCCAAAGAGAATGGCCTTGGGTTTTGGCTTGGCATAGTCGGGTGGCGTGAAATGAATGCACTCGATTGGACGACCGAGCACGGTTTTGCCGATTTCAAAAACGTTTCGCATGGAGCCCCGCTAGTTTGCCCGCTGCGAGACAACCCCGGCAATGCCAAAGCTGCCAAGGGTTAACCATGCAGCGCCAGCGAGAGGCAAGTACAAGAAGATCGAGAGACTGGCCTTAATGCTAGCTACGATATCTTCTGAGAGAAGCAAACTGGCAAGCGTGGCAACAAGAGGCCAAAAGATAACCATCCACACCAAAACAGGGGTCCCGGCGCGACTTGGAGCAGGCAGCCAAACCAGCAAACACGAAATTGTGAGAAGCAGAGGAATGAGCCCAAATGCCACCCCACCTAGGCCTAGACCGACAATTGGCAAAACCTTGGCCTTGCCAGGGGCATCGCTAATTTGATCTAAGAGAACCTTAACGAGCATGACATCGTTTTCGGGAATGAGATAGAGCGCCAAGATCGCAAGCACACCAACCGTTGCCAAAATGCGCCCAAGCATGAGGTTGCCGTGGCGCGATCGAATGATGAGCCCAGTGACAAGCGAGAGGCTGCCAACGATGGCCACAGCGAGTTGCCAGCGAAAGGGTTTTGCGGTGGCGAGTTGAAATACGATGGGTGATAAGCCGACTGCGGTTGCGGCAAAGGCGCGGGCGGCGGGCGCAAGACGAAGGGCACCAAGCGCTACCGAAACCACGCCAGTGACCGCGAGCAAGATGGGAATCATCTTTGCGGCAAAGGGAGCGCCATCGATGCTAAAGATGCTCCAAGCAAAAACCGTTTTGTCGCCGCCGACCGCCCATGGAGCGACAAAGCAGGCCACCAGAAGAACTCCGAAGACGAGCATCTGGGTTGTGAGCGATTCGTCCCACTCTGAGATATCTCCCGAGTAGCCCGGCGCGCGAAGCGGCTTGACTTGCTCGGTCATAGCGTCTTGGTAGTGACCTCGGCCGCCACCGCCAAAAGGTTGCGGCGGAGGCTGATGCGCCGCTGCACCAAATTGCGCGTTTTGAATGCCTAGATTGGCGCCACCAAAGGGAGCGCCACCGCCAAATTGCGGGCCGCCGCCTTGAGGACCACCCGGACCGCCGCCTTGAGGACCACCATACGGCTGGCCGCCATACGGCTGACCTGGACCAGGGCCACCTGGGCCGCCATACGGCTGACCTGGACCCTGAGGACCGCCATACGGCTGACTTGGGCCGGGACCAGGGCCACCGGGACCGCCATACGGCTGACCACCTGGACCACCTGGACCACCACCATACGGCTGGCTTGGACCTGGGCCACCAGGACCGCCATAGCCCTGAGGAGCACCGTACGGCTGGGCCGGACCGGGACCTTGAGGACCGCCATACGAACCAGGTCCTTGAGGACCACCGGGACCTTGAGGACCGGGGCCAGGACCCTGAGGACCAGGGCCAGGACCCTGCGGCGGCGCACCATAGGGTTGGGGAACGCTTGCCGATCGGCTCCGCTCCTGTGGCTGTCCGGGGGCAGAACCGTAGGGCTGCGCGTTGCCAACAATCGCATCAAGAGCCGCTTTATCCTCTGCCGAAACCGATGGAGTCGTGGGCATCAGGCGACCTTCAAAGGCACCTGGTGACGAAGCCGCTTGCTGCTGTGCCTGCTGAACCTTCGCTTTTGCGATGAGCTCCTCGGTGATGCCAGGATGCCCCATCATCGTTGCCTTGGGCCCGGACGACAGCAAATCCTGTGGCTGCACGCTTCCGCAGTACACACAATGGCCAGCCGAATCAGGCAGCTCGGCCCGACATTTGTTGCACGCTTTCACTTCTAGCTCCCCCGCCGTTTCCGGTGGAGAGTGTATTTCACTTTCGCCACCAGAGCAGCATCGCTAACGAGGCAATCCAGTCTTCGAGACTATTGCCTGGCGAGGCTTTGGAACGCGCGCGTCGCAACTACACGAGAGAGCGCAGCCAGGGTACCCTTGCCGCCATGGCCACGATTGCGGAGCTCAAAATCCACGGACTCGCCCTCTTCGCTAGCGGTAAGACCCACGCCGCACTGCAGTGCTACGACGCGGTTGTCGCCGCGCACCCTCTCGACTACGAGGCTCGCCTTCGCGTTGCAGATTGCTTGGCAGCCCTTGGCCAAGCCGAGGCCGCTGCCCGCACCTATCGAGCGGTCGCCTGGTATGCCATTAAAGCGGGTCATCCACTCACGGCGGTGGTGATCATCAAGGTGCTCGAAGATGCCGGCGATGCTGCCGAAGATCTGCAAACCGGCCTCGTCATGCACTACGGCTCCGAGTCGAGCCTCATCGGCAAATTTGCCGCACGCATCAATCTCCCCGATCCCGCAAGCCAAACGCCACCACCCGACCTGCAAGCTGGGCCCGCCGCCGACCTCGAAGGCACAGCGGCAATTCGCTCGGCAGGTTGCACCGAGGGCTTTGACGAATACCCCGAGGCGCTGCACCCAATTCCGCTGCTCTCTGGCCTCACAGAATCCGCCTTCAGAAAAGTGCTGGCCACCGTTTGTGTGCGCCGCATGGCCAATGGCCAGTTGGCGATTCGCGAAGGCGAGCCTGGGCAAAGTTTCTTCCTCGTTGCATCGGGGCAAGTTCGCATCTTCGATACCGATGGTCTTGGCCGCGAGCGCGACATGGCTGTGCTTGGCGAGAATGCGGTCTTTGGCGAGATGGCGCTGCTTAGCAATCAACCGCGATCTGCATCGGTTGGCGTTGTTGGCGAGGCCGATCTAATCGAGCTTACCCGCGAGAGCTTGGCGGCTTTGGCCGATGAACTCGATGCGGTGGCCGGCGCATTGCACAACTTCACCCGCGAGCGCCTGCTCTCCAACCTCATGGCGCGCTCGCCACTGTTTCGCCCGTTCTCGAAAGCGCAGCAGCGCGACTTGCTGCGCCGCTTTACCGAGCACGATGTTGTCGCTGGCACCGACATCATTCACGAGAACGACGAAGGCCGCGGGCTCTTTGTTGTGCTCTCTGGCGAGGTCGAAGTCTTTAAAGGCGAGCGCACCGATCTGGCAACGCTGCGCAGTGGCGATGTATTCGGTGAGATGGCGCTAATTCGCGGAGGCGTCACAAGTGCTGCGGTTCGCGCTCTTACGCCGTCTACAGTACTTTTCTTAGGCCGAGAAATTGTGCAACGCATGGTCGAGGGCGTGCCGCAAATTCGCGAATACCTCGAGTCGCTTACCTTGGACCGGGAGCTCGATACAAAGCTCACGCTTGGCGAAGACGTTGGCGAAGAAGAAGACGATGGTTCGATTACGATCATGATCTAAGACCTTCAGACGTAGCTGCTTTCGGAGAAAGCTATAGTATCTCAGCTACTTAGAAGTACAACCGCAGTCTCTTCTTGACCGTCGCATCATATAAAGTTATTAAACTAACTAACTATGGCAAGAACCTCCGATAAGCGTGAGCGACTCATCGCCGCTGGTTGTGAAGTGCTCTACGAGCAAGGCCTGCGAGGCACGTCTCTTGGCGATATTGCAGAGCGGGCCGATGTTCCGCTGGGCAATGTCTACTACTACTTTAAGACCAAAGAAGACCTCGCACGGGCAGTCATCGCCCAGCGCAGGCTCGATATCGATGCGCGCTCGGCCGAAATCGAATCTCACACAAGCGAGCCTCGCAAACGGCTTCGCGAGTTCGTTCGCCGGGCCGGCGAGGCAAGAGAGAGAGTCGCAAATTACGGCTGCCCCTACGGCACACTCGCACAGGAGCTAAGCAAAGGCGGCGGGCCACTGGCTACCGAGGCCGGCGATCTTTTGCGCGCACAAACTGCTTGGGTCGCCGAGCAGTACAAAGCACTTGGTTGCAGCTCAGCCGATGCACAGAAAGAAGCGCTCAGCTTGGTTGCTGCCATGCAAGGTGCCTCACTGCTAACCCACGCTCTCTCCGACGCATCGATCATGCAGCAACGGTTTGCAAACATCGACAAAACCCTTACCGCTCAAGAATCTCTGTAACCAAGCGATTCACACAACGAACCATACCCATGCCAATCAAAACACCATCAATCGTAAAACTGCTTTTGCCCCTCACTGCAGTGGCCTCGCTTGGCGCAACTTCGTGCAAAAGCGATGACGACAAGAAGACGGAGACCAAGCCCGAAGCGGCTGCCGTTGCCACTGCTACTACACCAACGGCTGAGACCAAGCCCGAAGTAAAAGAGTGGAATAGCCGCCGGCTTAAAGAGCTTACCGAGCCATCCGAAGAGAAATTTGGAACCCTTGCCGAGGGTGTTGGAATTGCCGTCGGCCAACCTGCGCCAAACGCCTCGGTCACCGACGACGAGGGCAAGAGCCTAGAGCTGCAATCGCTTTGGGAAGAAGGATCGGTTCTCTTGGTATTTTACCGAGGTGGCTGGTGCCCATACTGCAACTCGCAGATGCGCGATCTAACAACGTTTGCACCAGAGTTTGCCAAGCGCGGAATCACGCCTGTGGCCATTAGTGTCGATTCCATCGACGAGACGGTTAAAACTCAGAAGACGTATGACATCCCGTTTCCCATCCTCTCGGATCCAGACCTCGCTGCACACAACGCGTGGAACGTCACAATCAAAGTTGGCGACGAAGAATTCGAGAAGCTAAAAAGCCACGGCATCGATGTGGAGAAGGCCTCGGGCAAAGAGCATCGAACGATCGGTATCCCCTCGATGTTCCTAATCGACAAAACCGGAACTGTCCTTTGGGCACATGGCGATCCTTCCTACAAAATTCGCCCACGCGCCGAGCACATCTTGCGCGTGCTTGATGCCGGCCCACGGCTCACGACGAAGCAGTAAGCGGCGGCGAATTTTGGCGGGCGAGGCGTTGTCTCGCGAAGGCCAACGCGGGCGAGGCGTGGTCGCTCGCCCACGCAGCATTGCGCCCTGCTACTTGGCAGCAGGCTGCAAAGCAGGATCTTTATAGGCGGCGATCTCATCCATAAGCTTCTTCGCCGTGTTGCCATAGGCCGTCTTCTTGTGCGCGTCTAGGTTCGTCTTGCTGGCCTTCTTTAGCGCAGCAAATTGCTCATCGCTAAGGCTCGCCTTGCGCAGAAGCGGTCGCAGGGCCATGGCGTGCCCAGCAAAGAACTTTCCGGTATTGAGCTTCGCCATCATAAAGCCCAAAATCGTATCGAGGTCTTCCAAGCACGCGCCTCCAACCTTTGCCATCGATGGCACAGTATCGGGCCACATCTCTTCGGTGGTGAGCTCGACAAGTACAGGGCACACCTCCGCTTCGCGATCGGTCAATAGCCCCAATGCCTCGATGGCCTTCTTTTGCAGCGCGCCTTCGCTTGTCTTTACGATCTTTAGGGCAAAGTCGCCGGCTTCCTTCGACGGCGGAGCGCTATTGACCATGTACTGCGGAAACAGCGTTCCGAAAAAGTAGGAGGCGTTCACATTCTCGTCTTCACTTCCTGAGAGTTTTTCTACGAGCGAAATCACTCGGGATTCGAAACCGGCTTTGGTTGCATTGCCACGTCCAAAGGACCAAGCCATAAGCCTGCGCATGCCCGGTTCTTTTGCGGCCTCAAAGGCATCGAGCCCGGCGCCAATTTGCGGCGAGCGAGTGTTGTCATTAAAGCCCTGGATACACGTCGCGGCAAGACCGCGCACGCTTGGGCTTGCATCGGTAAGAGCGCCAGCGCAGCTCGCCGCAAGCTCGCTACTTCCCTGGTTGTTAAACGCCAGGTCTTTTATCTCTTTTGCCGTAGGGCATTGGGTCATGCCTTGCGCGTCCCACGAGCAATCCTTGCCCGCTTCAAAGAGCGCAACAATGCGCGCATCGCGAGGAGCTACAGGCTTGGCCTCGGGTACAGGCTTGGTCTCGGGCGTCGGCGCTGTGGTTTCGGTAGCAGCCGTCTTGGTCTCGGGCTTTGCTTCGTCTTTGCCACATGCCGCCAGGGTCGTGAGGGAGAGGGTGAGGGTGAGGAGGTGCATTTTCATGCGGCGGAGAGTACCCGCTTTGCAATCGGCTTCAAGGCTTCCTCACAGGCGTCTTGCATGACAAACTACGAGGTCTCACGCTCTCCTCAGCAAGGCCCAACTATGCATCGACTTTTCCCGATCCTCACCATCTGCGCGATGGCCACCATCTCCTGCCAAAAAGAGAACGCCACCGCAGAGTCTCCGCGGACGCCTGCGCCTGCGCCTCTGCCTCTGCCTGCGCCTCTGCCTGTCGCCAACGCCGATATTTCGATCGCCTCGGTTACCCTCTTGGAAGACTGCCCGGATGCTGCCGATGACAACGACTCCGCCGGCGCCAGCATGGATATGGAAGAGGGCTACGTGCAGCCATGTCGCCAAGCCACAATGCAAATCGCGATCACTGGGCAGCGTGATGCCTCGGCAAGTTTCGCCATCAAAGAAGTGCGTCTCTTGGGGCCGGATGATGCAGTTCTTGGCATTGTGAAAGCGCGCGAGCCAAGCCTGTGGAGTGGCAGTGGATACGCAGCGTGGGACCAACGCGTCGTACCGGGCCCAGCGATCAAAGCCAGCTACAAATTGTCGCTTGGCGACTGGAACAGCATCGAGAAGGCTCTTGGCAAAAATAGCTACGGGCCGCTCTTTGTCATCGAAGCCGACATCGCCATCGGTGCCACGCCGCTAACGATTCGCTCGGGCAAGGTTGCCCGCGAGCCCACCGAAATGGTCGATACCTAGGAGCTGATTGTGCATCTGGCAAAGCGTGTCCCAAGGCGGCCTGAGACACGGCATTTCAGGGCTTTGCTGCATCAATCCGGACGACACAGGCCTATATAAGAGCCAGGAACGACTCTTAGATGCCGCACGCACAGGAAATCATTACAGGCCTCGCGCCGATCGGCCGCTATACTCAAAGGTATGAGCGAAAATTCGGGACATGACTCTAGGCGTCGAGGTCGTTCGAAGATCTTCTGGCTGCTTCTCTTGGTGGCCATGGTCGCGGTTTGGATTTACTTCAACCCGGCAGATGACAACGGTGCAAGCAATTCACAGATCGAAGCGGATCGCGTCGCAGCGATTGGCGCCAACCACGCCGACCCGGATGACATCCTTGTCGATCTAAAAGACGACGTTGATGATGGCGATGTCGAAGCCATTGAACGCGAGTTTGGTATCGACTTGGTACTTGTCTCAGACCAGTCCGAAGACGAGCGCTTCTACCGTGCACACGTCTCACCGATGCGTCAGGCAAGCTTGCTCGAAGCTCTTAGCAAGCACTCTGACGTTGAGATTGCCGAGCCCGATTCGCTGTACGAGGCGACGAAGTACGAGGAAAAGCTATTCCCGTTCATGGTGGCCCCCGCATTTAACAACGTCACAAGCATACGCCGCCATAAAAGTGCTCCAGGCGCCGACTGGGCAGGCTTCCCAAATGATCCACAGTACAAATTCCAGTGGCACATGGGGCAAATCAACATGCCTGCCGCTTGGAAGCTCGCTGACGGCGAAGGCGTTATCGTCGCTGTTCTCGACACCGGCGTCGCCTACGAAAATTACGGAGAGTTCCACATGGCCGAGGACCTCGAAGGCGTCACCTTCGTAAAGCCTTGGGACTTTGTGGGCAATAATAGCCACGCCAACGACGACCACGCTCACGGAACCCACGTCACTGGAACCATCGCGCAAGCAACCCACAACGGCAAAGGCGTTTCCGGTGTGGCTCGCAAGGTTAAGATCATGCCGCTAAAGGTTCTCTCGGGCTCAGGCTCGGGTTCTGTGGCAGGCATCGCCGATGCAATTCGCTACGCCGCTGACGAAGGTGCACAAGTCATCAACATGAGCCTTGGCGGACCAATGCCATCACGCGTTCTTAAGAAAGCTGTCCAGTACGCACACGATAAAGGCGTCATCGTTATCTGCGCTGCTGGCAACGACGGTCGCAAAAAGCTTGGCTACCCAGCTGCCTACCCAGGTGCTGTCGCCGTTGCTGCAACCCAATTCGATCGCAAGACAACCTTCTACTCAAACTACGGCAAAGGCCTCGACATCGCAGCGCCGGGCGGAAACACCCGCGTCGATCAAAACGGTGACGGCCAGCCCGACGGCGTTTTGCAAAACACCATTGTTGTTGGCGACCCAAGCAAGAGCGACTACTTCGCATTCATGGGCACCTCGATGGCAGCCCCACACGCCGCTGGCGTTGCAGCGCTAATCGTTGGCGAAGGCATCACCGATCCAAAAGCGGTCGAGCAGATTCTTAAAGACACTGCTATGAAGCCCGATGGCTACAGCGAAGAGAAGTACGGCGCCGGCCTCATCGATGCCGAAGCTGCGGTTCTTAAAGCGCGCTCACACACCGGCGGCTTTCAGCTTCTTCTCGCTGGCCTTCTCGCTGGTGGCCTCCTCTTCGGAATGCGTCGCCGCATCGCCGTTGGTGGCGGATTCGCCGGTGGCCTCGTGATGGGTGCAAGTGGTCTCTTCTTCTTGCCCTACATCTCAAGCTGCCTCGCCAGCCTGCCCGTCATCGATACCCTTACTCGCGGGCTTCCCACCTGGGACCTCGCAATCCTTGGCAGCTCGGGCCATGGCAACGTGCTCTTCTTTAGTGCCCTCATCCCGCTTGGCCTCACGGCGCTGCTCTTCGGAGTTGGCAAGTTCCGCGGAATCCTTGCTGGTCTGGGCATTGGTGTCGCCGGACACTTGCTCTTTCATGCAGTTACCGGTGTTGCCGACATTCAATACATGGGTCTCGACAGCCTCTGGCTAGTGGCAAATGCTGCGGTTCTAAGCGCGGTCTCGGTTGTCATGCTCAAGAAAACAGTCAACGAGTAGAGATCTGAGAGCAGTTCATTTGTAGGAGTTCTGCCTACAAATTGCTTGCCATCAGCCAATAAAATAACGTCTTCTAGGGGCTCTCAATGAGAGCCCCTTCTTTATGAGCAGCCCATTCCCATCGCAGAGCAAGTCCTCTAGTCCCAAGCACCGCACCACGCCAAACACCGCCGCCGACATGGCTCCTTCCAGAGTCGCCCGCGGCACCCAAGGCTCTGGAGCGACAACTGGCGCAGCAGACGGCATGTTCGCCCAGCCCTTTCATCAAAAGTGGGGCCGACGTCTCTTTACCGTCCCCGCTCTGCTCTTGCTAACCGCCATCTACGGCGCGCTCCTGCCGGCTCTCGTGCTCTATGGAATCATCCGGGACATGGCGACAGGCCGGCGGGCGCTTCCGCTGCCACGATTCCACGTCTACATTTTCTCAGTACTCTTCATGCAGTGCGTCGGACTGATGATCCTCCAAGGGTCGTGGGTCTACGCACTCTTCATGAGCCCCGAGCGGCGCGCCAAAGTAAACGTGGCTGTCGAGATTTTCTTTATTCCGAAGACCATCGCTCTCGCCGAAATCATCTATCGCATGGACATCGAGATGGAGGACGTTGACTGCTGCGCTCCGGGCCCAGTCTTTCTCTTCTCGCGCCACGCCAGCATCCTCGACACCATCATGCCCATCAAGCTGCTTGGGCAAAGCCTCGGCATGGGAATGCGCATCGTGCAAAAGGCCGAGCTCCTTTGGAATCCGGTTGTCGACGTCGCTTCGCACCGCATGCCCCGCGCCTTCGTAAAGCGCGGAACTGGCAACGCAGAGCGCCAAGCCGCTCATATGCAGCACTTGCTTAAAGGCATTACCAGCAACCAAGCGCTGGTTGTCTTTCCCGAAGGCTCGCGCTTCTCGCCCGAGAAGAAGGCCAAGATCATCGACAAGCTTTCTCAGAGTAATCCCATCGCCGCCGAGCGAGCAAAGCAACTTGGTAACGTCCTTCCAGTTCGCCTTGCAGGCACCTGCGCACTCATCGATGCCAGGCCCGATATGGACGTTGTCTTCTTGGCTCACACCGGCCTCGAAGGCGCAAATCGCTTAGAAGACTTCGTAGGCGGCGCGCTCTACAAGCAAAAGGTTCGCATCAAGTTTTGGCGCGTTCCCGCCGCCGAGATTCCCCAAGAAGACCAGGCCCGCATCGAGTGGCTTCACCGCGAGTGGAGCAAGGTCGATGCGTGGATCGAAGCCAATAAGAGCTAAGCCGCGCTCAACCTGCTAAGGAACCCTAGCTATGTCACACAACGTCGCAGTCATTCTTTCTGGTAGTGGAGTCTACGATGGCTCCGAGATTCACGAAGCTGTCATGCTGCTTCTCGCGCTTCACAAAGCCGGGGTGGCCGTCGAGTGCTTTGCCCCGAACGTCGAGCAAATGCACGTCATCAATCACCTCACTGGCGATGTGATGGGCGAGACTCGCAACGTACTTGTGGAGGCGGCGCGCATCACCCGTGGCAAGGTCACAGACCTCGCATCCTACAACCCTGCCAACTTTGATGCCTTGCTCATGCCCGGCGGTTTTGGCGCCGCCAAGAACCTCTCGTCCTTTGCGGTCGATGGCGCAGACTGCAAGGTGAACGACGATGTCGCTTCTGCCATTGTCGCAACAAAAGAAGCGGGCAAGGTCATCGGCGCCATGTGCATCGCTCCGGTCATTCTCGCCAAGCTCATCCCGGGCGTTTGCATCACTCTTGGCGACGAGGGCGATGCCGCCAGCGCGGCTGTAGTAATGGGCGCCACGCACCAGGTTAGTTCTCACGATATCGTTGTCGATCGCAAAAACCGCGTTGTGACAACTCCTGCCTATATGCTCGAGGCAAATATTGGCGAGATTGAGAGCGATGCTACCGCCCTTGTCGGCGCCGTTCTCGAGATGTGTGCAAGATAAGAGTTTCTCTGTATTCGCGATCGGCCTCACCTCGTAGGCCAAGCTCGCCTCGCACTTAGAAAAGCCAGTTCGAAACCGATCGGCTAACTAGCAGTGCCAAGATCGACAGCCCCGCCGTGAGGATGGGGTTTGAGGCCGGCGGCATGGGTGCTGCGCCAATGGGCAAACTCGTGGTCTTCTCGCTATCTACCCAAATGCGCATTTGCCGCTCTACGCCATCTGCGGCGATCGCAAGCTCGACGTAACCGGTCGGCACATCTGCAATGTGCAGGTGCTTTAGCGTTGCCCGTTCGACAACAAGCTGCCCATCAATCGAGACAATCACGCCGCTGGTTTCGCGACTAAAGACAAGGTTCACCGACCCTGTCTCGGTTTCCAATGCGCTTGGCGGCATCGCAACCACTCTGCGGTTTGATGTTCCTCCGCACGCACCAACGGTCAGCACCGTGGCAAGCAGGACGGCAATTCGCACAAGGTTTTTTGCAGCAAGCATGTTGGAATGGACATGCATGTGCCGACCACAGTTGCCTGGTGCCTGTGTCAATCAGGCACTAGTATCAAAGCAATCGGAAGGCTCCTCCTCGTCATGAAAAGCTACAAGCAACTCTTCACTCGCTTCTTGCAGTCCAAGCCCCAGCGTTTGCACATGGCGGCACACAGCCATCACGCATGGCCCGATTGCACCGAGCAGGCGCACGCACAAGCTTGGAACGATGCGGCCGAGCACATCGATCAAAAGTGGGGTGTCATCTTTGACTCAGTGATTCCCGAGGCGCAGTCGCACATTGCGCGCCAGCTTTCTCTGCCCGATCCAACGACCATTTGCTTCGCGCCCAATACCCACGAATTCGTTGTTCGACTGCACTCGTGTTTTCCAAAGCCACCAAAGATCCTCACAACCGATTCCGAGTTTCACAGCTTTGCTCGCCAGCATCAGCGGTGGCAGGAAGCCGGCGAGGCCGAGGTCTCGATCGTTGCAGCCGAGCCATTCGAGTCGTTTGGAGAGCGCTTTGCGTCTGCGGTTCGAGACGGCGATCACGACCTGGTATTTCTAAGCCAAGTCTTCTTTAACTCGGGGTTCTTCGTAGATTCTCTCGCCGAAGTTGCCGAGATCTTGCAAGAGCGTGAAACCCAGTTTGTCATCGATGGCTATCACGCCTTCATGGCACTGCCCATCTCGCTCGCAGCCATCGCCGACCAAGCCTTCTTTATTGGTGGAGGCTACAAGTACGCAATGGCCGGCGAAGGCGTCTGCTTTATGCATTGCCCGCCTGGCAAGCTTGAACGCCCGACCAACACAGGGTGGTTTGCGGGCTTTGCCGAACTTGCGGGCAGCGGTAGCGGCGTCCCGTACGCCGCAGATGGCATGCGCTTCGCTGGCGCGACCTTCGATGCCAGTGGTCTCTACCGGTTTAATGCCGTGCAGACGATGCTCGCAGAGCAAGGCCTAACCGTGGCGGCCATTCACACTCACGTCCAAGCACTTCAGCAGATGTTTGTGGAAGAGAGCAAACGGCGCCGGTTCTCGATTGGCGAACTCATCCCTGGGCATGAGCACAGCGAGCGCGGTCACTTTCTTACCTATCGCAGCGATAGGGCGGCAAGCATCTACGAAGAACTCGGAAAACGAGACGTTGTGGTGGATGTACGAGCCGATAGGCTAAGGTTTGGATTTGGCCTGTATCACGATGAGGCAGATGTGA
>TARA_R110002096_G_scaffold135223_4_pt1 | contig 13174 bp, 15 predicted proteins | sample TARA_R110002096 | Tara Oceans TARA_R110002096 (sample SAMEA4397295) | marine metagenome | biome: Polar Biome; feature: [DCM] deep chlorophyll maximum layer (ENVO:01000326); material: water (ENVO:00002006), including particulate matter (ENVO:01000060) such as... | depth 35 m | reverse complement strand
CCCCGAGATTAAAGCAAAGCTGGTCGCCGCGGGGTTTCGCGGGTAAACTCTCCGCTCCCCCCATTCGTGCCGGATTTCTACGATGACGAGTTTTTCGTTTTCGCCACAAGTTGGGCAGTTACCGCTCCAGTGGTCGTCGTCTTCGTCGTAGTCTCTGTAACCATCGCCCATTATCTGGTTTCCTTATAGCCAAGTGTTTCGAGTACAGCGCGAACCTTCTCGCGATCCGCAGTGTCCGCAGCGAACGTTTCGTTTTTCATGCCGGCCTCTACTACTAGGTAGACAGCGGCTCGTATGGTGGCGTCGTCACAGTTGAACGGGTAGATGCCGAGTTTCTTGCCACGCCATCCTTTACTGTAGAACGAAAGGACGTAGTCGGTAAACTCGTCCGATCCCATGAGAAAATCTTTCATGCTGTGTACCTTTTGAGTTTCTTTTCTCATTTTCTTATCCTTTTATTGTGTGAGCAAGTGTCACGTTTGCGCTATATGGTTATCCCTCAGATGCCACAGCGGGGAGTTCACCCGATTGCACGCCAAAACGCGCCTCTGAATCGGTTGAATAGGGCACAGTGGTGTGCCCAAGTATCGTCGTCGTTCCATACTGCGTTTTTGGCATCTGCGATGCCGCACCCTACTTGGTCACACAGGTCATCGACCTGATCGGCCACGCAATCCGCGAAGGCGTTATCGCCCGTGCTTCCTCCCATGCTGACACGCAAGGCAGCACCAGTTTTTGCGCTTTGAATGGCGCTACGAATTATTCTAAAATTATTCATTGTTTTACTCCTAACTAATGAGTCCTGTTTTTTGGACGTTGAATTATTACAGAAATTGAATTATTACACGAATTATTACAAACATAACCGTGCAAGCCTTTGATGATAAAGCTTTATTACATTATTACAGCGCCTGAGAGAGACATGTCCGGAAAGGTGTAGCGTGGTGAAAACACACGTTCCCCTCATAATATTTTTAAATGTTGTCTCTCTCTCTAGTATTGTAATAATGTAATAATGTAATAAATAGAGTAATAACCCCTTGGTTTTATTGGGTTCACTTTATTACAAACGTTTATTACAAAACTGAAATGCATCAATTCTGTAATAAAGGCTCGAAAGGGGCGGCGTACCGCCCCTAGTCTATTCGATTATGCCGCGCGAAGTGCTATGACCTGCCGCTTCGCCTGAAGTGCTGCAATCATCGCCTCGAGTTCGTTGGCTGTGGGATGTGCTTTGGTAAAGCGGTCGGCGGCTTTCTGCGGGTCGAACGCGGGTGTATCTTTGTCTGCACGGAACGCTTCGGCGAACTTAGTGCCGCGCATAGACGCACCATCGGCGTCCAACTTGTGCAGTGCCGTGACAGCGGCGTTAGACAGCGAGGCATCAGCAATCTTGATACCCACTAATTTTTTGTTCTTTTTGGTAGCTGTGGCACCGACAAACACCTTGCCAAACGTGGACAGAATAAGACCAGCGGTCTTGGCGTCTCCACGCGCTTTGGTGCGTTGGTACAGCCGTGTGATGACGGTGGTATCACGCTGGGCGATAACGTAGTTAATCGCAGTCACAAAGTGTTCAGTCATCTTCACACCGTTACCAACGGCAGCCGCGAAATTGTTGACGCACTTGTCGGCGTCGAAGTTTACAGTATCAGACATGGCATTAATTCCTTTGATGGGGGTTATTGCGTATAGAGAACGCAAGACAGTACCCACACAAGCCGCGCGGATACTCTCGATTTCATTCTCTATGCGTGCCCTGCGTTCCACACGTTCCCAACAGGCGGTCCCGTCAAGTTCGCGTGCCGTACCATGCGGAGATATATAGTCGCCTATCCCGTTATCCGTTTAAACATAGTTTAACTGTGCCTATGTAGTACGCGGCATTTCACGCTCAACCCTACTGTTTCCGTCAGGTTCACTCTTCGGCTGTCCGATCATGCAAGTCGAATGTCCTCTACCAGCAAAAGAGCTAGTCAGGTACCTATCCATGCAATCACATCACACCTCAAGTCCACGTCCGCCGTTGACCGCGTGACATAACCCTAAGGTTCACGGTCGCTGGCTTCAGCGCGTCTCCGATACCTACCGATGCAGGCTGCAGTTTCCCCTTAACTGGCAGAGACGGCACAGTTGTAGGGTGATCTATCCCATGCGCAGAGATACCCTGCGGGATGTACGACCTTATGTAATAACGCGGCGTCCGCTTCGTCTATCGGCTTGCCTTACATAGATGGCGCGGCGTAAACGAGATGGGGTAGGGACCGAGGGGGTGGCCCCCGCCCGCCCAGCCCTTATGTGTTCCATTCATCACAACCCTAGTTTTTGAGTATACAACTTATAAGTGTGCCCGTGTTTATTGACCCACGCCTGTTCACGTGCTATTAGCTAACCCCATGAGCGACCACGTATTAAAACTGCTTCCCGAGCAGAACCCAAAGCCGTTGCTGTCGAAAGCCGATTTGCTGGCCATGGAAAACGATCCGGCGATGATGGAAACCTTCTCGCGCCTCCTCGGTGCGGTGAACCTCGACAACCTATTCCGCCACATGCAAGACTCCGACATAAACCCGGCAACCCGCATAGAGTTCCAGAAACTGCTCAACAAAATGGGCAAGCTTGAGCCGGACTTAAAAGCTATTACCGGCGGCAACGGTCCCCAAGTGGTGATAAATATTACCAGAGCCAAAGACAACGAAGCGTTAGTGATCGATGCGGCTATGGATACAATAGAACATGCTCCATGAGATAAATTTTGAGGTCATCAAAAGCCTAGATGACTTCTTTTACTCGGATAAGTTTATCTCGTTAGCTGTGGGGCCAGTCGGCTCTACTAAAACCACCGCTGGAATTATGAAAATTCTGCACCACGCAGCGTTAATGGCCCCGTGTAAGGACGGAATACGCAGGTCTCGTGCAATTTGGGTACGAAACACGCGAGAACAGCTGCGGGATACGTCCATTCCAGACTTTTTGAAGTGGATTCCCGATGGCGTGATGGGTTTTTTCCTAAAAACCGAGTACAAATACGTTATAAAAGTAGGTGATATTGAGTGCGAAGTGCTGTTTCGGGGCCTAGATGACGCCAATGACGTGCGTAGATTGCTCTCGTTACAGGCCAGTTTCTTCGTTTTCGACGAATTTAGAGAAATTCACCCTGATATTTACAACACTGCGCAAGGCCGTGTGGGTCGTTACCCCGACAAAATGATGAACGGCGTGGGGTGCAAAACCGACGATGGCGACCAGAATATGCACGTTTGGGGCATGACAAACCCCCCAGATATGGATACTTTCTGGGAAACGTTGCTTACAGAACCTCCCGACAACGTACACGTTACGATTCAGCCCTCAGGTCTGGCCCCCGAAGCCGACTGGACACAATTCTTGCCCGATGATTATTACTCAAACCTCGCGAACGGTAAAACCGAAGACTGGATAGACGTCTACATTCATGCCAAGTTTGGTAAGTCTCTGTCGGGCCAGCCCGTGTTCAAATCGTTCGACCGGACGGTTCACTCGGCGAAGGACAAGCTGACTCCGATGTACTCGGACGACCCGCTGCTGATCGGCGTAGACGCGGGACTGACACCGGCAGCAGTTATAGGTCAAGTTGCCTACGACGGGCGGCTTGTGATCTACGATTCACTGATTTCTGATGGGATGGGAGCGTTACGCTTTGTGCGAGAACGCCTTAAGCCCTTGTTAGCAAACAAATTTCCGGGCCGGAGAACAATAGTAATAATCGACCCCGCGGCCTTCCAGCGGGCGCAAACTGACGAGCGTACGGTTGCGGATATTTACAAAACCGAGGGGTTTACCGTCAAACCAGCGCGGACAAATTCGGTTGCGGCGCGCCTAGCTGCGGTCGAAAAATTCCTTACGCGGATCGTAGACGGGAAGTACGGCGTCCTGATAGATGCTACCGCTGCGACTTCTCTGGTGCAGGCTCTGGCGGGAAAGTACCGTTACAAAATAAACACGAAAGGCGCGCGCGAGGAGAAACCCGAGAAATCCCACCCGTGGTCAGATGTAGCAGATGCGTTCCAGTACATGTGCTTGCACGCCGACGGCGGGGAGACATTCGGTTCAGCAGGTTGGGACAACGATCTGCGCGAGGTTACTAAAGTTGCCTCCGGCGGATGGACATAAGTAAAGAAAAACGGGACGAAGCAGACAGGCTAATGCGTTTGGCTAAAGGTAGAGGCATCCCTGACGGCTGGAGTGACGATGACATCGAAAAAGCACACGAAGAGTACTTTAGGCGGTTGTGGTATAACCAAGAGCGTACATATGTTGACACATAGGCGCTCAGATGGTAGCACGTACCTGACGTTATAGAGAGAATTTGATATGGCGCTTGGTCCAGCCCTAGTTCCCGTTGCCCGCGCTTCTGACCTTGAAGCTCAAGCCACCCGTGACGCTGCGGAGAAGCAGGGCACCCCCATGATGGCGGGGCTTGCAGCCCACACCCGGCATCGCTGGGAGATTATGCGAGATCATTACCGGCAGAACACCGAGGTGCGGCTGTCTAAATGTGTGCGTGCGCGCAACATGGAGTACGAACCCTCTAAGCTGGCGTCGATCAAAGAGCAGGGCGGTTCTGAAATATTTATGGGCATAGTTAGTACGAAGTGTCGTACTGCTACTGCTTGGCTACGAGATACCCTATTGGGCGTTGGACCCGATAAACCATGGGGAATATCAGCAACTCCGGTACCCGAAGTTCCGCCCGACGTTGCGACTGCGATGCAGGGCATCATGCAGCAGAATTTGATGCAGCATTACGCCGACGGCGGAGAGCAGCCATCTGAAGATGACTTAAAGCAGCTTGCGTCGAGTATGAAAGACACCGCTACTCGCGAGATGAAGCACGAGGCGGACAAACGTGTCGAGCGGATGGAAAAGAAAATGGAGGACCAGCTTGTTGAAGGCGGGTTCACCAAAGCCATGTTTGACTTTACCAACGACATTGCTACGTTCCCCTACGCTGTGCTAAAAGGGCCTATACCACGCAAACGCAAAACCATGAAGTACATGGACGGCGGACTTGGCATCACGGAAGTTGTTAGGGACGAGTGGGAACGCGTTGACCCTTTTAAATTTTACTGGGCACCATGGGGCGACGACATTCAGAGCATGCCCGTTATTGAAATCCACCACCTGACCCGTGAAGATGTCGAAGACATGATCGGTATGGAGGGGTACGACGAGGACTCGGTGCGGTCTCTGCTGTCTGACTTCGGGGTTGGCGGGTTCGACTGGCTAGACCATGATACAACCGAGCTAGAGGCTGTTACAGGACGCGACTTCGACGAAGCGCATTCGGATGTAGTTGCCGCGATTCAGCTGTGGGATACAATCCCCGGCAAAATGCTTATCGAGTGGGGTCTGGACGACGCCGATATTGAAGACCCGCAGAAGTCTTACCCTTGCGAAGTCTGGATGGTGAACAACACTGTTATTCGCGCAGTCCTTAACTATGATCCGCTAGGGCGCAAACCGTACTACAGCACTAGCTTCGAGAAAATCCCCGGAAGAATCGACGGTAACGGTGTTGCCGATTTGTGTATGGACGCTCAGAGTATGTGCAACGCGGCGGCGCGGTCACTGGCTAACAACATGGGCATTAGTTCCGGTCCACAGGTTGGCGTCAACATCAGCAGGCTACCTGCGGGCGAAGACATCACACAGATGTACCCTTGGAAGATATGGCAGTTTAAACAGAGTGAGTACGGTGACTCTAGCCCACCTATTAACTTTTTTCAGCCAAATTCTAATGCCCAAGAGCTAATGGCCGTGTTTACCAAGTTCATGGAACTTGCAGACGAGGTCTCAGGCATCCCTCGCTACATGACAGGCCAGCACGTTCCCGGCGCGGGTCGTACGTCCTCAGGACTATCTATGCTCATGTCAAACGCAGGCAAAAGCATCAAGCAGGTCATCGGTAACGTTGATCACGATGTCCTCAGCCCTATGATAGAACGTCAATACCAGAGAAACCTAAGGTATTCAGATGACCCAGAGCTTATCGGTGATGTCCAAATTGTTGCACGAGGTGCGATGTCACTTGTTGTTAAAGAAGCTGAAGCTGTCCGTAAGACTGAGTTCCTCCGCCTTGTTCTGGAAAGCCCTGTTGCACAGCAAATTGTTGGGCTACCGGGTACGGCTGAACTACTCCGCGACTTGGCGGGCAATCTTAACACCAATGTTGACCGTTTGGTCCCTAGTCGAGAAGACGTACAGAAACAGCAGGCTCAGCAGCAGGCTCAGCAGCAAGAAATGATGCAGATGCAGCAGATGCAGGAAGCGGCTCAGTTACAGGAAGACGGGACTCCTCAAGGCGGCAGGCAAGATAACACCATGAGTCCGAGACCTAACGGTCGGTAGCTCTATCTGTTGACACGCGAACCAGTATGCAGTAAAAACTAGCATGATAGACCTGAATCTCTGTAACCCGCAGCACGTTAAAGCGCTGCACAATATCAAAGAAACAGGAAATTCGTCTCTGTCTGACTTCTTTCAGGCAGAAATAGATGAGGCCAAAGCGAAACTTGTAATTGCAACCGACACGGTATCGATCCACCGGTTGCAGGGCAGAGCAGAGGCATTTCAAGACCTACTGACAGCGATTGATGAGTCGTTCAAGGTAGTTAATCGCTCGTGAGAGCACGCCGAAGCATACCAAAGACGGGATCAGCATACCCTAAAGGGCGCTGTGATACGGAATTGACGCTTTAAGGAGACAATATGGCACTACCGAAACAGGTGCAGGCCCAGCTTGCAGAAGTTGAAGAACTTGAGAAACAGCTAGACGCCCAGAGGAACCCAGACGAGGTTCAAATGGATACGGAGGCTGAAGTACCATCTGATACCGAAGAAGCACCCGAACCGGTCGAAGTAGAACCAGCTGACACATCGCCAACGGACGCAGAGGAAGAGACGTTTAAGCAGAAGTACGCAACCCTGTTGGGTAAGTACGACGCTGAAGTTCCACGGTTGCACCAAGAAGTTAAAGCCGTGACCTCAGAACTTGAGCAAATCCGCAGGGATTTAACTGCTAGACCCGTCGAACCGACAAAGCCGAAGGAGAAAGTCAGTTTAGTAACCGACGAAGATCGAGCCGAGTACGGCGAAGAACTTCTCGACGTTCAGCGACGTGTCGCGCAAGAGGTCTCTCAGGACTATGAGGACCGAATTGGGCAGCAGGACGCGGTGATCTCAGAGTTGCAATCAAAACTTGCGGCTACGGGTGACCAAGTCGGCAGTATGGATTTTTCACAGCGCTTAACGCAAGCGGTGCCTGATTGGTCTGAGATTGACGGTGATGAACGATGGGTAGCGTGGCTAAACGAGCATGATCCCATGCTCCGCGGACCTCGCAGAGTTCAAGCTCAAAAGGCGTTCGACGCAGGTGACGTTGAAGCTGTAGCCCACTATGCGAAGCTATGGAAAGAAACGATAGCCGAGCCGACCGCCGACAAAGATACTCGGACTAGAGAACTCGAAAAACAGGTTGCGCCAAATCGCTCTGCAAACTCTGTTCGTACTCCGAGCAACGGTCCCAGCACCAAACAGTATTCTCCGCGCGAAGTGGACGCTGCTTGGAATAAGGTCCGAACGCTTAATACACACGGTAAGTATCCAGAAGCAGAGAAACTTGAAGCTGAATTGACGTCTGCTTACCTCGAAGGTCGTGTTAGAGTCTAACTATATCCGCCTCGTGAAAGCAGCCGTTACGTACTCACAAACGTAGGAGGCCAAAATGGCTGCTGTATTTCCCGTCGTCGGTTCCGGCGCATTCGACACAAACCCATCGTACTCAGGTTCGTTTATTCCACAGTTGTGGTCTAACAAACTAAACGCCAAATTCTATGCCCACACAATGCTGGCCGAGATTGCCAACACTGATTGGGAAGGCGAGATCAAAAACAAAGGCGATACAATTCGTATCCGTACGGCCCCATCGATCACCATCAATGATTACGCTGGCGCTGGTACTACACTGACCGCACAAGTCCCTGTACCGATCTTCCAAGACATGCAGATCAACAAGGGTAAGTACTTCAGCGTTCAGATCAACGACGTGCTCGCACACCAAGCGGACATGGACTTGATGAACATGTTCACTGAAGACGCTGCCAAGCAGATGAAAATCCAGATAGAAAACGATACGTTCTTCCAGTACTTTGTCACCGAAGGCGCAACCGCGCTGAACAAAGGTGCTACTGCTGGTGCTCTTTCTGGTGCTTACAATTTGGGCACAGACACTGCTCCGATTGACCAAGCAACGCCTGCTAACGTGCTGAACGCAATCTTGCAGATGTCTTCTACCTTGGATGAGCAGAATGTCCCAGAGGACGGACGTTGGCTTGTCATGTCACCACGTGACCGCCAGCTGCTTATGCAGACTGACATCGCGCAGGCGTATTTTACTGGAGATCAGTCAAGCACCATCCGTACCGGCAAAATCGGTATGCTGGACCGCTTCACTGTGTATGTCAGTAACTTGCTGCCCAAAGGTAACGCTGCCAAAGCTACTGTTGCGGGCCTTACAGACCCAACTACAGGCGCAACTTTGACCAGCGCTAAGAAGCGTCGGATGATGGTAGCGGGTACTAAGCACGCATGTGCGTTTGCCTCGTCGATCAGCAAGACCGAGCCTCTACGTAACCAGACCGACTTTGGCGACATTGTCCGTGGGCTTAACGTCTTCGGCCACAAAGTCCTAAAGCCAGAAGCTCTGGTTACAGCCATTGTTGGCTCTGCTAGCTAACAACCGGTGGGGGAGGTTGGTTAGGTTTCGCACTGCGATGCCTCCCCCACTACATTCTAGCTTAGTTAGGAGCTTATCGTGGCTACAGTAAAAGTAATAGACGTCATCGATCGTGTACAGCACGTACTGCAAGATACGGGCGTTCGCTGGCCTCGCCTTGAACTACAGGACTGGATCAACGAGGCTTACCTAAATATAACCTTGCTGCGCCCTGACGCTAGCTCCGCAAGTGGTACATTTACTTGCGACGCTAATTCCCGGCAAACACTGACAAAGACTTCGGGTGGGTTTCCTTCCGCGCTTAGGCTTTTAGATGTTACGCGAAACGTGAAGACCGGGGGCTCGCTAAAAGCTATCCGCTTAGTGTCTCGCTCAGTCCTAGACGACCAGCGACCCGCGTGGCACGCTGAGACCGCGAGTGATAACGTACAGCACTACATGTATGATCCGCGCCAGCCTAAGCAGTTTTTTGTCTACCCCCCTGCCTTAGCCACGGCGGAGATCGAAGTGGTTTACGCAAACGCGCCAGCGGCCCACGCCTTAACTGATGCGCAGCTTGACCCAGCGGCGAGCCCCGCCAGTACTGTCGTCATAAATTTAGATGATGTCTATATGTCTCCCATTATCGACTGGGTTTTGTACCGCGCCTACTCCAAGGATGCTGAGTATGGTGCAAACGAGCAAAGGGCGGCGGCTGCGTACCAGTCGTTTACTGGCGTGATAGGAGCAAAAAGTCAGACGGATGCTGCTGTATCCCCACAATCTGTTAGTTCGGTGACCTAGGATGGCGGTTATATGGGAGAAGTTTTACCCGTATATTCAACCGTACCTCCCCGGTTGCCCTGAGATTGTGATAGAAACGCACCTCAAAGAAGCAGCTGCGGAGTTTCTAGCCCGCAGCGAAATCTGGCGTTTCGATATTGATAACGACTTTACTAGCAAGTCGACTAAAGACTACGATCTAGACACCCCGACTGGCGCAGTTTTGGAAAACATTTATGAGTTGTTATTAGACGGTCGCCTGCTTTCGCGCGTAAGCGACCGGCATGTTAACGGGTCTCGCTTCTTAAATAACGGCTCACCTATGTACTATAGTATTTACCAAGATAGCGCTATTCGGTTTTACCCCACTCCCGACAAGAAATACACGTTCCACGGCGTAGGCGTGCTTAAGCCGAGCCTTACCGCAACGGGCGTTGAGGACTGGATATACGAGACACACGGTCGTTGTATTTCCTACGGGGCCGTTGCTAGGCTTGCCGAAGTTCCCGGCAAGGAATGGCATAATCCCGAGATAGCGGCCTACTACCGCAGCAAATTCGATATGGAAGCGGACGTAGCTAAGTCGCGTGATTACCGGCGCGTAAACTTACGCGTCAACAGCCCAACATTTGCGGAAAGTAGGAGAACCTAATGGCTGACACCTATAAATACGTGCAGGGTGACACCGGGCCTCAAATAAAGGTCACCATCACGAGTGCCGACGGTACTGCTACGGACCTAACAGGAGGATCGGTCACACTGCATTTTCGGGCTGCGGGCGAAACAACGGTTCTGTTCTCTCGAGTTTTGGTTAATTCAAATCAGACAACAGATACTGGCAAAACTGTGTTACAGTTTCAAGATGGCGATCTGAATGTAGACGCCGGAAACTATGAAGGCGAGCTAGAAACCATTCTTACGGGTCTTCGAGAGACGCGTTACGAGCTTCTGAAGTTTAAAATCCGAGAGGACTTTGCGTGACCAAAAAGTACACCCTTAGCGCCCAGTCTCTAGCCGTAACTTATACGGCTCAGTCGCTGGCGTTTGCCATTAAAACCGCAGACGTGGTTGGCGGGACTAGCATAGCTGCTAGCAACCTAAGGTTTTCGATCGAACAAGGCTTTTTTGTGCGGTTTATAAGACTGTTTGACAATTCAGCGGTGTCTGACAGCGAAATGCGAGCATTTTTTAAAGGTGCAACAGACAGTTCTGTTCTTGCCGACGCCGCAACGACAGCATTTGTTAAAGCCCGAGCAGATACAGCGGCAACGGCAGACGAGATAGTGTTTGCTACTTTCAAGGCACTGGCTGACACGGCTACGGTGACAGATGCGGCAACGGCTGCTTTTACTAAATCGCCCAACGACACGATCCAAGCCACCGATGATGTTGACGGGGCTGCGTCTATTCTCGACGATCAAGAGATACAGTATTTCAAAACGCGCACAAACATTGCGGTGCTAACCGACGAAGAAAAATTTGATTCGGGTAAGTCGCAAACGAACCAGCTTAACGTACTTGATGAAATTGTTATGCAGAGAGCGTACGAGCGGGCGTACGCAGACGCATACTCGGCTTCTGAAGTCTATGCCTCGTTGGTGGCAAAACCTGCGTCCGATTCTGCGGGAGTTACAGACACTGTTAGCGGCCGCGCACACACAAAACTTATTAAGCATGAAATAGGCACCGACGAAGTTAGGTGGTTCGACAACTACAGTGTTGCAACCGATCGCACTTACCAGAGCATCGAGAGAGCATTTGATGCTCAGAGAGAGAACGTCACCGGTAATGGGCCTTCCCCCCATATGCTGTTGAATTGGCTCCGATCACCGAATCCTGACACCGGTCGCCTTTGGGGTGACTGGCTGGATGACGGAGAATGGGACAGAGACACAGTTGCTGGTGGCGAACCGCAAGCTGCGTGGCTTTTGTCGACTTACATGAAAGTTATTAACATATGGGGCCGTATTCTAAATTACGGCGCTGCGACCGGAACCACTCCCGCTTCGATGGAAACGTACCTCCGAGACGTGTTTATACCAAACTACCCTCACGTGTTTATCCAAGAGAACCATACTGCGCAGCTGAGTAAGTCTGTGTCCGACGTCGCGTCCCTGACCGATACGCCCGCTAAGTCTTTCGGGCGCTCAGCGGCGGATGCGGGTAGCGTTACCGACACGCGGGTTTCTACATTTACATCGGTTCGCGGCGAGACTACTGCCGCCCAAGACGCCTATACGCGCTCGCTCACCAAAGCGTTTTTCGAAACCCCTTTGACATCAGATGTGTTGTACAGCCAAGTCGACTACGTTCGGGCGTTTACCGACACGGCAACCGTTACTGACGACTTAGATGGCTCAGCGTCTATTTTAGACGACCAAGAGCTACAGTTTGTCAAAGACCGCACCAATACATTCAGTGCGGCTGAGTCCAAGTCACTTGGATTAGAAAAACTCTTTCTTGAAACACCCTCGGTAACCGACGCAGGGTCTCTACTAAGTCAGGGTTTTGCTGACTTTAATTTCTTTGCGGAAGACTTCGTCGGTGCTTCCCGAACTTTTACCTAGGAGATCGTTATGATCCATGAAAACCTAAAACTATCTGGTCAGCTTAACATCGTCCTGAAGGACAAGGCCGGGAACACAAAAACGGAACGCGAAGAAAAAAATCTTGTTGTAAACACAGGACTGGCTTTTATCATTAACCGCATGAAGTCGGACGTGTCGGGCGGAAAAGCTCTCATGTCCCACATGGCCGTGGGGTCTGGAACTACAGCCGCGGCCGCGGCTCAGACCGACCTTGTTACCCTACTTGGTTCCCGCGAAGCGTTGGATTCTACGACCATAGCAGGAACCGACGACGAAAAAATTGTTTACGTTTCTAGTTTTGAAGCGGGCGACGGTACGGGCGCGGTTACGGAAGCTGGCGTTTTTAATGCGGCAACTTCAGGCGACATGCTTTGTCGCACAGTTTTCGCCGTAGTCAACAAAGCTGCTGATGACACGATGGCTATTACGTGGACCATCACGCTGGCGGCATCTTAAACTAAAAAAGGGGGCGAACCGTGGCAACTATTGTAAATCGGGCTAACAAAGGTTCGCCCCTCAGTAATACCGAAGTCGACGCTAATTTCACCAATCTGAACAATGATAAGCTTGAAACTAGCGCCGCTTACGTCCACCCAACGGGCGCTGGCAGTAACCACATCCCAACGGGTGGGTCTTCTGACCAAGTATTAACCTATAGTGCTTCCGGGGTAGCGGCGTGGGCCGCACAGGGTAACCCTACGACTATAAGCACAACACCTCCGTCTAGCCCGAGTGTTGGCGACCAGTGGATCGACAGCGAGACGATGCGGGTCTATGTTTACTACGAAGACGTGGACACGAGCCAGTGGATTGGCTTTTCTAGTATGACAGGCAGTGTGCAGGGCGGTAATGTTCTACAGGTAGGCGATGGCGGTCTCACGCAAAAGAATTTTACAACTACCCTTAAAACCAAGCTAGACGGCGTCGCCACTAGCGCGAATAATTATACTCTTACCGCTGCGTCTGCGTCTGCATTGGGCGGCGTGAAGATTGGTACGAATCTGGCTATCGACGGCGCTGGCGTTTTGTCCGCAACCGACACCGATAC
>TARA_R110002096_G_scaffold147065_16_pt1 | contig 13175 bp, 11 predicted proteins | sample TARA_R110002096 | Tara Oceans TARA_R110002096 (sample SAMEA4397295) | marine metagenome | biome: Polar Biome; feature: [DCM] deep chlorophyll maximum layer (ENVO:01000326); material: water (ENVO:00002006), including particulate matter (ENVO:01000060) such as... | depth 35 m | reverse complement strand
GGCGGTGGTGAAAAAATGGCAGACCATTCCCCAGAAAAGCTACAGCCTCAACAAGCGCAATTGTGTCCACTTCATCAACGACGTAATCAGGGCGCTCGACCTAAAGACCAATCTGAAAACCGCCAACTGGAAGAAACCCCGATCCTTCATGGAAGAAGTCATGAAGCTCAATCCGTTTCTCAAATGATAGAATAAGGGTACGCGATATGACGGACGTTTGCATGGTAATCGGAGCAGGCGCCGGCATTGGCGGGCATGTCGCAAAGAGATTTGCCCGGGAAGGCTATCACGCAGCGCTCTGCCGTCGCAGCGACCAGGATGGTCTCGTGAGGATGGTCGCCGAAATCGAGGCGTCCGGAGGGTCCGCGTCGGGTCATCTGCTCAATGCCATCGAAGATGGAACGATCGAAGAAGCAATCGAGAAGATCGAGGCCGAGGCCGGTCCGATCACGACATTGGTCTATAATCTCGGCGCGCAGGTCGGCAACCGGCCGCTGGCCGATACCCATCACAAGATGTTCGAAATGGGCTGGCGGCTGGGAACTTACGGCCTGTTCCGGGCGGCCAAGGTGCTGATGCCGTTGATGGAAGCGCGCGGCGGCGGGACTTTTCTGGTTACCTCGGCGACGGCAGCGGTTCGCGGCAATGCAGGCCAGCACAGCCATGCGGCGGCTATGGCCGGCCGACGGATGCTCTGCCAGACGCTCAACGCCGAATTTGCGCCCAAGAACATCCATGTCGCGCATATATTGATCGACAGCGCGGTCAACGCGCCGGACACTTTGGGCAAGATGCTCGGAGCAGAGCGCTTTGCAAAATTGCAGGAAGCCAGAGCGAACGGCAAGGACGAGATCATGGAGCCGGATGCAATTGCGGATACCTATTTCCATGTCGCGCACCAGCATCGCTCGGCCTGGACATTCGAGCTGGATATGCGCGCCTTTACCGATACCGCCTGGTGGAACCACCCGGTCGATATCTAGCTACATCACCATCACATGATAATGGTGCCAGGTGAATATCGCCACGGCTCCCCGATGCGGCGACCAGCTCTCGGCGCGCTCGCGTATGTCTTTTTCGGACGGACGCTCTGCCAGCCCGAGGAAATTGCCGACGCCGACCTGGATTGCAAGATCACCGGCCGGCCAGATATCGGGACGGCCCTGCGCGAACAGCAGGTAGATTTCCGCTGACCAGCGACCGATCCCATTGACCTTGGTCAGCAAGCTGATCGCCTCTTCGTCATCCTGCGGCAGATTGTCGAGGTCGAGGCCGCCGGACAGGATGAGCTCGCCGAGGCTTCGTGCATAGCCCTGTTTCTGGCGAGACAGGCCGCAGGCGCGCAATTCGTCGAATTCAGTGGCGATCAGCGCTTCTGCCGGACATCCCTCTCCCAGCCGCGCCTCCAGCTTGTTCCAGACCGCCGCCGCCGATGCGACGCTGACCTGCTGGCCGACAATGGTGCGGAGCAAGGTCTCATAGCCTTCCGGTCGGATCCGCGGTTCGGGATAGCCGGACTGCGCGATCGCCGTTGCCAGACGCGGTTCAAGCGCGCTGACATGGTCGAGTCCGGCTTTGATCATTTCTTTCGACAGGCCCATTGAATATCCGTCCCCGTTTCGGCCCTTGATTCTTTCTGGCGGTCCGGACATAGCGTGCGGGATTTATTTTTAACAGTCACCACAAGGGGTAGCTATGCCAACAATCCACGTAACGGGCCGCGATGGCGAAGAAAAACCAGTTTCCGTCGAGAGCGGAATGAGCGTGATGGAAGCGATCCGCGACAATGGCTTTGACGAGTTGCTGGCGCTGTGCGGCGGCTGCTGCTCCTGCGCAACCTGCCACGTTCATGTCGACGCCGACTGGAAGGCCAAATTGCCACCGATGAGCGAAGACGAAGACGATCTGCTGGAAAGCAGCGACCATCGCGACGAATATTCGCGGCTCAGCTGCCAGATCGAATTGTCCGATGATCTCGAAGGACTGAAGGTCCGGATCGCCGAAGAAGACTGAATATTGGCCGACAGGCCATGACAAAAGGGAGCGTTTTGCCGCTCCCTTTTTTGTGTCCGGTCGTTCTATCTTGCCAGTTTGACAATGGCCCGTGGGCTACCAGCGGTGCTGCTCGCTTCGTCGATCTTCCACTGCAACTTCTTGGTGGAACCTTCGCTTTCATAGCCGTCTGCAGTGTTGTTGCTCAATATCTCGCCATCCGTCTCTATGGTGAAGCGGCCATCGATCGGCTGTGTCTCGCCCTCGGCGGATATGCCCATCGGCATCGGTCCCATCGCGCCAGCCAGACCCCCCGGTCCGGCCATCGCCGGAGTCGATATTTCCAGCTCGCCGCCGCTGCGACGGATGATCTGGACGAAGGGAAATTGCATTGTCGCGCCGGGTATTGTCGGAAAGGCGAACATCTGGTCGAAATTGCCACTTATCATATATTCGACTTCAAACAGATTTTCGCCGACATATTCGACCTTGTTCCAGCCGTCATATTTGGCAAGCTGGACGGCAAATTCCTTCAGACCCTCGTCATCACCGGGCACCGCCCCTCCGAAGATTGAGCGCATGGCAGCATTTGTCTGCTGGTCGCCCCTGCCAACGTCTTCGGAAGAATCGTCATCATCCGCCTCGCCGGAGGGAAGAGGCATCGACTTGCCGTCGCCTTCGGCCAGTTGCATCTGGCCATTGTAGGTAAAGACATAGGTGCCGTCGTTCATCAGCCGCAGCTGGGAATCAAACTTTCCGGGAATCAGCAGGCAACCGGCCAGCAATAACGGTATCGAGAGAGCTGCAACCAATTTGACAAGCTGGTTCATAGACTATTCCCCTTTGTTCCTCGTATACTCCGCATAAAGGCTGATGGCCGCAGCGTTGGAGACGTTCAGGCTCTCCATCTTGCTGCTCATCGGCAAGCGAGCCAGTGTATCACAATGGGCGGCGACATTCTGCCGCAGGCCTTCGCCTTCCGCGCCCATTACCAGAGCTATCTTGCCGCTGCCCATCGCGCCTTCCAGTTCGTCCGTGGCATCGCCATCGAGTCCGATCCGCCAGTAGCCGGCTTCGGCAATATCATCGAGCGCACGCGAGAGGTTTACCACCCGCACCCACGGCACGGTTTCCAGAGCGCCGGACGCCGATTTTGCCACGACACCCGACTCGGGAGGAGCGTGGCGGTCCTGGGTGATGATCGCGGCGGCATCGAAGGCTGCGGCTGAGCGAAGAATCGCGCCGACATTATGGGGGTCTGTGACCTGATCGAGCAGCAGCAGAGGACGGTCGCTCTGCTCGTCCAAAATGTCACCGAGCCAGATATCGGGCAGGGGATCGACATCGGCGACCATGCCCTGATGCGGCGCATCGCGCGGAATGACCCGCCCGAGATCGGCAACATCGCAGATTACAACCGCGATATCGTCAGGAATTTCCAGCGTTGCAAGCGCCTCGCGGGTGATGGAAATCTTCTTGATCACCCGCCTCGGATTGTCCAGCGCTGCCTCGATCGCATGCCGTCCCCAGAATTTGAGTCCGCCGCCGGTTTTCTTTATTGATTTGTTTTTACGTGCCATAATTGCTCTCTAGACGGTAACCCTTCTGCGGACAGCCCTTTTTTTCTACGAAATTGCGCGGGGAGGCATTGACAGTTTGCCCTGCCTTCGTCATTGAGCCGCTCTTGTCGCCGTTGGCGGCCTTGGATAACCTGATGGACAGGTGGCCGAGTGGTTAAAGGCAGCAGACTGTAAATCTGCCCGTGTAAGCGTACATAGGTTCGAATCCTATCCTGTCCACCATCCCTTTATATTGCAGGACATCTGGCGTTCGCTGCCAAGCGGTTCCCTCGGGTCCGTGTGGCTTTGCCGGGCTGGCAGATTATATCTCCCGGTGGTGGAAGGCCCGCATCCTGTTGCCCGGACTTGCTATGAAATAGCCCGCGCGCGGGGGTCAGCCAACTTGTCTGGCGTCTTGCTCGAGCAGTTTGGCAACCACGCGGTAGGGCCGTCTGCCGTTCCCGGGCGGGCATTCTCCCGCTTGTCGTGACCGGTTACGCGATAGCGTCAGCCATCGTTCAGCAGGCTCTCCATCATCGCGATCGCGGATTCCCGTGCGAGCCTGATGATGAGCTGGCGGTCGGTCTCGTCGCCGATCTCGAACGTGACCGTTGGCGCGCCATAGGTCTTGTAGACATGGTTTTTGGAATTTGCCTGGCCGAGATTGTGATTGGCGTCTCGGTTGACCTTATAGTCGGGCATCCGGGCCTGCAGCCGGTCCAGCCAGCTCTTCAGGAACAGCGGCGGATTTGTCGGACTCTCGTCCGGAATTGTGTAGAAAATATCATTCTGGGTCGAATGGAAGTCGACGAACAGGCGGAGCTGCCTGCCGCGATCCGTTTCGATCTTGCCGAGCAGTGCGTCCATCAATCTGGTTTCGGGCTGTACGAACGGCCCCCAGTCCCGGTTCAGGTCGGTGCTGCCGCTGTTGTGACGCCAATAGCCGCGATCCACGCCGTCGGGGTTGAGCATCGGGACGACAATCGTTTCGAACCGCTCGCGAAAGCGGCGGGCGAGCGGTTCGTCGGACAATAAAGTTTCGACAAAGGGCATCATCGCCAGTGCGCCGGTCACTTCCGGAGGATGCTGGCGACCGACAAGGACGATCTGCTCGCGCGGCTTGCTGGCCGGAGACTTGATCGTCAGGGCCGGAATGTCACGACCTTCGGCTGACTGGCCGAGCGACCAGGTTTCGACGAAGGGTGAGGCCGCTGTGCGGTCGATCCACTGGCGATAGGATACGGAAGAGATGATCTCCTGCCCGGCGATAAATAGTGGCTGGTCGGCCAGCGCCAGCGTGATCCTGGCCTGTCTGACGCCGTCTACTTCGTAAACCTCGACCGCGTCCTGTGGCAGATCGGTCCAGGTGATGCCGTCGCTGCTGCTCTTGGGCCAATAGCGGTGGCCGCAATGTTCGTAGGTCAGGTTGACGGTAACGGTTTCCGCCTTTTGCGGCGTCAGGCGAAACGCATACCAGGCGCTGCAGTTGATCGGCGGCGCATCTTCCGGTTCTATGCTGATCGACAGTTCAGTGTCGCCCAGCGGCTCGCAAGACGCGATATTGCCGGTCAGAAATTCTGTATCAAGCGTGACGTCGGGCGTGCTGCAGGCAGTCGCCATGATCGCGGTCGGCGCTGGCCGCGCTGACTGTGTTTCAACCGTGCGTGCGCAACCGGCGAGCAATGGTGGCACGCACAATAGCCACAGATGATTTTTCAGCGACATGGATTGTCGTCCTTCCGATTGGCGGGACAACGGAAACCCGTCATCCCGCCTTTTTTGGTATCAGAACTTCTTGCGCAGCTCGACGGTAAATTGCCGTCCTCGCGCGCTGTGCAACTCGCTGAAATAGCCATAAGCTTCGTCTGCCAATGGCGGATCTTCGTTGAACAGGTTGTTGACGCCGAATTTCAACCGGGTTCCGTTGAGCGCCGTGTCATTGTCAACCGTGTAGCTGATCGACGCATTCATCGTGAACTGATCTTTGACCCGATAGAAGTTTGCATTGGGATCATCGGAGACAACAAGGACATCGCGGGTAACGCTGGTGTCCCAGACCTCGCCGATATATTTGCCGAACAAGGTCACATCAACCGGACCGCTGCCCCAGCTGACCGAACCACTGAGCCGCCATTTCGGACGCCCTTCGATTTCCAGCAATTCGCCAAGGCCGCCGACCCCCACGTCGGTCGGCAAGCTGCCTGCCGCGATCGCATCGAGCAATTCCTGCCCATCCGGTCCTGCCGACTGAACGAAGGATTTGAGTCGCGCTGCGTTGAGGCGCAGACGAATATCACCGATGCCAAATTCGGGAATATTGTAGAACAATCCGAAATCCCAGCCCTTGGAAGAACGGCTGTCGAGGTTGAGGTAGGGATCGAGCACCTGGATGATGCTGCCTGCCGCTTCGAGGCTGGTACCGGCAAACAGGGCAATCGCATCCGCATCAGGTGCATTGCGTATCACATTCGGGTTGGTGCTTCCGTTCTGGCGACGGACCAGGTCGAGCGCAATTGCATTGTCATCCCCGAACACCCCGACGATGCCACGCTGCTTGACGCGCCAGTAATCGGCGGTGAGCGTCAGGCCCGGAATGAATGCCGGCTCCAGCACGACACCAAGGTTGACGCTCTCGGTTTTCTCCGGTTCCAGGGTGTTGGTACCGGTACGCAGACTGACCGTGCCGGTCCCGCTGCACACGCCGAGATTGGCAATGATGTTCTTTTCGACCTGTGCCTGACAGGTAACAAAGTCATCGCGGGTGTTGGAGCGGGTGGTGCCGGCGTCGTTAACCTGCACGAGATTGGGTGCGCGGAAACCCTTGGACCAGGCACCACGAAAGATAACGCCCTGGACCGGCGTCCATGCTGCCGCGGCGCGCGGGACAACTGCGGTCTGATCGATATCCTTGAAATGTTCGACCCGCCCGGCAATTTGTACATTGAGATCGCGGATCAGCGGGATGCCCATATCGTCGGAAACCAGCGGAATGAAGGCTTCTGCAAATGCCGAATATACATCCCGTCGGCCGCTGGTGTCGGGAGAGGGGCTGGATCCGACGACGTCACTGCCATTGAAGTCACCGGTCACGCTGTCGGTAAAGGTAATCGTGCCGTCGAGACGCGGGTCACGATCATCCCTGAACGTCTCGCGCCGGAATTCGACGCCGGCCGCAATGCCGATATCACCGCCCGGCAAGGCAAACAGATCATCGCGCGACACCTTGAAGTCGGCTAGCGCCAGGGTTGTTTCACCCTTCCGGAATACATCTATCGTGATGTCGTCGATCACGCTTTGCGGATTGGGGGTACAGTCACCATTGTTGGGACCGGTTCCCTGATTTTCCAGGCAACCGCCGTTGAACGGATTATAGGCATCGGCGGTTGTCCGGTTGATCACCTCCTGGAGCTTGGTCAACGAGATGCGTCCGCGCGTCAGGTCGGTGCTATTGGCTTGTGAATAGATAAATCCGGTGTCGAAATCCCATGCGCCGAAATTGCCCTTGAAGCCTGCGACAAGCCGGTAGCTATCCTTGTTGACCGACACATCGCGGGTCCCGACGTCGACAAAGCGCATGCGCTCCATGATGACATCCGCGCCGCCAGCAGGGATCGTGGTGCCCGGCAAGCGGTTGGGATTGGCAACACCATTGCGTGTGGTGGGGCCGAATGGATTGTAAAAGGCGTCCCGGGAAATCCCCAGCGGTACCGCAGACAGCAATGCTGTGGCCTCGTTCGCGCGGCGGCTTTCAGAGCGGTAATAGCTGCCTTCCATATAAAATTCGACAGCATCGCTGATTTCATAATTGAACAATGCAGCGGCGTTGTAGCGATCTTTCTTTGAGAAGAGATCTACTCCGAAATTGGTGTTATAACGCACATCGGTGGCAGGTGTCGTCCCGGCCCGGGCGCAAATGCCGTTGCCGAAATCAAGTCGGCAGCCACCCAAGGTTGCCGGCACCAGATAGAAATCATCATCGCCGATTGGTGTGTTGTTTGAGGGTCGCTGAATATCAAACTGGCCAAATGGTGAACTTGTGGACCGGTTGTTGAATGAAGCATCGTCCTCGAATGGCGTGCCGTCGAACAGGCTCCGGCGATCATCAAAGGCGGCATAGTCGCGGATGGTGACCGGAGCGCCATTTTCATGGAAATAATTGCCATAGACGGTCAGATTCGCCCGGCCATCGGCAAAGTCGAAGCCATAGCCGCCGGAGATGCTGCTGCTGTAAAGGCTCGTCCCGTCGGATGCGCGCCAGTCAGCTTCGACGAAGCCGCCGGTCATATTGCCTTTCAAAATGGTGTTGACGACACCGGCAACCGCATCGGCGCCATAGACGGCGGACGCACCATCGCGGAGTATTTCCAGTCGTCTCACGCTGCCCGGTGAAATCTCGTTGGTATCCGGGGATACCACGGGCACCAGCAATTCTGTCTGGAACCCGGGATGCAAGTTCATCCGGCGTCCGTTGATTAACAGCAGAGTATTGCCGGTCCCGAGGTCTCGCAGGTTGATTGATGCGATGTCGCCGCGCGCGCCATTGACGCCGCCGGTTGTATTCTGTTCGTTGAAGGCAGTCGTGCCGACTTGCGGAATGGAGCTGAACAGCTCTTCGCCCGATGCGGCCCCGGTTGCTTCGATAGCGGTCTCGTCGAGGACGGTGACCGGCAGAATGTCATTGATTTTGGCGCCCTGAATTTGGCTGCCGGTTACGACGATAATATTCTCGTTGTCAGCTGATTCATCAGCTGATTGTGCATAAGCGCCATTGGCGCTGACCAGTGCTGTTGTCCCGAGCAACAACGCGCAGACATTACGGATTCCAGACATAACTTAACCCCCCGTGTAAAAAAACAGAAAACAAGCAGAACGAAACAGATATTTAATTTTCAGATGTGCTGTAGCTAGATCGCGCAACCCTCATTGGCGCAATTTTGATACAGCCAAATCCAAAAAGGCGCATATTCCATATTGGTCAATCGGGATTCGAGATAGAATTGTTCGTTTTATCGATGGCGTGGTATTTTGGTCACAGAGTGGTTGTTGACCGGAGAAACTTCGCTGAGCAGCGGCATAGCGTCCCGAAATGCCGGTCTGTCACACCCATAAGATAATAGAAAATACTTCGTTTTCAGTGACTCCCCGACCGGCGAAAACGCATCGGCCCGCTGTCCGGCAGCTGCCGACGGACCCGGATCAGCCCAGTCCGGTGATATCCAACCCGATCATGACAAATGCATAGCCCAATGCTCCGTACATCATCGCCCGGAATACAGGGTAGGGGATGCGTGCTTTTTCGGGATAGCCTTCCGGGTGGACGATTTCGACCAACTCGCCGATCACCGGTGTGGGGAAGGGCGTGTAGAGCGGGTCGCGGACCTCGATAAAACCGCCCTTCTGGTCCGGCAGGAGCAGGATGGCGCTGTACATGATGGTGCGTCTGCCGCTCATGCGGTGGTGGCGCACGATCTTGGCCTGGGCCCGGCGGGTGCCGTTGCGGATGAACAGCAGGTCGCTGCGCAGCGTCAGCGCCAGTCCCGAACCGGCCAGTGCCAGTCCAATCCAGAGGAAGAATGTTTCGATGGGGTCCCGCTATCACAGGTTCTGGAGGCTGTTAAGAGCCGTCTGCGTCCCGTTCCCACTCGGCCCGCGAAACTTCCCATACCAGCGATGGCCGGGTGGTGCCGTCGGCACGCTGGCTGATGATTTCGCCCATTCGCCGGAACCCCAGTCCGTCGAGCAAATGCGCGGTCCGGTGATTGTCGAGCGAAGCGGTCTCGCAGATCAGGTCGAGGCCCAGAAACTGGAACATCCAGTCGAAGCTCAGTCGGGCACCTTCTACGCCGCGTCTTTTGCCCTGGCGATCAGGATGAACCGCGCCACCCAGTTCGCCGGCCGCCCATTCGGGCCATACGGCAATATCGGAATAGCCGCCGATCGCGCCCTGTTCGTCAAAGTTGAGAAACAGCAGGCCGGTGCCATGTTCGCGTTGGCCCTGGTGGTCCGCGATAAAGTCGCGCACCGTCTCGACGGTGAGCGGTCGGGGCAAGGTATAGATCGGGGCGTGAATCTGCGGGTCGCTCAGAAATTCATGGAAGGCCGCGGCATCCTCGACAGTCGCAACGCGGGACGATGCATTTTCTGTCGTGATCGCGGTGGCGCCGCTGACCGCCGCGCGAATGGCATCGGCTTTCTCGCTTGCGACTCGCCGTCTGGTGATTGGAATATTGCTCCTGTTCGTCATAATATTCATCCAGCCTTTGCTCGGGTTCGACGGCATGGCCGAGGATAATCCCTTGAACAAGTGTCTTAACTGCCCAATTAAATTGTCAATTGCAACTCGTCCCTACCAATGGCATAACCGTTCAAAAGCTGGGAGAGACGGCAATGGCTACAAAGGTTGCGGACAAGAGTGCCGCCACGGCAATATCGGTCGACGTATTGATCGTCGGCGCCGGGATTTCGGGAATCGGCATGGCGGTTCATCTGCGGGACAAATGTCCCGGCAAGAGCTTTGCCGTGGTCGAGCGCCGCGATGATATCGGCGGGACCTGGAACCTGTTCCAATATCCCGGCATCCGCAGCGACAGCGACATGCACACATTGGGTTTCAAATTCGAACCGTGGACCGAGCAGAAGGCGATTGCCGACGGTCCCTCGATCATGGACTATCTCCACCGGATCAAGGCCAAGCATGATCTCGAAAAGCACATGCATTTTGGCCACAAGGTGCTGTCTGCGAGCTGGTCGAGCGAAGATGCGCGCTGGACGGTAACGGCGGAAAAATCGGACGGCAGCCAGGTCACGATGCACGCCAATTTCCTCTATATGGGGTCAGGCTATTATGATTATGACAATCCCTATGACGCCCAGATAGAAGGCTTGCAGAATTTCAAGGGCGATGTCGTTCATCCGCAATTCTGGCCTCAGGATCTCGACTATTCGGGCAAGAAGGTGGTGATCATCGGCAGCGGCGCGACCGCGGTGACAATCGTCCCCGTGATGGCGGAAAAAGCCAGTCACGTCACGATGCTGCAACGGACACCGACCTGGTTTTTCGCGCGTCCGGCAAAGGACTGGCTGGCCAATTTGCTGCGCAAGATCATGCCCGAAATGTGGGCCTATAAAATCATCCGGTTCAAGAATGTCCAGTTGCAGAATATCGCCTTCAAAATGGCGCGCGACAACCCGCAGAAGGTCATCGAAAAGCTTGAAAAACCGCTCAAGAAAGAACTGGGCGACAAATATGTAAAGGAAGATTACACGCCGCCTTACGGTCCGTGGGAGCAGCGCCTGTGCCTGGTTCCCGACAGCGACATGTTCAAGGCCATCGCCGCCGGCAAGGCCGATCTCAAGACCGGCCATATCGAGACGGTGACCGAGACGGGAATAAAGCTGAAATCGGGCGAGACAATCGACGCCGATATCATCGTCACCGCGACGGGTCTCAAGCTGGCGGTTGCCGGCAAGGTGGCGTTCGAAGTCGATGGCAAGCCGGTGCACTGGCCCGACCATTATTATTACAAGGGCTGCATGTTCTCCGACATTCCCAATCTGGCGGTCGTATTTGGCTATCTCAACGCCAGCTGGACGCTCAAGGCGGATGTCGTGTCGGAATTCACCTGCCGCCTGCTGCACCATATGGACGCGACGTCGACGCGGATCGCCAATCCGGTTCTGGATACAACGCTGGAGCAGGAGGATTTGTTCGACTTCTCGTCTGGCTATATCCAGCGCTCGCTGTCGGAGCTGCCGCGCAACAGCACCACGATGCCTTGGAAGCTCAGTCAGGATTATCTGTTCGAAAAGAAGGTGCTGGTCAACGACCCGATCGACGACGGGGTGCTCCGGTTTTACGGCCCCAATTCCGAGAGACCGGCTGACGGAAGCGAAGCGACTCTCGAAGCCGCCGAATAGTTCTGCTGTCAGAACATAGGGGGTGAATCATTTTACGCATGTTTACCATTTGTTGAGCAGAATTCGCTAAGGCCTTGGTCGAGGGGCTGACCATGGGATATATGAATTCACAATTTCGGACGGTGAAGCCGGCGCTGATCGAACATCGTAAAGTGTATCGCCATCCCGTCCAGATTCAGCGCGCCGCGATCCGGCAGCATGGCAAGACCGGGAAGGCTGGCGAACTGGTCGATGTTTCGATTTATGGATGCAGGATTGCCTGTGATTCGCGCTTCAGAGCCAGCACACGTCTCTGGTTGCGCTTCGATGACAGCAGCCCGATTCCGGCAACCACCATCTGGTGCAAAGACGGTCATATCGGCTGCCGCTTCGACGAAAAGCTGGACCACGGCCTGTTCCGCAGCCTGACTCTGATCAGCGAATAGACCAGCCCCAAAACCCCTCACTTGCCAACTAACATCTGTGTCAGTAAGGTGGCGGGATGAAAAACGAGATTCTTGACGTTCTGATTGTCGGTGCCGGCCTGTCCGGTATCGGTGCAGCGGTTCACCTGACCAAAAGATGCCCCGGCAAAAGCTTTGCCATTGTCGAAGGGCGAGAGCGGCTCGGCGGCACCTGGGACCTGTTCCGTTATCCCGGTATTCGCTCGGACAGCGACATGTATACATTGGGTTATAATTTCAAACCCTGGACCGCGCGCAGGGCGATTGCCGATGCGCCGTCGATCCTCACTTATCTCAACGAAACCGTCGCCGAATATGATCTGGACGACAAGATCCGCTTCAACCGCAAGGTGGTGGACGCCAGCTGGTCGAGCGAAACCGCCCTCTGGACGGTCAGCCTGCAGCATGGCGACGGGTCGCTGAGCACCGTCCAGTGCAATTTCCTCCACATGTGCTCCGGCTATTATAACTATGAGGAAGGCCATAATCCCGACTTTCCCGGCAAGTCCGATTTCGCCGGACCTATTGTCCATCCGCAATTCTGGCCCGAGGACCTCGACTATGCAGGCAAGAAAGTGGTTGTGATCGGCAGCGGCGCGACCGCAGTGACGTTGATTCCGTCGATGGCGGACACCGCAGCGCATGTCACCATGTTGCAGCGTTCCCCGACCTATATCGTATCGCTGCCGGGCGAAGATAAATGGGCTTTGCGGTTCCGCAAATTCTTGCCGAGCAAGGCTGCCTATATGTTGACCCGCTGGAAAAATGTGCTGTGGGGTCTGTTTACCTTCAATCTGGCCCGGAAGAAACCGGCCGGCTTCAAGGAACGCCTGCTCAATATGGTGCGCGAGGAAATGGGGCCGGATGTCGACATGACCAATTTCACGCCCAGCTATAATCCGTGGGATCAGCGGCTATGTCTGGTGCCGGACAGCGATCTGTTCGCTTCGATCAAATCGGGCAAGGCATCGATTGTCACCGACCAGATCGAAACCTTTACAAAGCACGGCATAAAGCTGAAATCCGGCAAGACGATCGAGGCGGATGTCATCGTGACCGCCACTGGGCTGAAAATGCTCACCGGCGGCAGCGCCAAAATTTCGGTGGATGGCGAACCGGTCAATTTCGGTGAGAAGATCAATTACAAGGGCGTTATGTTCTCCGGCATTCCCAATTTCGGGATGACGATGGGCTATACCAATGCAAGCTGGACGCTGAAAGCCGACCTGACCAGCGAATATGTCTGCCGCCTGATCAACCATAT
>TARA_R110002096_G_scaffold171290_3_pt1 | contig 13176 bp, 11 predicted proteins | sample TARA_R110002096 | Tara Oceans TARA_R110002096 (sample SAMEA4397295) | marine metagenome | biome: Polar Biome; feature: [DCM] deep chlorophyll maximum layer (ENVO:01000326); material: water (ENVO:00002006), including particulate matter (ENVO:01000060) such as... | depth 35 m | reverse complement strand
CGCCTACTGAAACACCCATAGCGACTGTTCCTGCGGCTCCAACCAACAATGTGTTAGTTGTTCCATCTTTTGCGAGAAGGATGCCAACACCGCTAACGGTTTCTGCGTCTTTCAAAGTTGCTGTTCGTGGGTCGTTTCCTGTAAATGCTACCATCTTAAATCATCTCCTTAATATCGTTGTATAGGGGGGCTTTGAATCGACCCTCAGAGGCTTCTACACCACTTAGAGTACGGTTCCATGCCGATGCCCATGCGTTGAATGCACGTTCATAGACACCTTCCTCTGTTTCTACAATTTTGCCGTTCAAGTAGTTTGCAACGACCTTTGTAGATTCAGTTGGAATTGATGCGCTGTTTTCAGAAGCGACAGCAGGTTCTACTGGCTTCATTTCAGCAGGTTGAGAAACAGGCTTTGCTTCTTCCCATGATGCGATAAGAGAGGTTAAGGTATCTTCGGTTAAATCTTCATGACCCTTTAGACCAATTTCGCTTGCTTTCTGAACAAGAGAGAGACGAGATGTTTCTGTCTTTGCTGCTTCTTGTGCTTTGTATTCTTCAATTGTTGCTTGTGCAAGAATAAGGTCGGCTTTCATAGCCTCCATCTCGTTTGCAATAACATCGGATTGTTCGATATTCATTTCTTCTTCGGACATGATATTCACTTCCTTCGGTAATTCAAATCCATTCAACGGTTGTGATATAAAGGTTTCATCCTTGCTTGCAGTTCGTTTTGCTCGTGGATGACCCTTTGGTAATAGGTCATTGTCCTGTTTATAATTAGGGTTAGATGGTCTGCCGTTGCGTAGTAAATATATAAAGGCGTTTACACGAGCAACGCCCCATCCGTTACGACTCATGTTTGGGGCATGACTTGTAGAGAATGCACCAGCACCTCTTCTGAACACAGTTAGTAGTGCGCCCATAGATGCCTTACTTCCTTTGTTCTTTTTGTTATGCTCTGTCATTTTGTTACTGATAGTAGTCCTTGTTGCAGGGGAAACTACAATCTTTGAGTTTGGTTTCTTTGCTGAACCTGGTGGATTCTTCTTTGAACCCTTACGTCGTTCATCGGGTTTAGCGGGAGTTTTACGTGGGTCTTTCTTACTTGGTTTACCATACTGAACTGCTTCTGCGTTTTCTTCGCTTGCAGATTCTACTTGAACCTTTTTCATTTCTTCAATGTTCGCTCTTTTGTATGCAGGCTTGTGGACAATAGCAAGATGGTCAAACGTAAAGTCGTCATCAAACACCAACCCATCATCATCTGCTTTGACAGGGACACCGAAGCCACCAATACTTACTCCATATCCTGGTCGCATCCATAGACCTGATTCAATTGCTTCAAACAATTCGGGTCTTTCGACATTGGCTACATACCTTACATTGTACTTACCATCTTCTTCGTCTGTAATCGTTGCTTCGATAACTCGACCAACAACTGCTTCATTTACTCCACCATCCATGTTTCTTTCAAAACCAACGTGCTTGGCTTTAGGGTGATTAAGTGTTAGGTCAGCACCGACCATTTGAGGAAGTACCTTTTCAGCACCGTTACGAGTTAGCGACCAACTGTTCTTGTTCATGCCTTCGTGGAATGCAATACCTTTGATTTGTATGTATGTCTTACCTGTGGATGCCTCTACAATAGAACTGGCAGATGCAATGTTTAAGTCCATGTAAACATTGACTATACGACATTCGCCATCAATAAACTCTTCACCAATACCACATTCTGATGCAGACGCTTTCTTTTCATCTTTATCGTGATAGGAAGCAAGTTTCTTTCCTGTTTTCTTTTCGTACTCTTCGTGAGTCTTACCTGGCATGAATACTTTCTTACCATTTTCTTCGTGAGAGTGAATACCTTCTAATCCTAATTCTTTGGCTCGACCTGTGGCTTCACCTGGATTGTCATATACATCTGTTCTAATTTCTTTTGCTTCGGCGTGTTCAGCACAAGAGCCACAGCAAGGTTCATCATCGTGGGAAGCCTCAATGACTTCTTCGATACCTTCGATAACTTCACCTTCGTTTTGCTCCCATATCTCATCATAGGATGCCTCTACTTTGTTTGTAGACCATTGGCGACATGACCAGTAACCTGGTGTTGTGCGGTCTTTCTTTTCAGAACATGAGTGTCTATCTCTGAATGCTTTTCTTCGCTTAGGGTCATCACGCTTAATTTCCATATTAGGGTCGCCAAAACGTACAATGATTACCGTACCACTTGGGTTACGGACATATACTGCGAATTTTTTAGGACCGCCTTGAGTTCTAAATGGTTTACCAAGAGTAACTTGTTTTCCTTGATACTCAGCCGCTTCTACCTTTTCTTCATCATAGGAAGCGTTAAGTCCTTTCTTATCGTCAAAGTAGGTATTACATACTGCGGCTCGTTGAGAAGGATTTCCAAACTCATCGACCATCTTTGAATCACCCATACACCTATCCATGTAATCAGATTTACTTTCGTCTTCTTTCACGTTTGGCATTTAAATCACTTCCTTTCCTTAATTGGTACAATCTTAGAAAAACCAGTTTCGTGTTTTTCAACAACGTGTTGGTGTTCTTGTGCTTTCTTTTCTAAGTCAATACTATGCTCTTGTTGGATAGAAGAAGTTTCTCGTGAATGTTTCAGTTCAGCAGGCATATTGTCAATTTCAATAGTTTGTTCAGACTCCCACATACGAAGTACCGTCTGCAAAGCAGGGGCGGCTACACCACCAATGATAGCGATAAGTGCGATAAATCCTTCAATGTTGGGTAAAACTACACTTGGTTTCCATATGCCCATAGCGACTACTGTGCCTGCGGCAAGAAGCCAAAGGTAAATTGCAGGCAATACTGTCTTTTTTACCATTTGGTCATTAAAAGATTGATTTTGTTTTCTTTGTTGTTTTACGGTCATGCTAATCGCCCTCGTGTTCTTCCACCATCAAAGTGTCTTTTCATTATTTGTGTCTTGCTCATTAGTTCTTGGCAATTCACCCATAGTAGGCTTTGATGATTTTTCTATTCTATCATTAGCACTTCTCTCTTCGGGAAGGCTAACCATTTCAAGTGCTTGGTTAAGAGTAATTATACCTGCTTGATAACCCATAACTGCTCTTTTCATAGAGTCTAATGCCGACTCGTCTGCTACTGGGGAAAACTCAAGTGGTGGAAGGTCTTTGATTGTATGCTCCACTCCGAGCAATTCAAGGTGATGTGAAAACAGTTTCATGATTTCTTGCTTGACAACGTGTTGAAGTCGAGTAATTGCTTGGAACGACCACATATTAGCGTTGTAAGTTGCGGCAAAGGTTGAACCTTGCTCTTGACCTGCGGCCACTCGTGGTACGTGAAGTACAGCCGCTATGTTAGAAGCAACCATATCAAGGAAGCCGCTATTATCGGGAATAGTGTTATTGAGGTCTACGTGGTGTAGTTGAACGTAGGATGGAAGGATTGGCATTTGGTCGCCACGTAGGTTTTCAAACAGACTGATTACCTCATCCATAATCTTTCCTAATCTCTCGTATTGCTCATCGGGGTCGGTAATATGCTCGATGGCGGATTTGTCAATTGTGATAAATTGCTTGGTGAGTGCATCTTCAAGAGCGATGTGGTTGTTCATACTGTTGTATTTTGCACGTATAGCCTGCTTTAGAGACGTGAAACGAGATGCTCCCCATACTCCGTATGTATCTCGTGATTTTTGGTCTGTAAACCAGTTACTACGATAATCAATTCGGAAGTGCATAACTTCTCTCTTAGGGAATATCATAGGGTTTACTGAACCTTCACGTAGTAGATAGTAGTCATTTGTCATAATGTAGGATTGTTCGTCGGCAACAAACGGTATTCCTTTTGCCCCACGTTGGTCTACAATAGTAATCTGTTTGATTGGGAGGTTTTGGACATCTGTAATACCTACACCTGCACGACCAACTAATTTGTTTACGTCGTTACCATATACCATCAAGTTACGCATAGCATTGATAAGTATGTCATCAAGGTCAATTTGTTCAACAAGCATCATGATGCCGTTTCGTATTCGTGCGTTCTTGGCCTTAGTGTAGTTAATAATGTAGTTGTTAGCGGTTAGTGCTACGCTACGAACTGCTCCGTTGAGTTCGGGGTCTAATTTAACCATAGCATCAAACATATCAAACTCATTATCATAGTTTGTAGATGATTGTAGTTTGTCAGTATCTTGCATAATGTTAGGCAAACCTGCCGCTACTGATAGAGGAACATTGGACCCTACACGAATCTGCGGTTTGTCATCTGCTTTGACATTTTTAAAGAATGGCCACCAATCAGGCATAACTTACCCACATACGGTTTGTCTTTTAATGGTTCTTTCTTTTCTTCAAATATCTGAAAATTCTATTACCAGCAAAGAGCCAAAACAATGCTTCAAGGACAAATAAAGCAATTGTGATTGCGCCTCCGTAACGTAACTCAAAGGCCATTCTCTAAATCCCTCCACTATCATGTAACAAACATTCTACTGATGTCATTTCATCGTATGCTTTAATTGTTTCAGTTAATTACGTGTCGAGAAAAAGAATAAAATAAGACTACGTTGCTTGGTTTGAGTTAATTCTTTTATTCTTTCATAGGGATGTAAGAAAAAGAAGTAATAGTAAGAAATGAAGAAAGCCCAATAAACATCTATGAAGAAATAAAAGAATTCGTCTAAACCGCTACACTACTCTTGATTTAATTCTTTCAGTAGAGGTTGAAGTTACTGAAAGTAATACACTTTAATAAAGGGTTGTGATATTAGAGATAGATATGCGAAAAGCGATAACAGATGAAACAAACTCATTTATCGACAGAAACTTTGACAACCAAAAAGCCGTCATTGCTAATGCAAGAGACTTTCATGCTATGAATGACAATAGAACAGTAAAGGGTTGGGAAATGGCTATTAGAAAGTGGCTACACTCTAATCCCGACAGAAAGGCGGATAAACCCGAAGCCCCAGTCGTAAACGAAACTGTTGCATTAAATAGCGCATATTTTTACGATACTGTAAACGATGTCTACATTACTTACCTATCAGTCGCAGGGGATATGATTTCTGTTGAAGGTACAAAACATAGAGCCATGAAAGAAGCGTATTCGGGCATGGTCGGTAAAGCGGCATCAATCAATGAAATATCTCGTGAATTCGGCATACCTCGTGCATGGTTTGACGAATATCGGCGCAGACATGGATGGACTCATGACATGGACCCCTACACAGATGAAGAGGTTGTCGATTCCACTCCCGAACAATTAGTCGAGGATTTACTTCTTCGACGACGACGTGAACTACACAAAGGTTTTGAAAACAAAAAGTGGAAGCAGATAGAAGATGATGCGACAAAGTTTCGTATGTTTGAAGATAGTTTGCTTAGTGAGTTCCGTGAGTTAATAACTAATAAACTTCCCGAAGTAACACCATTTGAGTTAGAACCTTCACAACATGATTACTCGTTGGTTGTAAGTCCTACTGACTTCCATTGGGGTAAGTTAGGTTGGGTTGATGAAGTTGGTGAAAGATATGACTTTGAAACTGCCCGATACCGACTTATGGAAAAGACAACAGAATTGATTTCAAGACTTCCTGGAAAGCCCGAAGAGATAATTGTGGCTACTGGTTCGGATTGGTTCCACGTTGATACAGATACAGGTACAACAACAAAGGGTACACCTCAAGATATGTGTGGAAGCCCTGCTCAAATCCTAATGACTGGATGTATGCTTGCTCGTGAACACATTGACCTTCTTAGAAGTGTGTCTCCTGTCAAAGTTGTATTCATGCCAGGTAATCACGATAGAATGAGTGCATTTGCCCTTATGATGTATCTAAGCGCAGTTTACGAAAACATTGACGACTGTGAAGTTATTGTGTCTCCTATGACTCGACAATATGTTGAGTATGGAAACAATCTGATTGGATTTACTCACGGAGATAAAAAGATGGATTTGCCTTCTGTTATGAGCAACGAAAAAAGAGAACTATGGGGCAAGTGCGAACATCGTACTTGGTTTCATGGACATTTGCATCATCAGAAGATTAACGAAACAAAGGGTTGTATGGTTATACAATTACCTTCTCTTGCAGGTCATGACCGCTATCACTATCGCGCAGGTTACGTTGAATCTAAGGCGGGATTGGCTGCTCACATCATTGACAAAGAAAAGGGAGTCATAGGCTCTCTCTTCGCACCTGTTGGTGAACATTGATGGCTACACCAATGAAAACTCCCCGATACGGAAGGAACTTGTTTGCTAAAAAACGCAAATGTAATACTTGTGGTTATGAAGCGACATGGAGAAGTAACACACACAAAGTTTGGTGTAAAAAACAAAAGAAATTGGTGTACTGCGGTACTATGAGAGTGATACGTTATGAATAGAGAATGGGTTGTCTGCAAGTCTTGTGGGTGGGAAAGTAAACACCTTCCTAAAGAAAAGGCTTTAACGATGGTCTGTCCGTATTGTCAAAAACGCGCTCTTGCGCCAAAGTGATTTTAATGTACTACAATATATGTGTAAATGCTGTATGGAACCTCCCTATTAAACAATACGTGATGAATTATGACACAAGTAAAACGAGCATTGTCCTTTGAACGGGCAAGAAATGATGTACTATACTTTTACCGATGGTTGGGTTACGCTTCGGGAACTCATATTGACGAATGGATGGAAATGTACGGAAATAGGAAGGGAAGTCATGTTCATAGGGTTTGTATTATCGCTCCTCGTTCGCATAGTAAATCGACGACGCTCGGAGTAAAGTTACTTCACCAATGCCTCTTTGATAAGTTCAATGGTGAACCTTTGCAAGTGTGGTTGTTTTCTGCCAGTCGCGATACTGCTATCCGTCGTCTTAGTGAAATCCGTAACGATTTGACAAAGCACAAGGAACTGTCAAGGTATCTTGATTCTAAGAAAGGTGGTAAATTAGAACTGTTCTTTACCAATGGGGCAGTAATTCGCTGTTCTTCTGTTGGTTCCGCCATTCGTGGTGAACACCCTGCTATCGTAGCACTTGATGACGTACTCTTAGATGCAAAAAAGGATTTGAACCTATCCCAGTTACGGTCATGGCTTCGTAAAGTTGTCATGCCAATGATGGACCCTGGCTCATCAATTTACTGCGTAGGAACGCCGATGTCTATGAATGACCTATATCATACTGAAATGCTCGATAACTTACAATGGAAATCAGGAACTTGGACAGCAATTCCCAATTGGGATGAACACAAACACGAACCCGATAAATTAGAAGCATTGTGGCCTGAATTTAGACCTGTTGAGTTTTTACTTGAACAGAAGGATTCGATGGGGGATTTAGAATTTGCACAGGAATTGTTGTGTAGAGTTATTGATGATGATTCTGCTGTATATCCACGAGGTCTGACAAGGCAACATATGGACACCGAACTAACACTTGAGACTGAAAAACGGGATGGAAGATACATTGTAGGGTTTGACCCTTCCCACGGATTAGGTAAGGATTACTCAGTATTGATTGCAGTACGCCAAGAATCAAACGGTGATTTGGTTTTGGTCAATATATGGAGACGCAACGACTTCCCACCCGATAAACAGGCAGATGTTATTGGGGAATGGTGTAAAAGATACAGCGCACCATTGGCGGCAGAAGATGTCGGCTTCCAAAGACTGTATGAATCCCTACTGGAAACTAAGGGTATCATGGTCGATTACAGAAAAAGCAAGGTAAGCAACAAGGGATTGAAGCAAGCGTTGTTAAATCGGCTGAGAGTTTGGTTTGAACGTGGAAAGATTGTATTCCCATATGGCGACGATAAAACTCGACGTGCTGTTTCCGATTTGCTTGATGAGTTAGAAAGCCACGCATGGAAGGAAGGAGAGATTATTGATACTGGAAGGCACAACGATTTGGTCATGGCATTTGCTCATGCAGTAGACCAGTTCACAGGAGCCGAGAAAAACGTGCCAGTTCTAATGCGAGCAGGCGGAAAAGGCGAATGGGCAGGCGGAAAAACGACGGGAAGAGGCGGTTCACGAGGTTCTGTTTTTGGCGGAAAAATAATAAATAATCGTCGTTTTTAAACTTTATAAAGGTGTTTTGAAAATTTTGGCGCAAATTTTTGACGGTGCTAAGCAATGCAGAATAGCCGCCGTCGTTGATTTTTGGAGCCCTTTTATGATAGGGTTGGCCCTTGCGACCCATATACAGGCGTTTTAAGGGCACGTTTTCAGTTTGGGCGGTGGTATGTCATCTGAGGCATTCAACGGCCTTCTAGGGGTGCTCTACATAGCAAGGATTGGACATCTGAATTCACCCAACGATTCAAGTTTGAGATTGGGATGAAGTGGATTTGAATCGCGATGAATCGCGATTGAGATTTGAGATTGAGATTTGAAAATAAAAAAAGGCCCCCCTCAATCCTGAGATTGAGAGGGGCGGATTTCGTTGAAAGGTGGTGTATTCATTCAACGATTACGACTTGATGATTCAAGCCTCAAAGGTATTCCATACGGATAGCAGCGAAGTCAATGAATGACTTGCCTGTACTCTGCTCAATGACCACGACTGGCACAACTGAAACTCTATGCCATTGCTTATCTGCGGTGCGGAACTTGAATGGATTTTCAAGTGTTGCATTTCGCAGGTTGTTGAATCCCTCAGGGTGTTGGTCGATACCGTAACGCATCGCCGTGATGACGTTTTGACCTGCTACAGGATAACGAACGGGTGTTGCTTTTGCTCGCCATACCTTGCCAGTCATGCCTTCATCGGTTGAGACGGCTTCAAGACGGGTCATGTTGAGGGTGCTGCTCTTGAAGTAGAGTGGAGCACCGCAGCCGTTGAATGTGCCCTTTGGACCGTATACGGTTGTGCATATCATGTTCAATTCTCGTGCTTGCTTTCCGCCGTATTGGGTACGGGTTGGCTTGGCCTTTCCATCAATCTCATGCCTCTTGCCAGCAGCATTTAATCCGCCGTCTGATGGGTTGTGCCATGTCTTGCATTCGCCGTTTGAACAGTTAGCAGCAGGTTGAGCCGACCACTTTGGTATGAATGAGTGAACGCCGTTGGTGAAGCACTTGCTCCATGTATGGACTTCAATTTCACGGATGAAGTCACCTTCTTTCAATCCGAAGCACTCAGGGTTCAATCCTAAGTCGTGGGCTTCTTCATAGGTTGTTGCTTGGAAGTAGTTGTTTGTGATGTGGCTTTTTGCTTTGGCCTCAACAGTTTTCAACATCTCAAGGGCCATGAGTCCCATACCCATCAAAGGGGATGCGAGAAGGTCGGCTTTCAGTTGTTGGAATGCCGATTCACTCGCCTTGATTGATACGTTGTCAATGGCTGCTTTGACCATTGACACGGCACTCAATTGCTTGAATGAGTGGTTCTCAATCCATTGCTTAGGGGTCATGCCGTTGCTCTTTAGGAACGCCTTAACTGCTCCTTGAGTGGTGGCTTTTTCTTCAACTCCTACTTTGGTACGGATGCCCTTCCATAGTTTGCTCTCAACACTCATGCTCTTTAGCACGAATGTTATCATCATGGCGATGATGCCCATCTCAGTAGGGTCTTTTTGTTCTGCGTTGGTTTCTTTTTGGTTGTTCATTGTTTCACTTTCCTATCGCTGTTTGTGTGTTCATTTTCTAAGCGACTTGTCGCATGGTAAGGCTCTGACCTTATCAAGTCTCTGTCGTTTTTGCATGGTTTTGGGTATATTTTGCAACATTTTGAGCGCGCCGACATCATGAATTTTATATTGAATCCAGGACGATTATAATAATAATCAATCAATAATTATTATAATAATAATCAAGCGAAAGTTATTATAATAATAATCAAGCGAAAGTTATTATTTTAGTAGTCACTTTTTTTTTACAGTAGTCACCTGCCCTGCCCCTATTAGAGAGGCTCAGTAGTCTAAAATTATCGAGAGTAGTCTAAAGAAAAAATAGTCCAAAGAGAGGCCGAGTAGTCTAAAATTATCGAGTAGTCAATCAAAAATCACAGTTGGTAATACCTTTGGAATTTGCTTGTAGTCTATCAAGTTTGAAAAAGAAAATGGCTTCTTCAATTTCGTTGCACTGTAGTCCGTTTTGTTCGTTTTTTTGGGAGTTGCAGATGTAGTCCCTTCCCCAAATGTGGCTCATCAATTTCTTAGATAGTAGTCTTTTACATAGGATGCAAGTAGTCATTCTTCCACTTCCCACGAATCTTCGATAATCTCAAAGGCAGTAGTCATTACTGAGTCAAGTGCCTTTAGTAGTCCAACGAATATAATCAACATTATTACAGTAGTCATTTTAATCATCTCTCAAATCTTAAGGCCACTTTGTTGTAGTCCTTCCTTAATTGCTTGAATCTTTTCAATTGATTCTTTGACCGAGCATTCCCAAACTTCAGAAGCACACATAGGACATACGGCGTTTTTGTCATCAATCCAAAGCATATTGACTTGATGGGTGGAACACATCATTATGGTGCTTCCCAATTTCACGTATTCGTACTCCGTGAATGACATCTCTTCAGCAGGCTCAGTATGGTTGGTTTCTTTGTCCATACATAACGATTAGTAGTATGGTATATAAGCACATGGTTTAGGTAGTCCTTTTATTGTATGACTATCAGTTCTTGTTACAACGTCGTGGTAGTCCAATTTTAGCAACCGACCCCAATTACCCCCTACTTGACGTGGATGGTTTAGTAGTCATTATTGTAGTAGTCACTTTGTCGTAGTAGTCATTTCTTAGTAGTCATTAAAGAGAGTAGTCCATAGAGAGAAATATCGAGTAGTCTTTATCGAGTAGTCTTGATAGTCAGGTAGTCTCAATAGTCGTGTAGTCTTGATAGTCTCAAATAAAAAAAAGGCCACCCCTCCCGACCTGAATCGAGAGGGGGGCGGCTTCGGCCTGGATATTCCAAACCGATTACGACAGGGGAGGGAGGCTCAGAGTTGAACCCAAAGTTTGCGACCAACGCCGTCTCGTGGGTCTGCTACGGTCATGTAGCCGTCCTCACAGTCAAGTCCTACATCGGAGCAAGCGTCATGCCATGTGTTGTGATATTCGTCTTCTTCCATGTGGGTCATCTGTAACAATAGACCGTCTGCAAGCATTTTGTCTTGGTCTTGTACCCATAGGTCAATCACAAGGGCGAATATGTCGCTTATGTTCATGCCCTTTGTCGTTATGTTCATGATGGTCATATCAAGCGTTTGGAAGGCTACAGCAAGCCTATGCGCTCTGTCTATGTCCTGTTCGCTTGGGTCGTTCCCCAATTCCCAGTCATCATGCTCTCGTGCTTCGTTTTTCATTAGGCCAATCCATCTAAGGAAGGCTACTATTAGGTTGGTTATCATGGTGTTTCCACTCATGCTAAGGTAGGGTTGCACCCCTTATAAGCACTCCCTTTTGGTAGTCTTTTTTAGTAGTCGCCTTTAGTAGTCATTTCTTAGTAGTCATTATTGTAGTAGTCATTTTTTGACTAGTAGTCATTAAAAAAAAGTAGTCAAAGAGAGAGTTCAGTAGTCTAAAACATCGAGTGCCACCCCCGACCACGAAACCAACAACGTAGTCGAGGGGGCGAAAGAGTAGTCATTCTTGTAGGTCGTCAATGATTGATTGAAGTTCAAGAGCGTAGTCAAGTGCTTGTTCGCACTTAGTAGTCAAAAGCGCAACTAAGTCATACACATTATTCCATTCAAGGTCGTCGTCGAGGCATTCTTTAAGTAGTCCAATAATCAATTCAATTCTGTTTTTCATAGTCTCAAGTCTCCTTAGTAGTCAAACTCTTTCAAACATCAATGACTTTCGGGAAAGGTCGATGTGATATAGGTAGTCGATGTCGCCATGTTGTCCCGTAGTCGGTTCGTATGCGCCACACTTCCACCCGATAAGCGGGTAGTCCTCTTCATCGAATGAATCATCTTTGTACTCGTAATGACCGATGACAATGAGCCACCCTGCGAATTGACCCACGTTATCCCGTAGTAGTCCTTTTCGCAACTTGTCCATCAATGGTTCAAGGGTAGTCATTACAGATTTGGGATAGCCGTCGCTGTGCCGATAGAACCAAAGTTCTCCACCGTAGTCGTCTGTTATCTTAATATTGCATCGTGTAGTCATTACCAAACCACCCATAAGTCGTAGCGGATTACGCTGAACCCTTCCAGTAAGTAGTCGATAACAAGTTCGTGCAATTCTTCTTTGTAGTCCGAATAATGTTCGTGGGATTCTCGGCGCGCTCCCTTAACATCATGGCGCACAATGATAACCGCCATGTACTTGTAGTCTTTTCCGTCGCTGTGTATTACTCTCTTCATAGTCTCAAGCCTCCATCAATTTTCGCTGTGCTGTCAATAGGTCAGCGAGGACACCAATTAGTCTATTACGAACCACTTCGGTCATGTGGTGGTTAGCATCGGTGAGTAGTCCTTCAAGGGACATAATCGCCATGCCGACGTGGGTGGTCGGGTATATCGGGCTGTTGGTTATGGTTTCTTGCTCCATGTTTATTGATAGGGAAGCCCACCTTATATACTTACCTATTCGGTAGTCACTTCCATATTTCTTAGTAAGTATGACACGTAGTAGTCACCTCGCCGCCGTCGTAGTCATCGTGTCGCCCACGTAGTCAGTTAGTAGAAAAGTAGTAGTCATTTAGTCCTTGCTTAATAGTTAATAACGGGAAGCGTAGTCTATTAGTCTCGGACTACACAATATGGCTCAGTCGTCGTGGTAGTCGCTTTTTTGAAGGTGAACTCAAAGAGTGTGGTCTGGTCAGGGGATGGTTTCAAAATCGGACTATGCACGTTACTGCGATACATGAGGGTAGTCTAAAAATGTTAGGTCGCCCTAAAAATCTGAGACTACCTTTTCATCACGCAGTACCTTTGGTAGTCGCTTTAAAAACGTGGACTCTTTTTAGGCTAGCCTGGGCGAAAACGTTCTCAGAATCCGACTACCCGACGTACTGCGATACCAAATGGTAGTCGTTCATTAGTCTGCATTAGTCTAAAAAATCTATTGATTTCTGATAAAAATTGAAAGAGACTACTATTACGCTAAGTTTTTTACAGAAAATGACTACTGCCAAAAAGTTTAGGGAACCCTAAAGATTAAAAATCAAAAGAGACTACTATCACTCAAAATATCCTCAGAAAAGACTATATGCGCGTC
>TARA_R110002096_G_scaffold90785_1_pt1 | contig 13178 bp, 28 predicted proteins | sample TARA_R110002096 | Tara Oceans TARA_R110002096 (sample SAMEA4397295) | marine metagenome | biome: Polar Biome; feature: [DCM] deep chlorophyll maximum layer (ENVO:01000326); material: water (ENVO:00002006), including particulate matter (ENVO:01000060) such as... | depth 35 m | reverse complement strand
GCAAGAAGTATAGTAGAAAAACTAAACACAAACCTAAGGACTAGTACTTAAACTAAACCGTAGCGGGGTCTTTACGACCTCGTTTTTGTATCTACTGACCTTCGAGCAGACTTTTATAGTCTAGGGGAAATTGGGGGAAGAGTGTTGTAAATTGGGTATAGTCTGCTTAAGTTTAGTTAAAAAATTTTGGACTTTCGGAAGTTCTTTAGGTGTAGAACAGATGCAAGTGTAGTACTTTGTTTAGAATTTATGATTTGGGATAGCCGATACAACTGTTTGATTATCATAGAATAATCGGTTGCTTATAATAGAAACCAATTATAATTCTTATCAGAGACACTGGATTCGAGATTATTTTTTGTTCCCGTTTACACTCCCACAAAAAATCTTTCTCATGCAGTGCTCTTTAGATTAGGGTTTTATTGATTTGTTTAACAGTAGTTAGCTTGGTTGATTATCAATTTATGTATATATTATACCACAATTTTAGCAATAACACAAGTTATGTTTTTGACGATGTCATAGGAAGGAAGGTCTGAATGGCTTTCATATAACAGAAAAAAGTGTAATTTAGAATGGACTTATCGTTTTTTTCTGGAACGATTTGTATGACCTCTCCGAGGTGCCTGGGCGTCTTGTCGTTTTTCAAGTGCTGCTCTCCGTTTTGCAGCGTTCATTCTTATTTGCTTTTGTTCTGAAGGCTTGATGTAATACTGTCGTTTGCGTACTTCTTCGACTACTCCTTTCTTCGTAACATAACGCTTGAAGTTTCTTAGAAGTCGGTCGAAGTTATTGTTACGCATTAAATGTCCACCCACGCTTTCGTAGATAATGTACCTTACTAGCGAGGGCTGTAGGAGTCTTTCCTATTTCAGCGGCTAACTTCGAGTTTGGCATTTTCCCGTAGGACGCTTTTAACAAGCGAAGTTCTTTGTCTGTCCATTTATTTTCGTATTTCATATGACTATTATAGCAAATTGTTGAACATAAGTCAAGAACTATTTTTAGGAAGGGTTTGAATTTTACTTGACTTTAGGTTAATATTTCTGTATAATATACTTATGTAAATTATTTTATAGGAGACAAATTTATGATATTTCAAGGTAGCCTCAGACATAGCCCGAGCGGGCGTAAGCGTAAAACCAATGCTTGGAAGAAAGCCAAGCGACCAGACTTTGTAGCACAAAGTACAAAAACTATCAGTACAAAAACTCCAGAAATACCTAGTTATAAATCTACGGGTTACAAACCTGCAACAGACACTAGTTATAAAGTGGAAGAAAGTAAAAAGTTTACAGTAGCACCTGCATACAACAAGGGTGCATACCAAGTAATTCCAAGAGGAGATGTAGAATGGATTGGCAAATAGATATAGCATACTTGGTGGTTCTATTCGCCTCTATTCATATGACCTATGTTATAACAAAACAACATTGGATTAGCAGAACACTTGACTGGTTAAAAGAAGATGGGCAAATTGATTTTGATGAGGACTGAAAAATAGTTGTTGACAAAATGGTTCATTTTTGATATAATATACATAAGTGAGTATTAAAAATCACTTACAAATTAAGCGCAGTTGTAGGCACTGCCATAACAACACCTACATATGTCTGGCACGAGTAGGAAGCAAAGCATTCCGAGGGTGAGGTTAGGAGTACCAGTTCCACCGCTGGTCGGGTTTGTTAGACATACAATATTAACCCGAAGTACCGAAAGGACTTCACAGCGTGTACCGAGAGGACACAATTAGGAGAACGCAATGACTGTAATACAGCATTTAAACTTTACCGATTTCGACAAATTATTTGTTGGATTCGATCGTCTCAACAGAGACTTATCAAAAAGGGTTGCTAATAACCCGTTGACAAACTATCCTAGATATAATCTAGTATCAGTTGGAGAAGAAGCATATCGCATCGAGATGGCACTTCCAGGCTGGTGTAAAGAAAATATCGAGGTAACCCAGCGAAAAAATACGCTCACCATTGAGGGTAAGACTAAGTTGGAAACACAAGAGGAAGAAAGCTATATCCATAAAGGATTAAGTGGAAAACCTTTCACAAGAGAATTTTCTCTAGGCAGTTGGGTGGAAGTAGATGAGGCAGTATTCAAGGACGGAATGCTCGTTATACATCTAGTGGTAAATACACCTGAAGCTGAAAAACCAAAAAGCATAAACATAGGTTAAAGTGGGAGCTATTAGAAAGGCAATGAACGCAAAAACACGAGTAGATAGATTAGCAGTAAAGCAACGGATAGAAGTTTTACTTCTGATAATTCTGTTTTCTGCAAGCATTGTTGCAATAACTTAACCATAGTGCAAATCACGTCCACCGCACTAGAAAACTTAAAAAGGAGAGTCGCCTCAAACCCTTGGGGCGCTCGCTTAAGAGTAAGTGGCGGTGGTTGTGGTGGTTATACATATGAGTTAAGCCATGCCGAGAGTCATGATTTAACTGATATAGTATATCAAGAAATCTTAGTAGTAGACATACTAAGTAATAAATATTTAACAGATGCAATACTTGATTGGAAAACTGATGACTTTAGTGAATCTTTTGAGATTGTTAATCAACAAGAGACAGGTCGCTGCGGATGTGGCGAGAGTTTTTACATATAGGAAACGAATGAATATAAGTAGTAAAGGAATAGATTTAATTAAACACTTTGAAGGGTGTGAACTAGAGGCATATCATTGTGCAGCTGGAGTACCTACAATCGGGTACGGACATATTAAAGGTGTACAAATGGGTGATACAATTACCCAAGACGAAGCTGAGGCAATGTTAGTACATGAACTAACAGAGTATGAAAACTATATACACGAATGTGTAGAAGCACCTCTAAATCAAAACCAATTTGATGCATTAGTATCATGGGTTTTTAACTTAGGAGTAGGAAACTTAAAGGCTTCAACACTACTAAAAGTAGTGAATGTAGGCAACTACGACAGAGTTCCAGAGCAGATTATGAGATGGAACAAAGCTAATGGTAAAGTCCTCGAAGGACTTACGAGGAGACGACAGGCAGAGGCTGACCTATTTAGTGGAAATTAAATTTGAAGGTGAGTCTTATAATATATCCCAAGATATGTGGGATGCCATGAATGTACAAGCCGCTGAGTGGGGTATGGACATGACAGAGTACATAGCTGAAGCATTTACTAAACTTAAAAATGAATCAGAACCTAAACAACACCTTAGAGGAACAACTAAGACTAATAATCTGTGACCAACAGACTGAAATAAAGGGTTTAAGAGCCTCAATTTCTGTACTAGAGCAATCAGTAGCAGAAGAACAAGAGGCAAAGTATAGAGCATACATAAAGTATGCTGACTTAAAGAAAGAAAAGAATGATAAAACAAGCATATAAAATAACAATATATCTAGATTCAGAGGCTGATCCAGAGAACTGGTTGCCAGACGCATTAGACATGAACATAGTAAACGCTACAGTTTATGGACATGATGTTGAACCTATAGATATAGAGAATCCAGAAAATAAGTGGATCAAGGACTTGAGTAAGGTATAATCTAACTCAACGAAAGTGGAGATGTAAGCATGGCACAACCTAGCGAACAATTTCAAGGTGACATGAGCCGAAATGAGGTTGAAATTGACCTTAATAAATTCATGGCAATGGTTTCCGAAATAGGGGAACTCAAACAAACAATCATGGAGATGGAGAACGAAAGAGAACCAGACAATCCATGGCAGAAAGCCATATGGTTTTCTCAGATGATAGACTCCTGGCGTATATTTCCTAGAGCCTTCCTAAGTGTGTATATGTATTTATTATACTATTGTACATTTTGGTTTATGGAATTGGAAGTACCTACATTAGAGCAGTCTGGGTTGATTTCGATAGTAGTTGGAGCAGGCGCAGCTTGGTTTGGACTCTATGCTGGAACAGCAAAAGACAAAATTAATAGTAAGTAATATTTTCAGCAAACCTAAAAATATTACTTGACTTATCCTCAGAATTTCTGTATAATATACTTATGAATTTATTTTACTTAGACGAAAATTTAGACAAGTGTGCCGAGTATCATGTTGACAAACATATTGTTAAGATGCCTCTCGAAGTAGCACAGATACTGTGCACTAGCATATGGATTGATAAGTTTCTAGGCTTTGTTCCTAGAGCTTTGAATAAAGAAGAAAGAGATGTGCTGAACGAAGAAAAAGCAAAGATTAAACATTTGCTTCCAGAGGACAGACCTATCACTCCTTATCTACCAATGATGTATAATCACCCATGTACTATATGGGCAAGATCATCACTAGATAACCATGAGTGGACACATTGCTATGGCAATGCTCTAAATGACGAGTACAGATACAGATATGGCAAAGAACATAAGTCCATACATCAAGTAGTAAATAAATTACCAGAGCCAGTACATATGGAAAGACTAGGCTTTACAGAGTTCGGATTAGCTATGCCAGACGAGTTAAAGGATTATGAAAATCCTATACAGTCGTACAGAGACTACTACCACTTAGATAAAGCAACCTTTGCAAGCTGGAAGTTTAGAGATAAACCACATTGGTGGAACGAGGACTATGCGGACTATGAGAGTCGTATTACAAGATAAACCCTATATCTCAGTATACTTTCCAGAACACTGGACAGAAGAAAGAGTAGACACTTGGTTATCCAAGTGGTATTCATCACGAAATTTAACACATTAACAGGACAAGAATGTACGACCAGAAACCAAACACAGAACACAATTTTAATGACTACGCAAAGTTTGTAGTCAGCACAACATCTAAAGAAAGTTTAGATACAGTCAAACTATGCGAAAAGCTAGTTGACCTCACATTAGAACACCCAACAACAGAATTCTCACAGCTACTCACAGCATCAATCGGTATGCAGGCTGAATCAGGAGAGTTTTCAGAAGTAATCAAAAAGATTATATTTCAGGGTAAACCATTCAACAAAGACGAACGATACCACTTAAAGCGAGAGCTAGGCGATGTCCTATGGTATTGGGTTCAAGGTTGTACAGCGTTAGGGTACACTCCACAAGAAGTAATGCAAGAAAATATTAATAAACTCGAGAGTAGATACCCTAACGGATTTGAGACAGTCCGTAGCGAAGTACGAAAAGAAGGAGACATATAATGAAAGCAATAGCACACTTCATAGCAGGTGTATTTGGTTTAGTTACAGTAGCTAGTGTATTACTAGGTTTTAACTTTATGCCAACAGTTTTATATACGCTAAATAATTTAGTAGGCTTTATACTTTTGCTTATATTTGTAACCCTATTAACAGGAGACAAATAATGTTAGATGTTTTAAATTCAATAATACTTTTTCCATATTCAATAGGCAAGTACATATTTAGTGTAGCAGCCTACTGGTTTGGAATTAATTATGCCCTACAAAGCGATGCATTCATAGCCTTTACAGAATACTGTGAACAAAGATGGAACGACTGGGTAAAGAAAAAGGGAAACTAATGACTAGACTTAACAAGGACATAGACTATAAGTTTCATGAAGATACTACAATTTTAAAGATAATTGCATATGTAGACTCTACTTATGACCAACACTATGCACAAGACAAGATTCAGGCTACTGAGTTTATATTTGATGCAGGACATGGTGAAGGATTTTGTGTAGGCAACATATTAAAATATGCTCAGAGATGGGGAAAGAAAACAGACAAAACTCAAAAACTTGATTTGTATAAAGTTATACATTATACTATGATACTACTAGGACACATAGACAGGGAAGCAAATGCTAAACTAGAAAAAGAACTTGATGAGTATGATATGCAAATGAACACAGATAAATCATGATAGTTGAGGCATTTACAGACGCATTTAGTCCTGAGTTTAAATCATTCCTAAGTAGAATGTATGTAGATTATATGGATGAAACTAAAAGTTATCATTCTATAACAGAGGATGAACCCACTTATATAGTAAACAACTTCAAATATCTAGTACGACGCTTTAATACAGTCAACGGCAACGAACACTTAAACATAAAATAATGTCATTCGCAGAAGTACACCGCCAGTTATGGCGACAAGATAGAATTGTAACTTATAAATCACTTACTAGTAGTAAAACTCACAAAGTAAGATGTACCCTCAAAGGAAATTTTATTCAGAGAACCTCTGATAAGATAGTTTTGTGGGACTTAGACAGTAAAAAAACTATTGACATAGAGGTCAATACAATAACAAACATAAAATGAAAGACGAGTTTCCAAAACAAAGACAGTTCATATTTCAAGAAAATGCCTCACCTGAAACAGAGAAGGAGTGGCTAGAAGAACAAGGAGATTATGAGAGCACAGTAAAAACTGTTCTTATAACAGTAGTGCTAGGGGCTTTCTTTCAATTTTTTACATTCGGAATGATGATTTTAGCATTTTGGATAATTGATACAGGATTAAACAATCCACTAAACTAATGGCAATAAAAAGTAAAAAACACGAAAAACTAGACGAAGTAAACATAGATAGAGTCATTGGACATCTACAATCAGACACACCTATAACAAAGAAAGAGGCGTGTGAGATGCTGAACATTAGTTATAATACTACAAGACTTAGCAAGATTATAGAAGAACACCAAGAGACAATGAACTTTCGCGCTAGAAGAAAAGAACTTAACAAAGGTAAACGAGCTACCGATATGGAAGTACAACGAACAGTACAATCATATTTAGAAGGCGAACCTGTAAGCGATATAGCAAAAGCATTATATCGTTCTCCAACTTTCATCAAGAATATAGTTGAAAGGATAGGAGTACCTACAAAGCGTCCCAAAACCGAACAAGGTATGAAAAGTAAAATGGGATACTTACCAGACGAGTGCGTATCAGACGAATTCGAAGTGGGAGAAAAAGTATGGTGTACTAGGTATGATTTACCTGCTCGTATAATGAGCGAAGGCGTATATAGTGAAAAGCATGACTGCAAAGTCTATCATGTATATGTCATAGAATTAACAAACTTTGAGAGTCCTTACTTTGGATTCATCAAGGAAGGCGGGTTTCATGCTCACTACACTAGTTATGACTTAGGTAGTTTAAAGCATTTAGAACAGTATGGAGCCAGAATATAGGAGTAAACAGTGGAAGTATTATATGTACTTCTGTCGATCTATCTTAGTACATGGATCATGATTGTGTATAGAACATTCAGTTATATAGCATACATCTTAGAAGATAGAGAAGAACAACTGCTAACTAAGTTGAAAACAATACATTTAATAGTGTACGGGTTGGGGATAGTATTTATTGTGCCATTTATATGGCAAATAGCTTTCTATGATACGATTAGAAAGACTTGGGTATTATCATACTGCAATGCCGTAACAAGGAAACAAAAATGAATGATGAAATAAGAGCAGCATTGATACTGAGATATCGTGCAGCTATGGCGGAAGCCGAAGCAAATATACAGGTGTACCTAAGACACCCTGCAGGTATTGGAGAACATTCCGATATCGTAGGTGCTGTCGATGAACAAATTGAGAAAGCAGCTGCTGCCTCAGAAAAATTAGATTACATCAGTGGTTTAAAATATTAAGGAATTGAAAAATATTTCTTGACTTACAATCTAATTTTCTGTATAATATATATATATGGGAGATAGATTTTATCAACAACAACGGGAACGCACAGGCTTTGCTCTTGGGCTTCCAGAATATTATAGAAAACGAGGTAGAAAAATGGCGTGGGATGACGACAAAAAAGCTCAAGCAGTAGAGATGTATACTGAACAAGAACCAACTCCAGAAACAAGTATGGAGATTGTTAAAGAGATTGCAGACGAGATTGGTGAATCACCAAATGGCGTTCGTATGATTCTTACCAAAGCAGGAGTATATGTTAAGAAAACTCCTTCAAGCGGTGGATCATCTAGTGCAAAAGCTTCAACACCTAGAGTTAGCAAACAGGGCGCACAAGACGACCTAGTAGCTTCTCTAAATGATGCTGGTCAAGAGATTGATATGGACATCATTAGTAAACTAACAGGTAAGGCTGCAGTATACTTCAACACAATAGTTGGAAACATTAATAGTTAAAAACTGAACTAAGTACACCCAATTACTATAGAAAGAGTTTTCTTAATAGTAATTGGAGTACATAGTGACTAAAGATGAGTTCAAAAAGAATGTAGATAATTGTGGCGACGCTATAATAACCTACAGAAGTATTAACTCTCAAAAATTGAAGTACAATGTTTGTACTTTAGATTTTGATAACAAGTATATCCAGAGTAAGAAGAATAGAGCTAAGGAAACTGGCGATACTGTTCTTCTTTTCTGTTGGGATACCGATTCGTATAGACTTCTTCAACCGAAGAATGTAACAAGCATCGTGCCTCTCAGTGCAATACTGAAGAACAAGCGATGAAGATATATGAATCTCCAGAGGTCTATGAAAAGCTTGTGTCTGAGAATGAAGAAGGCACAGAACAAGTAAGACTGACTGTAAACGAATTTCGAGGTACAGAGTATTTGCACATACGCAAATACTACCTTGATTTCGATGGAACCTTCAAACCCAGCAAGGACGGGTTAGCAATGAAGTTGGATTTTGAAAATTCAAAAGCGTTGTTTGAAGGTTTAGTAGAAATTTTATCTATAGCAGAAGTGAAGGATACCCTAGAAGTACACTTCAAAGATATTTTAGACAAAATTTACCTAAACTGAATTTAGTTCTTGACATTCATTTAGAAATTTAGTATAATATATAAATGACAAAAAATATAAAAGCAATATTGAGAGAAGCGGCTACAGCCTACTATGAGGGTAACCCCACTATGTCGGACAAAGAGTTTGACAGGTTAGCACAAGTCGCCGAGTTCGATGAAGTCGGTTTTAATAGTCGAGACAATCGAACTCCTCATGCTTTTCCAATGTATTCCCTTCAGAAAGTTTTTACTAATGAAGTGGAAAGTAACCCATTAAATGATTATAAAGGAGCGACCATGGTCTCTCCCAAACTTGATGGGGCAGCGGTTTCATTGCTTTATATTGAGGGCAGACTTCACAGAGCGCTGACACGAGGAGACGGAATAAAAGGATTAGACATCACAGAGTTGATGAAACATCTAGTTCCTACTCACCTCGTGCCTCATGCTTATTTACAACAGATAACTGGTGAAGTTGTGGCTCCAAAGTCAATTAAGAACGCTCGTAACTATGCAGCAGGGGCGCTTAACTTGAAAGACGAAAACGAGTTCCAAACTAGAGACTTGAGGTTCATTGCATATGGTGTACAACCAGCAATGTCTGAAACTCTAAGTGAAGATTTGGCTATGCTAAGCCATCAAGGTTTTAGCAATGTTATTGAATCTAACTGGAGCGAGTACCCAGATGATGGTGTAGTTTTCAAAATCGACAATTATATTGATTTTGAGAAGAAGGGTTATACCTCTCACCACCCTAGAGGAGCATTTGCATTAAAGTCTATACAGACAGGTGTAAATACTAAACTCTTAGATGTTGTTTGGAATGTTGGTAAGTCAGGTGTAGTTGCTCCCACTGCTATTTTAGAACCTATAGAAATTGATGGTGCTAATATAAGTAGAGCAACTTTACATAATATGCGATACATAACTGACCTCAACTTAGAAATAGGCTGTACAGTTGAAGTAATTCGCAGTGGGGAAATTATCCCTAAGATTGTAAGGAGAGTTGATTGATGAAACGAGTTTGGGTAATATGGAAACACGCTCTTGGCTCGTTTGATGAACAGGATGGCTATAATAAGCGTAATGAAAATGCAATAGGAGTAATAAGAACGCTAGTCGTTCTTACCAATCTTCTATGTGCAATGTTCATTATGGCAAATATAGTTAATAACTGGTCATGATAGAAACATATTTAACTCCTATCATTATGATAACCTTTATAGCAGTTGTAGTATATATACTACGCTGGTGGGTTAATCTATGAGTGGAGTATATAATCATACATACTTTGACAACCGACCAGAGGAGAAGATCCGAGACGGTGTCTTATATGGAATTGTTTTAGTTAATCGAGCAACTTTCGAAAGAGAATGTATCAAAGTAGGTATCGCCAGTGGAAAGGATTGGCGTCATGTTATTAAACGCAGTGGAGGTTTTAGAGGGTACGATATTCGTATTCAAAAGACTTGGTCTAGTACATTATATAATGTCTGGGCGCATGAACAGTATTTACACGATATGTACAAGCATGATAGATTTGAACCAAAAATTAAGTTCGGTGGACATACGGAGTGTTTCAAAATTGATTCACTGATTCTTCAGGACTTTCCAAAAAATAAATCTTGACATGACAACCCAAATTTGATATAATATATATACAAAAAAGAAATGAGAGACACTTTTAGACAGATATCGCCACCAACAAATTGCCCTACTTGTAGTATAGATTTAGTGTGGAGAAACGATCAACTGTTTTGCGAGAACACTACCTGCGAAGGTAAGACTAGCAAAAGAGTTGAACACTTTGCTAAGACTCTCAGAATAAAAGGTCTCGGACCAGCAACAGTAGAGAAACTAAAAATCACAAGCATCTTTGACATCTATAATTTTAATTTAGATATACTCATAGAGGCTTTGCAATCCGAAAAACTTGCAGTGAAACTGCACAGAGAAATTGAAAGTAGTAAAGCTACCGATCTAATCGACTTACTGCCTGCCTTCTCTATAAAACTAATTGGTCGAACTGCTTCCAAAAAGATTTGCTCTGTTATTCGTAACATGGGTGAACTAAACGAAGAAACTTGTAAAGAAGCAGGACTTGGACCAGTAGCAACAGAACATTTATTGGACTGGTATTATGACGAGTTTATCAATGGATACAGCAAACTCCCATTTAAGTGGGCGCAGATACTTAAAGTATCAAGACCCACAGAGAATAAAGGAGTGGTGTGTATATCTGGAAAACTAAAAAGCTACAAGACAAAAGCTCAAGCAACAGAATTATTAGAAAAATTGGGCTATCTTGTTAAGAGTAGTTTGACTAAAGATGTAACAATATTAGTAAATGAAAGCGGTATAGAGTCCGCAAAAACAGGGACAGCCCGAGAACGGGGTGTTACAATAATAACAAACTTAAAAGAAATTATAGGAAATTAAAAATGGCATTACCTAAATGGACAGACGAAAGGACTCAACAACTAGTAGACTCAGTTGGGACCGGACCAGTATCTCAAGACACTGTTAAAGCAGTAGCTTTAGAGTTAGAAACATCTACACGATCAGTTTCTAGCAAATTGAGAAAAATGGGTCACGAAGTTGAACTAGCTTCAGCAGTATCTACTAAATCATTCTCTGATGCGCAAGAAAGCACATTAGAAGCCTTTGTTACTGACAACAGCGGTCAGTACACTTATGCAGAAATTGCATCATCTTTTGAAGATGGTCACTTTTCAGCTAAGTCAATTCAAGGCAAAATTCTTTCTATGGAACTTACTTCTCATGTTAAACCAGCTGAGAAACAAGAATCTGTTAGAACTTACTCTCCCGATGAAGAAACAACCTTTGTATCTATGGTTAACGGCGGATCTTTCGTCGAAGAAATCGCAGACGCACTAGGCAAATCTGTTAATTCTATCAGAGGAAAAGCTCTTAGCTTACTAAGAAGTGGCGATATTAACGCTATTCCAAAGCAGAAAGAAACTAAAGGTTCAAGCAAAGCTGATCCTTTGGCTGACATTAGCGACATCGACACAATGAGTGTTGAAGACATCGCTGATAACATTGGCAAAACTGTAAGAGGCGTTAAAACAATGCTAACTCGTAGAGGGTTAACTTGTGCTGATTACGATGGCGCTGCAAGAAAAGAAAAAGCATCTAGCTAAACTTTTCAACTCTAGGGTGCGGGAGCTTAGGTTCTCTCACCCTTTTTTATCTGGGAGGATATTTAATTGAACTTATCTTCAGCATTGCTGAAACAAATTATTTCGCAACAAGATTTTGACACTTGGGGAAACCTGCGTGAAAATTACTTGCCTGCTGAATATCAAGTGCTTCACAAAAAGATAGATAGTCATATTAAAGAATTTAGAGGTTTACCAACCTTTGAAGACCTCAAACTATCCATTCGTGATAGAAAGTTAAAAGAAAAAGTATTTGCTATAGAGGCTGTAGAAGTCGATGTAGACGCGTGGGTGCTCCTAGAGTATCTGAAGAACGAGTATACGCAAGTAGAAATACTAGATGAATTAGATAAGTTCGTAGATACATCTGTGGCTATATCTAATGCAGAAGAAAATGTCGAGGCTCTACAACAGATAGTGCTAGACATTGGTGATAGGGTAGACCTAAAAGCTCCAGAAGAGAGTATGGAAACTATCACATTATTTGATTCCGAAAAGAATCTTAAAAAATACTTACCTCTAGGTCTTAATGACGAATATGATCAAGACATGAAGTTTTCTCCCAGAGACCTTGTGCTTGTTGGTGGCCGTAGAGGTGCAGGTAAGTCCTTAACCTGTGTAAATATTGCAAACAATGTTTACAATCAAGGACGTAGCTCTATATATTTTACAATAGAGATGGACAGTCGCTCCATTCTACAAAGAATGTGTGCCCTTGGCGCACGAGTACCTATCGGCCGACTAGCCACTAGAAATCTTAGTACCACAGAGTGGAACAGAGTTGGTGAGTGGTGGGCTAATAGATTTGTAGATGGAGCTGATCTCCTACCAAAGTTCTATGATGATAGAAACTTTGAAGAATTACATGACGGCTTGACAAAGCGTAGACTTACTCCCGAAAGACAGTTAGAGGTTATATATGATCCAGTACTAAGTCTTTCAACAATACGAAAAGAATTGGAAAGTAAATTAACACAGACAGATGTTGGAGTCATCATTGTCGATTACTTAAACCAAGTCAAAAGATCAAACGCCCCCGCAAGAGGTGGGCAATACGACTGGACAGAGCAGATAGAAGTAAGTAAGACTCTGAAAAGTATGGCACAAGAATATGAAGTGCCAATATTCTCACCCTATCAGACAGATGCGTCTGGTGAGGCGAGGTTCGCAAAAGGTATTCTTGATGCAGCTGATGCCGCTTATACTATTGAGACATGGTCTCCTGAAGATGAGTGTATCACATTTAACTGTACAAAAATGCGTAGTGCAAAAATGGAAGGATTCACAAGTGTAATGGACTGGGAAACACTAAAGATA
>TARA_R110002096_G_scaffold4493_12_pt1 | contig 13188 bp, 11 predicted proteins | sample TARA_R110002096 | Tara Oceans TARA_R110002096 (sample SAMEA4397295) | marine metagenome | biome: Polar Biome; feature: [DCM] deep chlorophyll maximum layer (ENVO:01000326); material: water (ENVO:00002006), including particulate matter (ENVO:01000060) such as... | depth 35 m | reverse complement strand
GGCACCCTGAATGGTCGTGTGTTGGAGGCAAGCCCGGATGTGGTGCTGAAGGAGATGCCGATCGCGGTTCTGGTGGACCAAACCACGAGAGGAAGTCTGGAATGGCTCGCGGCCAGTCTTCAACAAGCGAATCTGGCCATTGTGGTTGGCGACATCACGCCGGGCGAACCGTGGGGATACACCGGGTTTGAGATCAAAGGCGAAAACGCGTTTCTGATGCTGCCGGATCAGCAACTCGGCCTCCCGTCAGGAGAACCGTTGGTGAATTTTGGGAGTCTGGATCGACTGCCGCCCCAGGTGCGCCGTCGATCGCGGGATCGTTGGGGAGTGGCTCCAGACATTTGGATTGGCAGTGAGATGATCGAAAAGGCGATGCGAACCGGCTTCAAGGCGAACCAGGTCGCCATCGAACAGGCGAAAGCAGCCCTGCTCGAACGCCTGGCCGCTTCTTCCCCATGAGATTGATCCTCGCAACAATCCTGCTCGCCACTGCCGGCTCGGCGATGGGCGAGAATTTGCGAATGCCCCTCGCGCTGGAATTGCTCGCAAACCGCGAAACTCTCGTCGTGGGCTGCAAGGATGGCTCAGTGGTTGCGATCGACACGAGGTCAGGGCGCATCCGTCAGATTGTCGAGACCGGCGGCTCGATCACGGATCTGGCGAAACTCAGTGATACCGGGTTTCTCGCGACGGACTTTGCGAATGGGGAATTGCTGCGATTCCAACTGGAGGGCGGAAATCTGGAGCTGACCGACCGGAAAAAGGTGAGCGAATTCCCCGTTTCAATCAGCCTCGATCCCTGGAAGAAACGCGCGTTCATCGCGGACAAATGGCAGCAACGGCTGATCAGCATCCAGATTAACCCAAGCCTGCAGGTCAGGGCGACACGGGAACTTTCCTTCATCCCGCGCGAGCAGATTCTGCTGGCCAATGGCGCTCACTTGCTGGTTGCAGATGCTCACGGAGAAAACCTTGCCTTGCTCGACGCGGAAACGCTCGAACTCCGTGCGGTTCACCGATTACCGGGCCACAACATTCGCGGGCTCGCGCTGAATCCGGAAGGCGACCACGTTTTCATCAGCCATCAGCGGCTCAACCCGTTGGCGAGAACCACGTTCGACGATCTGCATTGGGGCATGACGATGAACAACGTGGTTCGCAAAATTCCAGTCTCGGCGCTCCTGGATCCTGACACGAATTTGGCGCAGAGCAGCGAAATCTGGAATCTCGGGACGGTTGGCAATGGCGCCGGAGATCCTGACGAGCTCGCCTTTCGGCAAACTGGCGATCTCATCGTAACCGTGGCGGGAACCGGCCAGATTTTCTGGGGTGAATTTGGCGATTCCAATCCGAAACGCATCGAAACCGGAGCGCGTCCCACAGCTGTGGCGCTGGATGAGTTTGCGGAGCGCATTTACGTCGCCAACAGCCTCGACGACCTCATTTCCGTGCTCGATTTCGATCGCAAACAGCTCATCGCCACCATCAGCCTGGCCCGGCAGAACCTCATGATCTCGGCGGCCGACCGCGGGCAACGTCTTTTCTTCAACGCGCGACTTTCCCACGATGGCTGGATGAGTTGCCACAGTTGCCATACCAACGGACACACGAACGAGCAGCTTGCGGACACGTTTGGCGATCGCTCATTCGGAACGACAAAACGGGTTCCCTCCTTACTCGGCCGAGCTCAAACCGCTCCATTTGGATGGTTGGGCAACAAGCCGACCTTGGCGAAGCAGGTCGAAGTGACCCTGGAAACGACGATGCATCATCGGGGCGAGAGTTTTTCGCGCAATGAGGTTCAGGATTTGGTCGCGTTTCTGGAAACCCTGCCCAGCCCACCCCAATTCGGGGATTCGACCGCAGCAAATCACGGACGGGTTCTCTTTGCGGAACTGAACTGCGTGAAATGCCATGCCGGCAACACCCTAACCAGCATCGACGCCTTCGACGTTGGCGTTCGTGACGAAGACGGGAATGTCGAATTCAATCCGCCTTCCTTGCTCGGAATCCGATTCCAAAGCCGTTTTTTCCACGATGGGCGGTTTGATAGTCTGGAATCCGTGTTCACCGTCGGGCGGCATCAACTGGACCGGGAGTTGACCACGAACGAACTGAATCACCTCACCGAATTCCTTCGCAGTTTATGATTCGGTTAGATCGGAAACGTTAATAATTTGGGAATTAGTTGTGAAAACCGAAAATGTCTACTTTTCCAAACTTTTTCTGGACACTTTGCTAGGTTTTACCCTAGTATCCCGCACCTTGCGAACACTCGCATCTCCCTCCGTTTATGAAGTCACGCTCGTAAGCACTGAGGCCACGATTTAAACCGCACATATAGAAACCGAGAACTATGAAGGGCACTTTCCCCCCCCTGACCGTCATGCTAGTGGCGATTGGGTCCTATTTCCTCAACTCTGCATCCGCGATTACGTTGCAGGATGCCCTGACTTCGGGACTTCAAGATCTTCCGGTCGTTGATGCACAAGGTGCAAATGAGGACCACCCCTCCCAAATTACGGTAGCCTTGGAAGGTGGCCAAATGGGTGAGCAAGAGGTCCAACTTCGAAAGCTCTACCAGAAAGCAAAAGCTCTCCGAAGCCTGGAGAAGCGAGAGGCCGAAGCTCTGGCCATTTCCGAAACTTATCTCGACTTACTTCACCTCCATTACCGCCTTTCAGCAGCTCAGCGTCAGGTTGCGCTACACGAGGAGGCTCTGAAGGCGAATCAAAACACCGAGGAGCGGGCTCCGATTGAAGAGCGCCTCGAGCTGGCAAAAACAGATTTGAGACGGCAGATTGAGGAACTGGAGTCCCTGCGCCCGAAATTTCTCGCTTCCGTAGGGGTTGAACCCGGGCAACTGGAAATCCCGCCCGCCGTTGCGAGCCTGCAACAAGCCGTTATCCAAATTGATACCAACCGGAACCTTACCTACCAGGCTGCCCGGCAAGAGGCCGCAGCCCACGAGTTGGAGATTGAGATTGCCAAAGCACTTTGGGAACCACACTTGAATGTCGAGGCGCAAACGGAAACAGAGACCGAACTTCCTGGACCGGCTTCGACCGAGAATCTCCCGAGCGTCAGTGAAGCAATGGGCCGCGCCGAAGCGAGTCTCGCGCTGTCGTTGGAAGCTCGGACCGCCGCCGACGCGGTTGCATCGCAAGCGCTCGAGAATTACGGATTGGTCTCAGCACAACTGCAGCAACGGGCCGCCGCTTCCCATGAGCTTCAACAGCTTGCGCTCCAGGTCGAACATGATCATCGCGCCGGAAAACGCTCGATTCTGGAATTGCTCGAAGTCCGCAACGCCGAATTCCGCGCCGAAACGGATTTTGCAGCCGGCCACATTGACCAACGCCGTCACGCCTTTCGCCTTCTCGCCGCGACCGGAGATTTGATCTCGCACATTGGCATTAATGAGAAGCCGGTGACGACCACGCCAACAACGGTGATCGCGGCTACGCCTGTTCTTCAGGAATCCCAGCAGCAGGCGCCTGATTCCATCTTCCACTCCAAGCAGGCCCTGCGTTCGCAGCTCATGCAGGGCGAAATCGTCGCGATCGTGGAACCGGCTGGCGATGTTACGGAAATCATTTCCATTGGCGTTCCTTCGATTCGTTCGGCATCGCCGGGCACGACAGCCTCTGAAGATTCACCCTACCTGGGAGTTGGAACGGAGCGTCACGGTGTGCGCCGCCTGGGTTCGCAAATCGTTGCGATGGTTGAACCTACGGTCAACAGCGTGAGCAACCTTCCTCCTGGTGATCTCCTTCCCGTTTCACGGGATGTGACTCGTCGCAAACGCGAACCCGTCAAAGAAGAGGTGGAGAAACAACGCCCTCTCCAAAAGATGTTTAATCTCCTCAAGCGTGAGAAGTGGAGAAAGGGCTCTCAGCAGCCGGATTAAGTTTTACTCGCTGGAAATTTCTCTCCAGCGAATGGAACGATAAGCGGCTGAGGTGAGAAACGAGGCGATTCCCAAGGGAGCGCAGAGTTCAACGTCTCCCGCGCGCATTCCGATCTCAACGCCCTTGATGTCGACATCGACCAACATGCGGTCGCCGATCCAGCACTGAATCGCCTCATCTTCGACACGGACTTTAACGGTATACCATTTTTCGGTCTCGAAATATTCGACCGTCGCCGTTTCGTTCTCAGAGGCATCAAGACCATTCAGACTGGAGATTCCAACCACTCCGCCTCCCCAGCCGCCGCAAACGAGGGTGCAGCTTTGATCTTTGACCGGCATCGTCAACGCGAGAAAGAAGTCATCCCCCTGAATCTTCTTCGCGACCAACTCGATCTCGTAATTGACCTTTCCGGGCAGCTCCGCGTTCCAGGTGATTCCCGTCATCGGGTCTCCCGCATCCAGGTAGAGAATGCCATCTTCCACGGCCACAACGTCGGTTCCCAGACCAAAGTTGATCGGCTTCCAGTTTCCCAGCCCTTTGCCATCAAACAGCGAAACCCACCCCTCCGCATCGGGTTCGGGAAGGGCAACCGCTTCTTTTTGGTCAGTTTGGGCAAAAACGCCGGGCGCAAGCGCCAATAACGTTGCCACAGTCAAAATTCGGGAGTTTCTCATGGACGTAGAGCGTCCATCGGAACTGGCGGGAGGTCAAACAACTATGGGATCCCCAACCGTCGCCGCCATTGAATCTGGCGATCTGCTTTCCTTACCGTGACGGGAAAAATTTCAATGGCGTCTTCGTCTTCACCAAACCGAGCTTGTGAAAATACTCCCGAAGGTCTCGGCTCAGCGCAGTTCCCCCAGCTGAGTTCCCGGGTTCAAGAAACTTCTGATTTCCCGTTCTTCCCGGCAGATCCACTCCGTTCATCCAGGTCGCAAACTCGTCTGCGCGTCCTTCATCATTGAGAAAAACTCCCGCCATGTCCTTCCCTGTATCCCTGAACCAGGTTCCATTTTCCATTTGCCCGGGAAAGGCTGCCTGAGCCTCGGATTGCGCGCGAAGCATTCCCCCAACAATCTCCGGATGATGTTCCAGGAAATCGGCTCTCACCGCATACACGTCAGCCAGGGCTCTTGGAAACGCCTCGGTCGTAACGGTCGGAGTCAGCTGATTCTTCCCAATTTCATGAGTTAGCCCCAGCGCCGCGGTCAGCGATGCATCCTGTTTGAGCGCTTGAATCGGATCATGACACTTTCCATCCATCGCTGCCGCGGGATGGAACATCGCCTCCCGAACGAAGCGCAATTGATGCTGCGTTTCGTCAAAAATTCCCTTCCGGGCCAGCTGAGGAAGTAAATCGAGCTGGCGTCCCTTCCGCTGAACTACCCATGAATGTTTCCGCCCGTTTTGAGCCCGAACCACAACTCCATCTGCGCCGGCGGACCAGGAAACTAGCAAAAAAACGATTGGCTCCGCGTCTGCGCCAAACCGCTTGAGATAATCTGCAGCGAGGATGATTTGGCCGAGCGAACCTCGCAGAAAAGGACTGTGCCCCTCGACAAAATCAGCGATTTGCTGGTCAAAGTCATCCACCATCTGCAACTCTACTTCCACGCCCATCGCCTTGGCCAGAGCCGATCTTTTGCTCGCCAAAGTTCCTCCGTGAGCCTGAATCGTCACCGCATCGGCGGCCCAACTGACGATGGGCACGGGAAGCGGACCATTTTCAAAAGAAACCGAATCCAGTTTCAGTGAAGCGTGCAACTCAAAATCACCTGAAACAAAGGCTACATCGGCATGGGCGGACACCATGACGACCAACAGAGCCCCGAATACGTGGAAGATCGAATTCATTCAGGGACATTGGACGGTGGTCTTGAATCTCCTGTCAAAAATTCTGCACTCGCCCCCGGATGAAACCGGGCTTCTCCTCCAGCAACCTCAATCCTCGTTCGAATCGCTGACACGAGAACTTCCACGACTCAATTTCTGGAGAAATTTCTGAATCGCGATCTGCGAACGGACTTCTTTTTGGCCGGATTCCGGGCGCCGCATTTCATTGGTAAGATCCTTGTCCAGAATCCGGGATTTGACATTGTCCTGCCATTGCAGATCCAGATACTCTATCAATTGCCCTTTCAGTTCCTTGTCGTAAATGGGAACCAACGTCTCACAGCGACTGTCAAAGTTCCGGGGCAGGAAGTCCGCTGAGGAAAGAAAGACGCTCGGATCGCCCTGATTGTGAAATCTCAAAATGCGGGTGTGCTCCAAAAGTTGGTCGACAATTCCAATCGCTTCAATGTTTTCGCTATACTCGGGATCCTCTGTAATCAGCGAAAACATGGAGCGAACGATCATGCGCAATTTCACGCCCGCTTTTGACGCTTTGTAGAGCCGGCGGACAATCGGCACGTCGGAGAGGTTGTTGATCTTGATCCAAATTTCAGCTTCGTTTCCAGCTTTGGCTTGCTCGATCTCTGCGTCGATGAGCTGGTAGATTTTCTTCCGCAACGAAAAGGGTGCGCAGGAAAGATGCTTGAGCGTGGGCGCCTTGTAGGTGCGCTGAAAGAATTTGAAGATCTGGTCAACGTCATTGCCGATTTCCTGGTTCGAGGTCATCAGCATGTGGTCGGTGTAGAGAGTCGCCGTATCTTCGTTGAAATTACCGGTTCCGAGACAGCTGTAGTGCCGCGGCTGGCCGCTCTCAAGTCGCTCAACCAGGCAAAGCTTGGTATGCACTTTCAAGCCGGGAACGCCCAGCACAACCTGAACGCCCGCATCGCGATAGCGCTGCGCCCATCCGATATTGGCCTCTTCGTCAAACCGGGCCGTGGGCTCGACCATGATAAAGACTTCCTTCCCATTCTGAACCGCCGTGATCAACGCACGCGCGACACAGCTTTTCTTCGCCAGACGGTACTGCGTCAGCTTGATGCTCTTGACCAGCGGATCGATGCTGACTTCACGGAGGAGGTCAATGAAGTGATTGAAGGAATGATAGGGAAAATGCAGCAGCAGGTCTTGTTCGCGAAGAATCCGCAACATGCTGAATCGCTCCGTGGATTGGAGCTCCACCGGAACCAAGGGCTTGAGCTTTTTGGACTGAAGGCTTTTTCTCCCGAAATTGGGAAACTTCATCAGGTCCTTCCGATTGTGATAACGCGCCCCGGGATACTCATACCCTTCGTCGCTATTCAGTTCCAAGCCTCGCAAGACCAACCTCAAGAACCCACGAGGCATCGCTTCATCAAAGTTTACCCGAACGGGCCTTCCTCCCAGTCGGGACTTCAATCCTTCGCTGACTTGCTCGTAAAAGCTCTCCGTAAAATCGTTGTCGAACTCCCACTCCGCATCGCGCGTAAATTTGAGGGCGTAGGATTCAAATTGGTCAAACTGGGTCGATTCAAAAACCTTGTGCAGTCCGAAGCGAATCACATCGTCGACATACATGACTAGCTGATCCTGACCAAGCTTTGGAAGCACGTGAAAACGTGGCAATTCGTCGGGAATCTCAATCAACGCATGCTGGCCGCGCCCCACGCCGGACGACTTCGACATTCGAACCGCGAGATACATCGGCCGATCGCGAAGGTTGCTCAGTTCGGAAGTCGACTTGATCGTGATCGGCATCAAGCTCGGGAGAACTTCATGTTCGAGGAATTCGTCGAGATAGTCGCGAAGCTCTTCCGGGACCTCCTCGTCGGTAATCAGTTTGATGTGCTCTTTCTCCAGTTCCCCAAATACCTCAGCGTAGGTTTGGTTGAAAACTTCCGTTTCCCTTTTCAGGATCAGATTCACCTCGCGCAAGGTTTTCTTCGGATCGGGAATTCCCAATCCATCGTGAGGCACCCCGATATCAACCAGGCGGCGAAGCGTTGCCACGCGAACCCGAAAAAACTCGTCCAAGTTCGAAGAATAAATCCCGAGGAACTTCAATCGCTCTAACAAAGGCACATCCGGAGACTGCGCTTCCTGGAGAACTCGAGCGTTAAAGGATAACCAACTAACTTCTTTGCTTCGAAATGGAATATCGATCATGACAACCTAGCTTGCCTCTGCATTGGCTCGAGCATAGGCCGCAGCTCCAACAACAACAGCATCATCGCCGAGTTTTGCTTCGCGGACTTCGACTTCTTCGGCCAAGGCAGGACTGGCATAACGCTGGATCGCATTGCGTACCCCGTCGAGAAAAATTCCCGGCAACTTTTCAACCAACCCGCCTCCAAGAACAATCACGTCGGGCCCTAACAGGTCGACAACTCCGGCGATACTGATTCCCAGATAATGGGCCGCATTTTCCACAATTTCGCCAATGGCTTGGTCGCCGGCCTTGATGGCTTTCGCGATTGAGCCACTCTTGATCGTTTGGATGTCCGTTCCGCCATCTTCCAAAAGATGGGGAGCGTTTCCTCGATAGGCCTCCGCAGCAGCGGCGCTCGCGATTCCTAACCGGCTTGCAATGCTTTCGATATTCGGCGGTTCCCCAACTTTGCCGGTCAACCCGGCAGACAGGATCCTTAAATTCCCGATTTCCATGCAGGACGCATTTTTCCCCGTCAACAGCTTCCCGTTGATCACACAACCTCCGCCGATTCCGGTTCCCGGAAATACGGCAACCAGAGTGCTCGCACCTTTTCCGGCTCCATGAGCATACTCTCCATAGGCTCCCGCATCGACATCGTTGAGGACATGGACCGGCACCTTAAAGTGCGCCTTCAGCACCTTCCCAATCGGCGTTTCTTTCCATCCGAGATTGGGCGCATGGCGAAGAATCCCCTTGTGAGAATTCACGACTCCGGGACAAGCCATTCCGATTCCGGAAATCGCGCCCTTGTCCAGCTTGTGCTCATCCAACAATTCCGCGATCAGATCGATGATCCGCTCGAGACCTTGATCGGCACCAGCGTGCCCTTTTGTACTCTTGCGCAGCGAGCCAAGAACATTGAGTTTGCGGTCGAGCAGGCTCGCCATCATTTTGGTTCCGCCAAGGTCGAAACCGATCCAGTGGGTAGAAGGCATAATCGTATCTTTCGACCCTTCTTTACGAAATTGTCACACAAACCGCCAGCGAGAGTTTGTGACAATTCGCAGGCACTCAAGACAACCGGCCCTTTTCCCGTCCAAGTTTCGAGGCCCAACACTGAAAAGCCCGGCCCAAACAAGTTTCCGCTCCAATGGCGATTGTAAGGTACCTCGAATTTTCAGTCTCAAAGTAAGCAGCCCCTATCTCCCCATGAAATTTTTTACTCAACCAGTCTTGTTCGGGTCCGGTAAGAAACGAGTCCCGGAACCTCCCTCCCCTTCGAATCTCCCCGCCCCCGATAATCGTGCAGCTCTCGATGCCTATTCCGAAGCGGTGACCCAATCGGTCGAAATTTCCGGACCAGCCGTGGTCCACGTCGCAACCGGCAATGGCCATGCCCATGGCTCCGGTTTTCTCATGACTCCCGATGGCTTCCTCGTCACCAACAGTCATGTCGCCGGTGGAAATCGTGAATTTCGCATTACGCTGCAGAGTGGGGAGGAATTGCCCGGCTACCTCGTGGGTGACGATCCCTTCACCGACCTGGCGCTGCTGCAGATCAATACGCAATCCCCCCTGCCCCATCTCACGTTTGCCAATGAGAGTTCGCTTCGCGTGGGACAAATGGCGATTGCGATTGGAAGCCCCCTCGGGTTTCAACAAACGGTCACCGCAGGAGTGGTGAGCGCGTTGGGGCGAAGTTTGCGAAGCGAAACCGGCCGGCTGATTGAAGACGTCATTCAAACGGATGCCTCGCTCAATCCCGGAAACTCGGGCGGTCCACTGGTCAACAGCCGTGGCGAGGTCATCGGCGTGAACACCGCGGTGATTCGACCGGCCCAGGGAATCAGCTTTGCGATTGGCTGCAAAACCGCGCTTTATGTCGCCACCGAATTGATTACGAGCGGACGAATTGATCGCTGCTATCTGGGAGTCGCCGGACAAAATGTCAATCTGCTTCCTTCGGCTCAGCGCCGGTTCAAGCTAACGGAAAACACGGCCCTTCTCGTCGTTGAGGTCGAAAGCGGAAGCCCGGCCGACGAAGCCGGTTTGCGGGACGGTGATTTGATTGTCGGGTTCGCCGAATCGGCGATTCATGGCATTGACGATCTCCACCGAATGATGGGGAAGGAGCGCGCCAACCAACGTTGGCCGATTGAAGTCATCAGAAACGGCGAGAAGTTGACGCGACACGTCACCCCACGCCCACGATCCACATGACACCAACGGTCGAACTTCGTCTCGCGCGACTCCCGGGATTTCTCGGACGGATTGCGGCCCACTACTGGCTCGTCGACCGGACCAATCCCGAAACTCCGGTTCGATGGGAAATTTGGCAGGATCCGGATGTTCGTGGTGAATCGTGGGGCCATCTCCATAAAAATCTCAAGTCCCCCGCAGATGGAGTCGGGAATGGCGGTAGCTGGGTCGAGGTAACCTGGCACGATCGACCAGCTGATGAAATTCTCGGGGTGTTGCGCACGATCTCGGAAAGTTACCCGGCTCGCTTCCGCTACTGGTCGTGGCCCGGCCCCAACAGCAACACGTTTGTGCAGTGGGTGCTTCTGAAAGCCGGCACAAACCATCAACTGGGACCAATGGCTTTGGGCGCGACATTTGCCCACATGCTTTGACCTGACAGCGCTGCAATCCTAGTCCTAAGTAGGCAGGCCCAGCCATCACCGCCCCATTGGAACGACAACCTGGAAACCAGCCCATGAGCCAACCCGATTCCCCCTTTAGTCCGATCGAAGATGTCATTGCCGATATTGCAGCCGGCAAACTGGTGATCGTGGTGGACGATGAAGACCGGGAGAACGAAGGCGATTTGATTGCCGCAGCCGCTACCATCACCCCTGAGTTGGTCAACTTCATGGCGGTGCATGGGCGGGGCCTGATTTGCACACCGATTACGGAGGAACGTGCCGCCGAGCTTGATCTCGAGGCGATGGTTCGGAGAAATCGTGAGGCATATGGCACAAATTTCACCGTTTCGATTGATGCCGCCAAGGGAATCACCACGGGAATCAGCGCTCCCGACCGCGCGAAAACCATTGAGATTCTTGCGGATCCCAAGGCAAAACCGGCAGATTTGGTCCAGCCGGGACACATTTTTCCACTGCAGGCCAAACCTGGCGGAGTTCTGAGACGCGCGGGTCATACCGAAGCGGCGGTCGATCTCGCCACGTTGGCGGGCTTTCCACCAGCTGCCGTCATTTGCGAGATTCTGAATGAGGACGGAACAATGGCCCGGCTCCCGGAATTGGTGAAGTTTGCGAACCAACATCAATTGAAAGTCTGCACCATTGCCGAACTGATTAATTTCCGGCAGATGCGGGAGAAGTTGGTGGAGTTTCAGAAGAAAAAAACGATTCACACCGCACATGGCCCATTTGATCTCCACGTTTATCAAAGCACGATTTCCAAACGGTTTCACTTTGCCTTGGTTCGAGGAGACGTCGACAACCAGCACCCCACGCTGGTTCGAGTCCACCGAGAGGACGTGATCGAAGACGTCTTTGGCCCCGGTGATCCAAGTCACAAGAAGAGTCTTCTCGATCTTTCCCTCAAACGGATTGCCGAGGAAGGGAATGGCGTTCTCATCTACATGAAACGAGATTCCAGCGATCAATCAATTCTGGAACACCTCGAAGAAACCGACTCTCCCCAAAAGACTCCCATGGACCTTCGTGACTATGGAATTGGGGCGCAGATTCTCTCTGACCTGGGAGTTCGCGAACTTCGGCTCCTTTCTAACCACGCCCGTAAGATCGTTGGCCTGGATGGGCACGGTTTGAAGGTCGTCGAGATGGTGACGCTTTGCGATTAGCCCCGGCTCAATCGGCGTCTTCAGAGGGGCGAAGATTCCCCATCAATTTTGTTGTGATTTTTCAGAGCACGTTAGGTTCCTAACGTGGATCCGTTCTTCTCTAAAGCTTTTACCCTAACAGTATTACTTGCGTGCAATCTCGGTAATACCGCAATGGCTTTTGATATTCCGGGGCTCGACGATACGATCCTCAAGTTTGGAAATCTCAGCTTTGAGTTCGACAGCGAGCCCGAGACGACAGACAAAACGCTGCCCTCTGGAAACCGATTCATTCTATACACAACGCGCAAGTTCACAGACAACGGTCGTATCACGACCTACTTCCAGGTTTCCGAAGCTGGAGACATTGACGATACCGAGAAGCTTCTAACCAAAGAACGTCAGTTCGCAGACGCACTCAATCGCGAGGAAGAGTCTGCCATGACACTCACGGTGGGCGGTTATCCTGCGATAAGGCTCATCACAACAACCCAACCTGGCGGTGCCGAGCAGCGCACGGTGGTTCAAGCGCTCCTGGTCGGCGAACATATTGTGAAGATTCGGATTGTAGGCAGCAAACAGGATCTCACGGATGAAGCGATCCTGGCCTTTTGTAATCGCCTGAAGTTCAGTTAGCCCGGGACGCGCGGAATTTGAGCAGGCGGCAACGAACGGTTCCCCGCTACAAACAGGGCTGAATTTTGTCGCGCCTAAGGCGGCCATTTCGTGTAGCCTGCAACGTGCTACCATGAAATTCATCATCGCCCCCGTTTTTCTTGTCTTTGCGTTGGTTACCACGCAGACCTTCGGACAGACTTCTTCCGCAGAAACTCCCGATCCCGAGGCAGGAGTCCCGATGGCGGAAGAAACGCTCAACCAATCGGTTTTTGGCGAAGCGGTAAAACTGGAACGCTTGGTCACGTCAACCACGGGAATGGCCATTTCTCCATTGCTGGGGATGGGCGTTCTCGGATTGTGGGAATACCTGAAGACCGACGCCGAGTTTCGGGCGGATTTGCCGTGGTACACCAATCCGTGGGTTTGGGGCGTTGCTCTTGGAATTTTTGGACTCGGGATTTTCAAGAACACGTTCGGCGCTCTCGTTCCCGAACTGCTGACCAAGCCATTATCCGCGTTGAGCGTGTTGGAGAACAAACTGAGCGGCTTGGTTGTCGCCCTGGCAGTCATTCCCGCCTCGATCGCAGCCCAGATTCCCGAATCAGCCCCACTCATGGAATCCGGCCATGCCCCTCCCCTCGCCACGATGCCGCTGATCGCTCCCATCTTTCTCGCGTTGCCGCTCCTGCTCCTCATGTTCGGGGCCGTTTGGATGGCGTTTCATGCCCTGCGCTGCCTTTTGCTTCTCAGCCCCTCCACAATCATCACTTCGGGAATTTTGGCGCTCAAGGCCATGTTTTTGGCGGGATTCGCCGCGTTGTCGG
>TARA_R110002096_G_scaffold11766_1_pt1 | contig 13197 bp, 10 predicted proteins | sample TARA_R110002096 | Tara Oceans TARA_R110002096 (sample SAMEA4397295) | marine metagenome | biome: Polar Biome; feature: [DCM] deep chlorophyll maximum layer (ENVO:01000326); material: water (ENVO:00002006), including particulate matter (ENVO:01000060) such as... | depth 35 m | reverse complement strand
CCGGTTCGTGCAGCCCAGCGCGAGCCAGCCGTCGATCGAACACGTTCGGACCCTCGCGTTGCCCGAGGACCCGGCGACCTGGGACGCGGATCACGAAGGGATCGGCTCGAAGCTCATCGAGGGCCAGCGCGCCCTGACGTTCACGGGGGAGGGCCAGTGGTCGGTGCGCGTGCCTGGCGACTTCGAGGTGCAGACGTTCAACCGCGTCGTGGTCCGCGGCACGTTCCCTGGCGTGCACGTCATGCAGCTCGCCTTCGGACCGGGTGAAGGACACGACTTGGGCTGCAAGGCTCTGTTCACGCCGAAGTCGCCCGACGACCACACGTTCGTCTTCGACCTGCACGGCGTCGCGGCGCAGCGCGAAGCGTTCGACGGCATGTGGATCCGCGTCGCCAGCCAGCAGGCCGACGTCGAGATCCACGAGATCATCCTGCTCCACACGCCGCCGCAGTTGAGGCTCGCGGATCCGAACGGTCCGCCTGCCTCGGTGAACGTCGGGACCGAGTCTCGCTTGGGTTGGTGCTTGGCCCACGGCGCACCGCTCCAGGTCCAACTCGACGTGAAGGGTGACGACGAACGACTGGCCTTCGCGATCGGACAGGAAGAGCGCTTCCGGTTGACGGGGCGCGACGCCCTGGTCCGCATCTCGCTGCACAACGAGAACGGCAACCAGGAGCGACGCGAAGTGCCTCTGACCGACGGCGCCACGGACGACCTGATCTGGCACGAGATGTCGATCGACCTCGAACCCTTCGCGGGGGACCAGGTCACCGCGCAGTTCGAACTGCACGTGAGCGGCGAGCGACCTGCCGCGGTCGCCTTGGCCGACCTGCGCCACACGCGCCGCGGCGCGGCACCGAAGACCGTCGTCCTGATCACGTCCGACACGCACCGCGGCGACCACGTCGGACACGCCGGCATGGGCGTCACCGTCGACACGCCGGCGATCGACGCGCTCGCCCAGCGCGGCACGTCGTTCGTCCGCGGCTGGACCAGCACGAACATCACGTCCCCGTCGCACGCGGCACTGTTCACGGGCGTGCATCCGCGCGACTCCAAACTGCTCAGCAACGGTGCTCGCTTGGCCGACGAAGCCGAGACGCTCGCCGAGCTGTACCGCGCCGCGGGCTATCGCACGGTGGCCGCCTTGAGCGTCCGGCACCTGGGTCCCCGCGCCACCGCCGTCGCGCAAGGGTTCGATCAGGTGTATGCGCCGAGCGCCAAGCCGGGACCTGCCAGCGTCGCCGTCGAGCATGCGCTGGACTGGATCGACGAAGCCGAAGGCCAGCCGCTCTTCGTCTGGCTGCACGTGTTCGACGCGCACATTCCGTACGACCCCCCCGCCGACATCGCGGCTCGCTACTGGCCCGTCGACCAGGACCCGTTCGATCCCGCGTTGCCCCAGGTCGTCGCGCAGCCCGGCACCATGCCCAAGGAACTCGCGCTGGTCCGCAACCTCGATTGGCCGCGCGCGCAGTACAAGGCCGAGGTCAGCTACCTCGATTCCCAATTGGCGCGCGTCCTCGACCTGCCGCGAGTGCAGCAAGGCCTCGTCGCGTTCACCTCGGACCACGGCGAGATCTTCGAGAAGGACGGCACGTTCTTCAACCACGGCGCGCTCTTCCCCGACACGCTGCACGTACCGCTCGTGATCGCGGGTGGTGAGATCCCCGTCGGTCGGCGCGTCGAAGCGCGCGTCAACCAGATCGACCTCGGGCGCACGCTGCTCGACATGAGCGGCCTGGTGTCCACGCGCTTCCCCGGTCAGAACCTGCTGTTCGTCCTGGACGACGAAGCGGCGGCGGCCGAGCGGCCCCTGTTCGCGATGTGCGCACACGGCGCCGCGGCCTCCGTCACGCAGGGCGCGTACCACATGGTCCTGAACTTGAAGGACCACCACGAACCCCTGCGGCGCAAGCGCGCGGCGCTCGAGCTGGAGCTCTACGACCTCGCCCTGGACCCGGACTGTCTCACCAACGTGTGGGAGCGAGACCTGGATCGGACGCGGGGGTTGCTGGAGAGCCTCGTGCAGTGGCTGACCACCAAGGACTCGGAACCCCTGTTCGAACGTCGCCAGCGCTCCCGCGAGGAGAACGATCAGCTGATCGCCCTGGGCTACGCCGGCGACGACGCTCCGATACCTACGCACGGATGGTTGCCCGCAGGCACCCGACCGGAGACCATCCTGGAGCGCCAATGAGCCCACGGGCTCAGCCTCTCACCTCAACATGACCACGACCTCCCTCCCCCGACGACCCCGCGCGCGACTCATCCTCCCTGCGGGTGCGGTCCTTCTGGCCGTCGTCGTCACCATGCTGGCCGTCCTCCCGTGCTGCAGCGAAGGCGGAGATCCGGACCGCCCCACCAGCGAGGGTTCCGGCCAGATCGTGCGCCTCGACCTGAAGCCTGCGGTAGCGGGACCGAAGCCCGAGAGCCGCATCACGTGGAGTGCCGAGGCCAGCGAGGACGAGGCCATCTGGCAGACCGAGGTCGGCGAGGGCGGGGAGACCTTCTTCCTGCACATCCCGCCGAACGAAGCCAGCCAAGGGAAGAAGGAACTCTACGTCCCGGCCGTCTTCGTGAAGAGCAAGCCGAATGGCGCGCCCTGGTCGCGCCACGTCGCAGCCAAGACGAATCTGGATCCGCACGAATTCAACACGATCCAGGTCGACCTGGACCTGTTCGGCGTGCGCTCCGAACGCGTCCGCCTCGCCTTCCTGTTCGAAGGGAAGGTCCGTCACCGGACGAAAGCCGTCGAGGTCTCCTCGAAGCCGATCGGCCCGCGCCCGATCCTGTTCGACATGCCCTTCATGCGTCGCGCCGGCGGCCTGTTCGACGAGGTCCGGGTCGAGTTCAAGGGCGAGGTCGATGAAGCCGCCGTCGCCCAGATCATCGCCCACCTCCAACCGCTGCAACGCTTCGCGCCCGGCGGCGAATCCGACACGCCCGGCATGTTGTCCCTCGGGACCCAAGGTCGTGGCGGACGCCCCTTGTCGAGCGGGTCGCCGATGCAGTCGACCCTGGTCGTTCCCAAGGGTGGCGAACTTTGCTTCTCGTACGGCCTGGTGGACGTACTGCGCATGCCGGGTCAGGACCCCGAACTGCAGGTCGAGATTCGAGCCGACGGTGTGCCCACGCGGACCGAGACGTTCGAACTGGAGGATCGCGACAACACCAAAGCGACCTGGCACGAGGAGACGCTCTCGCTGGAGGAGTTCGACGAGCGGGACACGACGATCCAGTTCCGCTTGAAGGTCAAGGGCGAGCACGAGGGCTGGGCGTTCGTCGCCGAACCCCGCGTGCGCGTCAAGGGTGCCAAGCCCCCCACCGTGTTGCTGATCACATCCGACACGCACCGCGCCGATCACCTGGGCAGCAAGCTCGTGAAGCAGGACGGCGATGTCGTGTTAGTCCGGACGCCCCACCTGGAAGCGCTCGGCGCGCGGGGTGTTCATTTCACGGATGCGTACACGTCGACCAACATCACCAACCCCAGCCACGTCGCGTTGATGACGGGCCTCGGGCCGCGCGACACGTTGATCATCAACAACCACCAGCCGCTGGTCGAACGCGCCACCACCGTGGCCGAGCTCTTCCGTGAAGCCGGCTACCGCACGCTCGCCGGCGCCTCGGCGTTCCACCTGCAGCACGACGACAGTGGACTCGGTCAAGGCTTCGATCGCCTCGACGCGCCGTCGACGGGACAGCGTTGGGGCGGCGTCACCGTCGACCAGCTGGAAACCTGGATGGACTCGGCCGAGGGCGAACCGTTGTTCGTCTGGTTGCACGTGTTCGACGCGCATGCGCCGTACGCGCCGCCGCCCGCGTTCGACCGGCGCTACTACGACAAGGACATCGATCCGTTCGATCCGAACGGGACGCGCAACTTCCCCGAGATCGTCGAGCCCCAGGGTCCGCTGCAAGGCCTCAAGGACGCCGACTTTCCCCGCGCGCAGTATCGCGCCGGCGTGGACTACGTCGATGAATTGGTCGGCCGCGTGCTGACCTGGCCGCGCATGAGCGACGCCACCATCGCCTTCACCGCCGACCACGGCGAGTGCTTCGGCAAGAACGGCGTGTGGTTCGACCACGCCGAGCTGTTCCCTGCGTCCGTGCACGTGCCCCTGATCCTGGCTGGACCCGGGATCCCCGGCGGCGTGCGCAGCGAGCACCCGGTGCGTCAGATCGACGTCTCCGCGACGCTGCTCGACCTGGCGGGCATCGACCAGGGCGACTTCCCCGGCAAGAGCCTGCTGCAGGCGCTCGAGCCCGGCGCTCCCGAGGACGCGCGCTACATCATGGCCGCGCACCGCATGTCGGTCGCGATCCGCAGCGGCAAGTGGCACGGGATCCTGCACCTCAAGGACCACCGGGAGTGGTCGCTCGAGGCGAAGAAGTCGAGCCACGCGTTCGAGCTGTACGACCTGAACATCGACCCCTCCTGCAGCACGAACCTGCGGGACCGGGAGCCGGCCCAGGCCGCGCGCCTGCGCCTGGCCCTGATCAAGTGGGTCAACGAGTCGCCCACCGAGAGCATGGGCCGCGACCGGGCCGTCACCGCCGAACAGGCCGACGCCCTGGCGCAAATGGGCTACAGCGGAGGCGACGATACCCAGAACGTCCAGTTCGACCTGGAATGCGACTGCCCCGAGTGCCAACGCTTCGGTGAGTAAGCAACTGTCCCACCCCGGACTCGCCTAATCTCTGCGTCCCATGTTGGACGCTTTCTGGATCTTCCTCGTCGCCCTCGCGGGCGGTCTGTGCCCGCTCGCCATCCGGTGGAGCGATCGCAAGCTGCACGCGGCGCTCGCCCTGTCGACCGGCATCTTCCTGGGCGCGGTGTTCCTGCACCTGTTGCCCCAGTTGCCGGGCGCCGACATCGTCGCTCACGGCGATCACACGCACGGACACTCGCACGGGCCGATGGGCCCGTGGCTCTTGGTGTTGCTCGGGGTGATGGGTGTTTATCTGATCGAGAACCTGGTCTTCCACACGCACGACTCGGACGATCTGCACCACCACAAGACGATCGGCTATGCCGCGTGGGCCGGGCTCGGCGTCCACGCGCTGACAGCCGGCATCGCGTACTCGCTGGCGGCCCAGATCGACGAGACCCACGCGAAGGCGCTGTTCATTGCGATCGTCGCGCACAAGGGCTTCGAAGCGTTCTCGTTGACGAACGTGTTGCAGCTGGCCGAGATGAAGAAGCGGCGCCTGGCGATCCTGGCCATCGTCTTCGCACTGGTGACGCCGTTCGGCATCCTGGTCGGTGAACAACTGTTCGACTTGCTCGGCCAGACGGGCCAACAGAACATGATGGCGGTCGCGGCGGGCACGTTCCTGTACGTCAGCCTTTGCGAATTGTTGACCGAGGTCTTCCACCGCCGCGAGGACGCCATTCTCAAGCTGGTGCTGCTCGCAGCGGGAATTGGGCTGATGGTTCTGGCCGCGGTCCTGGAACAAGCCGGGCATTAGTCCCAAGCTAGGACCATGAATCCCCTCGCCGCCCCCCACGAGGTTCATGGACTTCCTCTTCGATAGCCTCGAGGCGACCTGGGCGATGGTGCGCATGAGCGCGCCGTGGTTGGTCGTCGGTTTCGCGGTCGGCGGACTGCTCGAGGCGGTCATTCCCAAGACGTGGATCCAGGGATACCTCGGCGGCAATCGCTATCGCTCCGTCCTCCGTGCGGCGCTGATCGGCGCGCCCCTGCCCCTGTGTTCGTGCTCGGTGTTGCCGACGGCCAGCGCCCTGCGCCGCGCCGGAGCCAGCCGCGGTTCGACCACGGCGTTCCTGATCTCGACGCCCGAGACCGGCGTCGATTCGATCGGCGTGACCTGGGCGTTGATGGATCCGATCATGACGCTGGCGCGTCCGATCGGTGCCATCTTCACGGCCATCGGCGCGGGCAGTCTGGTCAACGGGCTCGACAAGGCGGGCAAGTTGGGACCGGACGAGCAGGAGCCCGAAGCGCCCTCGGCGGCCGCATGCTGTCACGCCACGCCTGCGGCCGATGTCCCCTTGGACGCGGCCCCCGCCGAACGCGGCTCGTGGCCCGTGCGCGCCTGGCGCAAGGCTGTCGGGCCGATCCTCGAGGACCTCGCGCCCTGGCTGATCCTGGGCTTCCTGGCGTCGGGAGCCATCACCGTGCTGGTCGACGAGGACGCGCTCGCCCACGCGGCGCTGACCGGCTGGAGCGGCATGTTGCTCATGTTGGTCGCCGGCATCCCCGTCTACGTCTGCGCCAGCGCCAGCACCCCGGTCATCGCTGCGCTGATGGCGAAGGGCCTGGGTCCTGGACCCGCGCTCGTCTTCCTGCTGGCCGGACCCGCCACGAACCTGGCGACCCTGTCCGTCATCCGCGGCACGCTGGGCTCGCGCATCCTGGGCGTGTACCTGGGTTCGATCGCGATCGGTGCCCTGACGCTGGGCTGGTTGGTCGAGCAGGTCTATCCTTGGCTCGACCTGGTTCCGACCACGAACATCGTCGAACACATTCACGAGGACGGTGCCATGCTGAACGTCGTGTGCGGCGTGCTGGTGCTCGCCGCGCTCGCCTGGGACGTGGCGCGCCGCCTCCGCAAGCGACTCGGTGTGCCCGCCTCCCACGACCCTTCCTAGTCACCCATCCCCGTGGCTCCTGCCCCGCTGCTACTCCCGTGCTTCAACTCCCCACCTGCGTCCACGTGTTCCTCGGTCTCGGACTCCTCTTTCTGGGGACGGGCTGCAGCATGACGTCGGGCGCCAGCGAATCGCCGGTTCCGGTCGTGCTCGCCATCCACGGCGGCGCGGGCACGCTCCTGCGCGAGGACATGACGCCCGACAAGGAGGCTGCGTATCGCGCCGCGCTCGAGGAAGCACTGCGCGCCGGTCACGCCGTGATCACCAAGGGCGGCAGCGCGATGGATGCGGTGACCGCCACGATTCGACCGATGGAGGAATCCGCCTTGTTCAACGCCGGCAAGGGCGCGGTGCTGACTCACGATGAGCGCTGCGAACTGGACGCTTCGGTCATGGATGGCGGCACGGGCCTGGCCGGAGCGGTCGCGGGCGTCTCGACGGTGCGCAGCCCGATCCTCGCGGCGCGCGCCGTCATGGACCACTCCGAACACGTGATGCTCAGCGGGGCCGGCGCCGAGGCGTTCGCGACCGACCAGGGCCTCGAGATCGTGCCCAACTCGTTCTTCCAGACCGACCGGCGCCGCGAGCAGTTGCGCCAATCCATCGCGGACGAGAAGCACGGCACGGTGGGCTGCGTGGCGCTGGATGCCGCGGGACACCTGGCGGCGGGCACGTCCACCGGTGGCATGACCAACAAGCGCTGGGGTCGCATCGGCGATTCGCCGGTCGTCGGCGCGGGCGTCTGGGCCGAGGATGAGACATGTGCGATCTCCTCGACCGGCTGGGGCGAGTTCTTCATCCGCGGCGCGGTGGCCCACGACGTGGCTGCACGCATGCGCTATGGCGGAGAATCCCTGTGGGACGCCTCCCGCGCCGTCATCCTGGGCACCCTGACCGACAAGGGCGGCACGGGCGGCCTGATCGCCCTCGATCGTGAGGGAAACGTATCCGCCCCTTTCAACACCGCGGGGATGTACCGTGGGTGGATCGACGCGGCCGGAAACGTCACGATTCACATCTTCCGCTGAATCGGCACCGAGCCGGTCGATGCAGCCATTGGCCCCGAGCCGACCCTCACCACCTCCGAACCGTGCAACTCGAATCTCCCTCCCTACGCGGTGCCCTGTCCAGCGCTCTCGTCGGTGCCTTCGTGATCGTGGGCTGCCAGTGCAGCGTGTCCGAGGACGAGGTCGAATCCACGGGCGCCGACCTCTCCAACCTGGGCTCCACCATCGAGTCCGCGGAGTGGGATGCGGACCGCCTCGATCAGCTGGCGGACCCGTCCTTGATGGACGCGGGCGAGGACATCCTGACGTTTCGCGGCCTCTCGTTGGCCAACTGCGACCACGAGGCGTTGATGAACAACCTCTATGCGTGGCCCGACGAGGTCCCGCCCGAGTTCGTCTACCCGCCGAACATCCTCGAGCTGGACGGCCAGGACCTGTCGCTCATCGGCTACCAGTTCCCCGTCGAGATGGAGGAGAAGACCCTGACGGTCTTCATGCTGGTCCGCGACCTGGCGTCGTGCTGCTTCGGCGGCTCGCCGGCCCCGGACGAGTGGGTCTACATCGAGGTCCCCAAGGACCTGGAGTGCGACTACTACCCGTACCAACCGGTGGTCGTCTCGGGGAAGATGCAGATCGTCCAGCCCCCCGGTGACGATCCGGACGGGGCCCAGGTCTACCGGATGAAGGCGACCGAGGTCCGGAAGTACTACTGAGGGCTGGCCGCGGCGCCTCCCGGCGTCATGGAGGCCCTGAATCCTCCGCTCGGGGACGGGAATCGGAGTTCGAGGCGATTTTCTGGCCTCCGATGCAGGTTCCTCCCTGCTGAACCCTGGCCCCCCCCGAACTCTCCTGGCATACTCCTCGGCTCGATCCGCCAGGACGGGTGCCGACCACGCGCCCACGTAGCCCCCAGTGGGCGGATCCAAGACCCCCTTCGACCTCACTCCCAGTCATGTCCCGAGTCTGTCAGATCACCAACCGCGGAACGCAGAGCGGCGGTTCCATCGCCCGACGCGGCCTCTCGAAGCAGTCCGGAGGCGTCGGCCTCCGCGTGACCGGAGTCACCAAGCGCAAGTTCAAGGTGAACGTGCAGAAGAAGCGCCTCTGGGTGCCCGAGATCGGTGAGTACGTCACTGTGAAGCTCTCGACGCGTGCGCTCAAGACGGTCAACAAGAAGGGTGCGTACCGCGTGCTCATCGACGCGGGCATTCTGAAGCCCAAGCGCACCTAGGGTGCGACAACCGAGCCGCAGCTGATCGGCCCCGGTCGTCCAGCCCTGGCTGCGACGCAATCCACACAACACGAGGCCCGTTCCGCGATGCGGAACGGGCCTCGTGACGTATCTGCAACCTAGCCGCGTTGTGGATTCGTTATCCTCGTGCGCAACGCCTGCTTCCAGCGGCGTGTTCGACACTCCATCTTCCAGACCATTCCGATGCTGCGACCCATTCTCCTCGTGACCCTCTTCTGTGGTGCGGCCTTCGCCGCGACGAAGACTCCGCTGACTGCGTTCTCCTTCGGGCCTGCCACCGCCACCGCGCCGGCCGCCACGAACGCACCCGCGTACTCCGCGCCGAGCGCATTCCACTGCCAGGTTCCCTGCGGGATCTACGGCGACCACATGCGCATCGAGATGATGCTCGAGGATGCCGCGACGATCGAGAAGGGCATGACGCAAGTCCTCGCGATGGAGCGGAGCGAGAACACGTCCTCGAACCAGATCGTGCGCTGGGTCATGACCAAGGAGTCGCACGCCCAGTCCATCCAGGATCAGGTCGCCCAGTACTGGCTGGCCCAACGCATCAAGACGCCCAAGGACGGCGCGTCGCCCGAGGACGCGACGAAGTACGCACGCCAACTGCAGTTGCTGCACGAGATCACGGTCACCGCGATGAAGTGCAAGCAGACGACCGAGGTCGAGCACGTGGCCCAGCTGCGCCAACTCGCCTCCAAGTTCGCCGCGACGTACTTCAGCGCCGAGGACATGGAACACCTGCGCTCGCACATGGGTGAAGCTCACGGGAACGACGCGTCTGCTCCGAAAGCGAAGGACGCTGATAGTCACTCCCATGATGAGAGTGGCGATCATTCTCACGAAGGTGACGGCGGACATGGTGGTGGCGGGCACTGAGCCTCCGCCAGCCTCCCTCGAGCCTCGGCATGCGACCGCTGATCCTCGGTAGTTCGTCCAAGTATCGGCGCGCCCTGCTGTCACGGCTGGGCGTGCCGTTCGCTTGTGCCTCGCCCGACGTGGACGAGCGCGCTGTTGCGGGTCCCGAGATTCCTCCGCGGGAGACCGCGATCCAACTGGCGCGGGCGAAGGCTCGCGCGGTGCTGGCCTTGAACCCGGACGCGGTCGTGATCGGCGGCGATCAGGTCTGTGCCCTGGGTGACCGGATCCTGCACAAACCGGGCGACGTCCCCACCACGGTCGAGCGGCTCATGGAGCTCACGGGTCGCACGCACGATCTGTGGACGGCCATCTGCATCGCGCACGAGGGAGGCGAGATCGATGTCCTCGATCACACGCGGCTGACGATGCGCGACCTCGATCGTCCGACGCTGGAGCGCTACGTCGCCGCCGATCATCCGGTCGGATGCGCCGGCGGCTACAAGCTCGAGGAACGCGGCGTCGCGCTGTTCGAACGCATCGAGACCGAGGATGCGACCGCGGTCGTCGGGATCCCGTTGCTCGCCCTGACGCGGGTGCTCAGTGGACTGGGCTACGCGATCCCGTAGGTGTGCGGGTGGTTGTGGAAGTAGCCCTGGGCGATGATGAGCCCGTGCTCCTCGCTCTTCGCGTAGGAGTGCTGGTCCCGCGTGACGGGAGCATCGTGTTGGAGCGCAATGGGCTCGCTGACTTGGGCCAGCGCGCAGGAGCGCGCTGGATTCCTATCTCTGGCCCCTCGCGAAGAATCGCGATGAGCTAGCGCCCCTGGACCATCGCCAGGAACTCGCGACGCGTGGAGGGGTTCTCGCGGAACGCGCCGGTCATGCGGCTGGTCACGGTCGCGGAGCCGCCCTTCTTCACACCGCGCATGGTCATGCACTGGTGTTCGGCCTCGATGACGACGGCGACGCCCTTGGGCTTCAGCACGCGGTCGATCGTGTCGGCGATCTGCACCGTGAGCTTCTCCTGGATCTGCAAACGGCGCGCGTAGATCTCGACGACACGGGCGAGCTTGGAGAGCCCCACGACACGGCGGTCCGGCAGGTAGGCCACGTGGGCGCGACCGAGGAACGGGACCATGTGGTGTTCGCAGTGCGACATCATCGGGATGTCCTTGACGATCACCATCTCGTCGTAGCCCTCGACCTCCTCGAACGTCTTCTGCAGCACGTCCTCGGGATCCTGGGTGTAGCCCTGGAAGAACTCCTCGAAGGCGCGCGTCACCCGGGCGGGCGTCTCGCGCAGACCCTCGCGATTCGGATCGTCGCCGGTCCAGGCGAGCAAGGTGCGCACGGCAGCCTCGACGGTCTTGCGGTCGGGACGGGGAACGGACACCTCGGGGGTGTCCGACGGGCTCGGCTCGAGCTCGCGGCTCGTCGGTCGAGGAATGCGATCGTGAATCATGGCGGAAAGACCCGTGCCCGAGCTTGGACGCCGAAAGTGGGCGCCGCGTTGGGGAGTCGCGGGGAATGCGACCCGTCGGGGGTGTCCGTGGGTGAGCACAGTCTAGGACCAATCCGGACCCGACTCGCGAGTTGGGCCCCGCGTTTTCGAATCGAGAACCGGAAACGTGACCCAGAACGGCCGCAGGGCCTGCGCAGTGCTTTCCAGGCGGTTTCGAGCACCAGCCTGGGAGTCGCCAAGCCTCCTTGGCTATCCTGCTCGCCCCTCCCGACCATGCCGCCATGACCATGCCGCCATAACTGAGCCGCAATGACTGTCCAGATCCACGATTCGCTCGCCCGCACGAAGCACCCGCTGAAGACCCTCAAGGAGGGCCACGTCGGGATGTACGTCTGCGGGCCGACCGTCTACGACGACAGCCACATCGGACACCTCATGGGTCCGGTCGTGTTCGACACGATCGCGCGCTGGTTGCTGGCCCGCGGCTACACGGTGCAGTTCGTCGTCAACATCACGGACATCGACGACAAGATCATCAACCGCGCGATCGAGACGGGCGAGGACTGGAACGCGATCTCGGTGCGCTACACCGAACAGTACTTCGATCACCTGCGCGCTCTGTCGGTCGACACGATCACGGACTTCCCGCGCTGCACGGACTACGTCGAACAGATGGTGACGTTCATCCAGGACCTGATCGACAAGGACATGGCGTACGTGGCCGCGGACGGCGTGTACTACCGCGTGCCGCGCCACGAGGGCTACGGCAAGCTGTCCGGTCGCAAGATCGAGGACATGCAGGCCGGGGCACGCGTGACGTCCGACTCCAGCCTCGAGCACCCCGCCGACTTCGCGCTGTGGAAGCTCGCGAAACCGGGCGAGCCCACGTGGGACAGTCCGTGGGGCGCGGGGCGGCCGGGTTGGCACATCGAGTGCTCGGTCATGTCGTCCGAACTGCTCGGTTCGGCCTACGACGTGCACGGCGGCGGCGACGATCTGAAGTTCCCCCACCACGAGAACGAGATCGCCCAGAGCGAGGCGCACGGCGACGACTTTGCCAGCCTGTGGATGCACCACGGACTCGTGCAGTACGAGGGCCGCAAGGTCGCCAAGTCCGATCCGCGCATGCAGGACGCGGCGTTCCGACTGCAGTTCCAGGCGCATTGGCTGCTGGACACGTACGGCGCGCCGGCGGTGCGCTACTTCCTGGTCAACACGCCCTATCGCCGCCCGGTCGACTTCGGCCCCACGTCGCTCGACGGTGCGCGCAAGGGGCTGCTGCGCCTCTACCGCCTCCTCGGCGAGCGCCTGGAGGTCCCGAACATCGCGACGTTGGACGAGATCCTGGCGCGCGACCTGTCACCGGAACTGGCTGCGCACCGCACGAAGTTCTGCGAGGCGATGGACGACGACTTCAACACCAGCATCGCGGTCGCCGAGTTGTTCACGATGGCCGGCGAGGCCAAGGCCCAGGAGGGCGACGCGCAAGCCGCGACGTTGGACCTGTTGCGCGACCTCGGCCGCACGATCGGGCTGCTCATGCCCGGCGACGCCGCCCAGGTGGCCAGCGCCGGCAGCGGCGAGGGTCCGGTCGAAGCCGTGCTGGACGCGTTGCTCGTCGTGCGCACGGCCGCCCGCGGGGCCAAGGACTTCGAGACCGGCGACGGCGTTCGCGACCTGCTCACCGGCAACGGCGTGCAGATCCTCGACGGTGCGGATGGCACGACCTGGGAGCTCGACGGACCCGCCGCCGACGGACTGGTGGGCAAGCTGGTCGATGGCGCGTTGGCGTTGCGGGCCTCGGCGCGCGAACGCAAGGCGTTCGCCACCTCCGACGGCATCCGCGATGGCCTGACGGCTGCGGGGATCACGATCCTCGACAGCGCCGACGGCACGACCTGGCAGATCTGAGGTCCAAGTATTGGGCTGCAGGTCCGACCGATCGGGCCCATCGCTCGAACCGGGAGTACCGCGTCAGTCACCTTCCTCCCGATAGG
>TARA_R110002096_G_scaffold165405_2_pt1 | contig 13214 bp, 17 predicted proteins | sample TARA_R110002096 | Tara Oceans TARA_R110002096 (sample SAMEA4397295) | marine metagenome | biome: Polar Biome; feature: [DCM] deep chlorophyll maximum layer (ENVO:01000326); material: water (ENVO:00002006), including particulate matter (ENVO:01000060) such as... | depth 35 m | reverse complement strand
CCAATGTTGTTTTTCCATACTAGTATTTACCTAATGTTATTTGCTCTTTTTTCTTATTGCTAATCTAGTTGTTTTACCAACTGCCTTAACACGTTTTTGTGATACTCTCATACCACTGTTAAAACTTGAACTAGTTCTAGTAAGTGTTCTACCACCTTTTCTGAAATAACTTGCGCCAGCTCTATGTCCACTACAATCACCTTTACAAGTACTGCCGCGATACTTCATTACGTTACACCTATATTACCAAAACTATCTACTGCAACATTAGGAAATCCTATTACTGTAATATTGGCAGTTGTCGCTGATGCAATTTTGCCCCAAGTATCTAAGTCGTAACTTATTACTTTAGGTGCTGTTTTAGTTGTGTCAGTTAACACTACTTCAAAATGGTGGGGTGCATCATATCTAATCCCCAATATATTTGAATATGTGTTGGAGATGGGCAATGTTGTTGCTGTTGCTCCTACACTTAAATTAAAAAATGTTTCTTGTATTGTGTTAAAGAATAATTCACTTTCAACACTTGTTAAACTTGCTGTTGCACTGCCATTTGTTACTGTAATTATAAAACGTACATAACGTGCTGATATGGCACCTAAACTAACTGTTGTCCAGTCAGTATTATTAGGACTTGTTTGTACTACTATTGCATGACTGCCATTGCTTACTGCAACTACTGTTGGATAAAATGTTCTGCTTACACCATTGTCAATTTCATCTGTTGTGTATATTAATGGTGCAAAGTCTGTACTTGCTCCACTTATAGTTGTTCCGTTACCTGTCCATTCATCAAAGTCAGCCCATGTTACACTACTGCTTGCCAGTTGTGCCCATGTATATGTTCTTGTACTTACTAATGCCATATTCTATTCCTTAAAAGCTCACAAAGGCTGTTGTTCTATAAACACTTAATGCGGCTGTGTGTGTTTTAATTGCACTTGGTATTGTATCGCCATTGTCTAGTGTTGCAAGTAATCTAAATGTATGTAATCTTCCATCTAGTTCACTGTTTACATCTACTAGGTAATTACTTCCGCTTCTTGCAAGTGTAGTTGGGTTTAGTGTTGTTCTACTAACATAAGTGTTTGTTACACCTGAAAGTTCTTGTAAGTCTATTCTATTAACTTGATCTATAAAACTATCTGCTATTACACAAGTCATTTGTAAACTTTCAGTTGCGAAACTAGGTCTATCATATGCGGCTGTTTGTGCAATACTTGTAATACTCATTGTAGCAGTACTACCTGATACTGTGTTAATTGGTAATGTTGGAACAGCACTTGTTGGGGGTGTTGTTACAGTAGGTAACCAACTTACAGTGCCTGCTCCACCTACTGTAATAGGTGTTTGTTGATATGTAATGTTTAGTGCTCCATTGCCCACATATCTTCTTTGTGTGTCTACACCATAAATTATGTTTGTATCACTGAATACATAATTACTTGCTTCATGTTCACTTGCTGTAAGATTAATTGTATAATCATTGTTAATCTTAATGCTGTTAATTCTATACTTTACAACATCAAAGCCTAGTGGTGCATATGTAACTGTAATAATATCACCTACTTCTGCTTCGTGTAGTTCTGCTGTTGTTGTTAATTCTATATGTTTGCGTTTACGACTTTGTCTTAATATTATACTTGCAATATCTGCCGCAATGTTTTTATTAATAATATGGTTAAACGCCATTTCTTTTGTTAAACGTCTACCATTGTCTTCTGCTAGGTAAGTTGTATCTTCTGTACTGTTTAAAGAAGGAAATATAACTTCATTTGTTTTCCATTCATTTGCTGGATCAACATATGTTATTTTAACTTGGTTAAAATGATCTCTTGTTCCGTTTGCTTGTAATTTAACTCCGCCTACAATTTCTCTTTGTGTTACTGCATATACAATAGTTGGACTTGTGCTTTGACTTGTGGTACCACCACCGTCCATTAGTTTAAGTTTAAACTGTCCTTGTACATAAGGCATACCACTTCTTGCATTTGCTAGAAATAATTTAACATTGTCTAATATTTGTCTGCTTGTTTTTATAACTGTATCACAAGTTAGAACAGGACCAGTTGCACCTGTTACATAAGTTACTTGTTCTGCATACCGTGATCTACTGTCTAAAAAACTTGGAAAGTTTATTCTAGCATTTACAAGTCCTTTACCATAACGTGGATTACGCATATAATCTAATAAACAATCTGCTGGATTGTTACTGTATATTTGTCCTGTTTCACTAGCGTATTCTACACTACCAGCAGTAGCGGCACTTTTAACTTTTTTACCTTTAATAACACATTTGATGTTTGGAATACCACTGTAAGGATTTGCATCTGCATCATCTTGGTCTTCAATTTTTTTCCATTCAAAACGGCAAGCAAGATAGGCTATGCCACTTAACTTGTGAGCACTAGTCCAGTCAGCACCACTTTCTGATAGTATGCTACTTGCACTTTGTCCATCTGTACCTGTAAACTTTTGAAAAGTAAATCTGCCATTGTATCTTGCATCTGTACTAATAATATCATTAATGTATATTTCATCAATGCTTTCAATTTCGCCTTCAGCAAGTACTAGTGCCATGTAAAGGTATTTGTTACGATCTCCATTTGTTGAAAGATACACAATAGTACCTCCAACCTTACGTTGTCCATATACTACTGGTATATGTTCTAGCATACCTGTTTTGTTTACAAGTATACCATCATTTTCTGCTTGTGCATTGTTTGTTACATTATAATCTGGTGTATCAAACATACCACCAAGTAAACTACCTGATAGTGCTCCTGCAACGGCACCTACTGCGGCTCCAATTGCGGCGGCTGTTAATACACTAGCGGCAACAAGTCCAACTGCCGCGGCTCCTGCCGCAACTGCTCCACCTACAATGGCTCCTACAATAATTGGTACTGGCATTTAAATTAATCTCCTATATGCGTCTGTTCCCATTTGATCAAAGCCAACACTACGAGCTACACTACCAAACTTACCTTTGTATTGTGCTCCATCGCCTATGTTCATGTCTACGCATTTATGTTTTTTAGCAAACTCTTCATGTGCTTGTATAAATTCTTCAAATATTCCTTGTTTGCGAAATGCAGGTTCAATGTAATTGTATGCTATGCTATAACGAAGTTGTTTACTCCAAACTATTGGTACTATAAACCCTATAGAATACCCTACTAGACCCTCTGTAACGCTCGCTACAAGCAAGTTAGCCTGTGGAGTAATAGTATACGCCCGCATATTATTAAACGTGCTTTCTAGGTCAAATTCAGTGTGTTCACTGAACCAATGTTCACTATAATAGTCCTTAGACATTTCTGCTAAGAATCTTAGATCATCTGTTTTTGCAGGTCTTATCATGCGTCTGGCTTTCCCCAACTAATATCGTCTGTTGTTAAAGCACTCCACTCCATACCTTTGTCTGCTGGGAAAACTGCTTGTTGGCTTGTTTCGTTTGTTCTTCTACCATTACTTCTTTCAAAGTCGTAGAATACACTTGCACTTGTAACACTTAATTGACTTGCACTACCTGTTTCATTAACAATGTAACTTTGTATCTCACCATCAAATAACATAACAGGACTTCCAATAAATGTAAAGTTCTTATCGTAAAATACTCTGTATATTACAACTCTTCTATCTACATAATCATTGTTGAAAAACAAATTAGTAATAGTTGAACTTGCACCACTTAGGTTCATGTTAACTTGATTTACTTTTGCTTCGCCTGTTTCTGTAATTGTATCAAAGGAAAGCATATTACCATTAGCGGCATATGTACCACTACTTGCAGTACTTGTACTTGTTACAATATCTATTGGACAGTTAGTTAATCTTAAAGGGTTGTAGCCACTACCTAAACTAGTAAAATGCAGTTCAACCAAGTCACTAAATTGTATAGCGTCTTTGGCTAATTCTGCTTTAATATCTGTGGATAAACCTCTTGGCATTAGATTGCCTCTCTAAATTCTATTTCATATCCTACAGTACTTGCTAGTCCCATGTTCCATTCTTGTTGGTCATTAACTAAAAATACTGTGAATAACATATCTTTATAAGCAAGTGTTTCAGCATTTGCTAAAGCACTAATTAGTGGAGGTTCAATAGTTAATGTTCCTGCACCACTGCTTAAACTAAAGTCTTCTACAACCATGTACACTTTTGTATGTCCACTAAATGTAACAAAGTCTCCTGCTTTTAAGGCATTGCTTAATGTTAAACTGCCTTGTGCTAGTGTTATTGTTGTATCACCTACTGCGTGGATACCATTTACTGTTACTGATTGTGTTGTTAACGCACCTTGCGTTGTTGAATATTCTGGAAGTGTTAATTGAAAAGATTCAGTTGCACCTTTTTGTTTTTTAACAAATGCGGCAATTGGTGCCCACTCACTTCTTTTCATTGTTGGTAAGTTAGCATCAATAGTCCAAAACTGTGTCATTTGACTTTTAACTTGTCTACGTCCACTTGTTGAGATAGTAACAATGTTTGGATCATTACTAGTAATATTTATGCTATTGAACTTTGGGCTTGTTGGAAATGTTCCTGACATTATACTGGGCTCCTTTCACCTTTTTGCGTTGCGGCGTCTCTTATTATATTAGTTATCACTGCTTTTCTGCTGACTAATAATTCATCAACTCCAGTTGCATCTATGGCGTTTATGTTAAATGTAACATTAACATCTTTGCCACTGCTCATGTTACGGTTTGGAATAATTGTACCTGTTTGGTTAGGCATAAACATCTCTGGTCCATTTTCACCTACAACATACGGTGTACCATTTTGTACTAGTCCACCTGTTTGTCTACCTTGATACTTTTGTCCTGCTATAGTGGCAATTTGTATTGCACCAGCGGCTCCTATAAGCCCTGCTACTGCTAGGTTGAATGGGAATGGTAATGCTAGTGCTCTAGTAACACCGTTAGCAGTATTCATTATTGCCATTGCAATATTGTAAGCCTTTTGTGCTTGGAATGCCGCTTTATTTTGTTTTGCTAGTTCACCTAATACTTCTAAACCTGCTTGTTTAGTAAAGTCCACCATTTGTTTGTCAGTCATATCCTTTAAGTCTAATAACTGGAATTGTCCTGACTTAAAGATATCAACTTGACCTTGCGTCTCTGCTTGTTGAATAGACGCCATCTTCTTTTGATGTTTAGTTTCTAATTGTTCTTTTAATTTTTGATAGTTTGTATCTAAATGTTGTCTACCTTCGTAGTATCTGTCTAGTATACTTAATTTGTCTTTGAATGCTGTTTGTTCAACAAGTTTCTCACTCATTAAACTTGCTTGTAAATCTTGGAATTGTTTTGCTAGTTTGTCTGCTTGTTTTTTAACTTCTGGATCTTCAGTTGCTGTTACGACTCTTTGATTCTTTAATTTAGTAAAACCATCTTGACTAGTTTTATTAACTTTAGCCATCATGCGTTCTGCTTCGTCCATTGCCGCACCAGTTGTAGTCCAAGCATTGCCTAGTTCAGCAATTAGAGGTACTGCTTGAACAATGTTTCCTGCTACTTCAATAACATCTTCTTTTATTTCTACGAATTTCTTGTGTAGGTTATCGCCTAGTTCACTTGCTAGTTCACTACTGCTTTTTTCTACTTCTTCCATTCCAGGAATAATTCTAGCAATAGCATTGTAAGCCTTTAAAATACCATCTGTAAATTTAAAGAATGCTGTTTTAATACCAACAATAATTGGATCTAATACACCACTTATGTAACTACCTAAATTACCTAATGCTCTACCTAATACATTTACAACTGCTTTTAATTGTGCAAACGTTTTACCTAATCCATTTTCAAATGAAAGGTAACCAAGTAAAGCAACAACTGCCGCCGCTAAGAATCCAATTGGGTTGGCTTTTACTGCTGTGTTTAAGGCAATCATTGCCACTTTGGCTTTGCCTAATGCTCCTGCTAGTCCACTTGCACCTGCCGCCACTGCCGCTGTTATAGCCGCCGCACCAAAGATGCTCATGTTGTTACTAACAAATTCTATTGTACTACCTAATGTTGTAAATGCTACTCCTAGTGCTTCACCAATTACTGTTGTTAATGCACTACTGTTGTCAAGCATTGTTGTAACTTGTGTAATTAGACCACCTAATGCTGGAGCCATTGCACCACCAATGTTAGCCGCGGCATTAGTTAACCCAATGCTAAAGTTACTCATTAGTGTTGATAAGTTTGCTAATCTGGCTTCTGTACTACCACCAAATCTTTCATTAATACTTTCGCTTAATGCCGCAAGTATTTTAGCACTACCTTCTGCTGTTTTACCTACTTCACTTATTTCCAGTCTAGATAAGCCTAACTTCTCGTTAAGCATATCAAATACTGGTAGGCCCTTATCCGCTAATCTGTTTAAATCTTCTAGTCCAAGTCCACCTGCAGTATTTCTACTAAACAAGTCTGTAATTGCTGTTAATGATCCAATTTGATCAGTTGTAACAGCCGCCGCATCTGTGAATGTTTTTAATAGTTCTTCAGTTGGTTGGATACCTGCACTACCAAGTTTAATAAATGTAGTAGATAAGTCTTCAACACCAAACTGTGTTTTAGTTGATAACTTTTGTATGTCTTTAAATGCTTGTGCACCTAATTTAGTACTACCGTATACACTTGCTAGTGAGGTTTCTAAGTCTTGAAACTTAGCAGTAGTTTTAACAATACTGGTTATAGTTGCCGCAGATACTAAAGCACCTAATGCCGCTGTAGCCTTACTAATGCCCTTGTCAAATTCTCTTGTGTCTAGTTTTACCTTGACTGTTTGTACACTACTTGCCATGTTTCTTTAACTCCTGTTGTTCTATTTGGAAATAAGCAAGCCAGATAAAAACTTCTGCTGTACTCATCTCTGACACTTGGGAAAGCGTCATTTTTAATTCACGACCCAGTCTACATAGAATCAATAGATCAGGATCGCTCCTTAGTTTTTTGCTGTTTCTTCCAAATCGTAATTATTGTCTGCCGCGGAGTTTAATGCTGTTGCAATCTTAACTAATACTTCTGGATCACATTCATTTAACAAGTACATTCTCTCTGCTGGTTGAAACATTTTCTTACCATCTTTTGTTCTTGCTTTAGTAATAATAGTTTCTACTAGTGCTTCAACTACTTTACCACTTGCGTGAAGTTGCATAACTTTACTTTGTTCTGCAAATGTCTGAATTTGTTTGTAATAAACTGTAGTATCCCATTCTTCAACGTGGATTGACTGCATATCTGCGTCACTACGGTTTTTAAAGTGCTCTACTGCTTTCGCTAGTACTGGATTTTTCATTTGTGTCATAATCGTTTGTTCCTTGTGATTGTTTGAACTACTTGGATTTGTAGTTTCGTTCTATGTAAGATATTGCTGGTTTAGTAATACCTTTTGGTGCTTGTTTACTGCCACGCATACCCCTGGATGTCATATGCCTGCCTTTATCTAATATTCCAATGTATGGAACATCATTTTTAATGACGTAGCCGCCAATTGCTTTACTAGGTGCAACCCAACCTCGTTTGGCATTACCTGTATCAACAGGAGTTCTGCCTTGAACTTCTTCTCTTAAAGCGCCAGCAAGGTCTTTAGCATTTTTTGCCAAAGCCTTGCTTAACGTTCGTTTAATGCCAGGGCCAACTAACTTATAATCAATTTTAACTGCCATTATACTAGTACTACTAGCTCGCTATTGATGAGCTTAATGTTCCAGTACCTTGGAAAGTTAAACTTCCTGTTACTGTTCCATCAAAACTCGCAGTGTAACTAGCACCAGTGATGATCGCTGAACCGCTATATTTGATGTTACCTGATCCAGATGTTTCTGGGTATAACTCAAATAAAACTGCACTACCGTCTGCACTTGCAACATCTAATGCCGCGATTGTGTCAAACTGTGGTGCTTCAGCGCCACCTTCTAGAATAAAGTCTGCTGAACCAGAAAAACCATGCATTGTTGAAATGTATGTTCTGCCAGTAGCCCCCATTGCTGAAGTTTCTGCTGTATCTTGTGTTGTGTCTAGTGTGTAACTTGTTAATGCCGCTACTCCTGCCGCACCAAATTCCATAACACCTAGATTTCCTCTAATTGCCGCCATTGTCGTTCTCCTCTAAATTAGTTGGCTTGTGTGAAACAAGTTCCTCAACCGTCTCAACCTTATGTTTATTATCTTTCTTCTTAGAAGGGCTTTTTTTGGATTCACCATCCTTAGTCCATCCTGAATTAAGATAGTTGTTTACTTTGTCTTCTGACCACTGGTCAGTGTCGTAAGTTTTACTTCCGTTTGTAATTTTCATTACGCCTCTCCTCGTTGGTAGATATATTCAATTTCAAAATTAAGAGTAATTAAACCAAACCGTTTATCAATAGTTTGATCTACTTCCAATGTTGAAAGTCTTGTATCGTAAGCCACACCACCCCTTGATCTATCTACTTCCAAGACTGCTTCAATTCTTTCAGCAATGTCGTTGAGCTGTAAATCAATATTAGCACCAGTGACATAACACTGACACACAACATTAAGAATAGCGTCGCGATTGCCGTTAGCACCCTGCATAGTGTGTTCAGTACGATTTTCATCGCCTGTTCTAACCACGACTGCGGGGAATTGTTGTCTTGCAATATTTTCAAGGTCTAGTTGCTCTCTCGTTACAAATATAGGTTTAGGGTCAGTTTGATCACCTAGTAAAGCAACGATATTGTTTGTGATATCATTTCTTATACTCATTATCTAACTAACCTTTGTGCTGGTTGTATTACTTGTTCGCTGTCTTCAAATGAACCATCATTATCAAAATCGTAGAATAGGCTTCTTTTTGCTTGATCAAACTCCTCATCAAATGCATTCTTATAGAATACTATTTGTGTTTGGAAACTATCTCCTTCTACCGCCCACATAGTAAGTTTTGGAAGAACATATTTTTGTAAACAATAATAAACTGCACTACGAGTTAATTGACTGTCCTTTAGTTTGGTACTGTCCATTCTATCCTGTCTATTACGACCAGGAATAGTAGGCCACCACTCAATCCTCAGGAGCCTAATAATATCTTCGTCTGTTTTAGCAATCATGTTTGAAAAGTCTTGTATACCATACTCGTGTAAGTCTGGAAAGTATTCAATCATGTCGTTTTCAGTAAAAAATGCCATTATTTAATCTCCTTTTTAAGATTGTTAATGGGGGAAATAAATCCCCCACTAAAACTAATTTGATTAAGCCGCGTTTTCAATAATTACGCCACGAGAAGCATCAATCATTAATGCACCTTGTGCCATAGAAGCAACAACGTCAAAACCAACTGCCTCAGGTCTACGAGCAACTTCAACGTTAACTCCACCTTGAGAAGCCATTTTAACTGCGTCTGCAGAGAAAATTGCACAAGCAGGATTTTTACCTGTAGTACCCATGTCAGTGTCGTTTAAGTATGATGAAACATACATTTCAACACCAGCGATAGTTCCAAAGAAACCATTTCTCATTGCTGTGTTTTGGAATTCGCCACCTGCAAATGCAGTTGAACCAATTGCCGTTAGTAAGTTTGCGTATTGGTTAGTACCTACGATACCAAACAATTTGCCAGTTTCACCATTACCACGAATTGTTCCCACTGCTGTGAAAACATCTGCTAAAGTGATAGCCGCTGCCGCCATTTCTTGACCAGTTAGTGTAGCGAATTGTGTAGTAACTGATTTATCTACTGCTTTCGCAATAGCGTTACCCATAATTCTACCCATGTCTGCTGTATCAATTCCACCTAGGTCTCTTAATACTGTTCTTGCCGCGTGTAATTCTAAAGCGATTGTTTTCGCGATATCACTTGGTAAAACTGTATCAAAGTCTTGTGGATCTGTTCCAGTACCTTCACTACTAATTGTAGTTGCAGTTACTGAACCCATTAATGGGACTTGTGCAGAGGCAGAGCCTGCTGGTACGTTAATATTAGGTACGATAAGACCTGGTAAGTATAGACTGTTCTCTTGTGCCGCGTATACTGTAGCGGCTTTTACTGGAACAACCATTGCGTCCAAGTTTAAACCTGAACCGTATGCTGAATTTGCCATGTTATAATTCTCCTTTTAAAAGATTGTTAGGCTGTTAAGTTATTATAGTGTGCCAAGTCTTTTGGCGTCACCATATATTTTACGATGATCTGGATTATTCATATCCAAATCTGCCAAATTAATTTTAGTACCATTTGCAGGTGCTAAATTACTTTGACTACTTGTGCCACCTGGAGTTGCGGCTTTAAAATGTGGATTTGTAGTTAAGAATTCACTTACTAGTAATTCAACATTCATAGGATTACCATCTTCAGTATAACGAGGTTGTCCATTTGTATCTAGGACCTCTGCGTTACCATCATCTCCTAATCTAATCTGGCTGTGTAATAACTGCACTACTTGTGCGGCATTAATTGCTCCAGACTTATTAGCGGCGCTTAAAACTGCACCATCAACCTTAACACTGTGAAGTTCACTGCGTAATTGGTTAATTGCTTCGTCTTTCTTTGAAACTGTGTCTTTAAGTACACTTTCAAATTCGCCTCTGGCTTTCTTAGCCTCCAGTTTTTTTGACTCTTCAACACTAATCATTTCTTTATAGTGTTCTGGGTCAACACCCGCATATCGCTTTTCCAACGCTCTTCGTTGTTTAGCCAAACGGTCTTCTATAATTTTATCCAATTGATCTTGTGAGAACGTAGGAGTAATTATTTCTTCTTGTGCCTGAGTTTCTGTATTTTCTACAGCGGCTTCAGTAGCCTCAACCTGAGTATTATCAGTCATGTAAGTTTCCTTTATTGTATTACTTGTATTTAGTCTTTTGCAAAGTAATCGTGTGCTTTGAGGTTCGTGTGATGTTTAAACCCGTCTGCTATAAGTGTTTGTTGGAAACTTATAGAGCAGTTGCTCACAAATAACAATTTGCAGTTCGTTAGTTGACTTCGTATAGCGTTGTATATGCGTGGTGCACTACTGCTACCTAGTCTTACTGTATCATATACACTCCAATCAATAGTATTTGCTACTATATGGGCGTTGTGTATATCACACTGTAATTCTTTAAATGAATGCTTGTCAACATCTTTGTTAACTACATTTAAGTTCTTGATATTAGTTTTAGCCATTGTCATACATTCTGGGTTACACTCTACAGTCATTACTGTTTCATGATTATATGCTAATAAATGACTACTGACACCATGTGTACTGCACCAATCAATAGCATGAGTACCACTATGTTTGCGTAGGCTACTGCCTGTTACATTTAACATTATGTTACTCATTTCCCATTCACTAGTATCGTGCGTTGTTTCACGTTTATCAAACTGCCACGTGCTAGGGTATAACGCTTCTTTTACATTATTAAAGTAAGTTGTTTTCTTAACCAACACAACTTTCTTTCGTGCTACATAATTCTTATTACGTTCTTGCCAATATTCTTTATCAGCCTCACAATAATAAGGACCTGCAGTCTGACGTGTTCTAGTCTTCATCATGGACAGTGCTTTATTGGTGATCATCCTAGCCCTCAGTTTGCTCTAGGTTGTCATTGTTAGTATCAAGTAGTGCCTGCTTTGCAACATCAATATCTGCTTGTGATATTTCAGGATGTAAGTCCAACATTTGTTGATCTGTTAGTCCGTCCATAATCATAGTTTGGATATGTGCTGTTCTATTAGCAGGTGTTGTAGTCATATGGTTTGCAGGATCTACTGCACCATATATGTTGTCATTGATGTCTTGTAATGTATCTGCATCATCAACAATGGCACTAGCAATGCTAGACTCCATATATTGAACAAGTGCAGGATTACTAACACCAATTTCTTTTGCAAGTTTAAGATTCTCAAGATCCTGTGTTCTATCTCTTGTATCAAAACTATCAGGATAGATGACTTCTCCGTCCCATGCTGTACCTTCCCAAAGGCACCATAAACGCCAGATTTGTTCCTCTGCCAGAGCCAAGTTACTTGCTTTGTCTGATAACAAACTAGCAAGTGCCTTTTGTTCAATAAGCATTGCAACACCAGAACGTGCAGACTTTTGTCCGCTTACACTATCTAAGTGTGTCATTTTGTCTATTGCTTGTGCTTTAGTATTGATGGTCTCTAGTAGTGTAGAAATATTCTGTCCACTAGGCGTTAATAGGAAAGGTTTCAAATCACCAGGCATGTCGCTAGGCATTGTAATAATTGCGCCTGCGCCTGCACTTGCTTCTGTGTCTAATGTTTTAACAAGTGTTGGGTGGTTTGATAGTTTAACAAGTTGATTAATCTCTGAGTAATCACTGTATATGCTTCTTTGTATGTCTGAAATGTCTGCAAGGTCACTAATACCTATGTTTGGACTCCAAGTTCTATTATTGTATAACACAACCACAGGTATTTCACCTAATGTGTTAACATACTCATCTGTTATTGTTGCGTTTGTTTCGCCACGAGTGTATTTGAACTTGTAAATTACATCTGGAGTCATTATCTTACCGTATATGGTGTAATCGCCAGGAGTATCATGATGTACAGTACGCTCAATGACTTTCATATAGTTCATTTGCATTTTACCGTTTGACATACGTTCGTATTGCCAATCTACAACATTCTCAGGTGAGATTAAACTAATATAAGGTCTAATGCCTTGACTTAATTCATCTGCTCTAGTACCAGCATTGCTTTCAGGTTTGTCTACAACAATATATACTGCTCCGTATATACTTGCCCACTTGCCTGCTTCACGTATGAAGTTATCAAAACTTCTGCCGTCTAGGTCTGCGTCTTTTAAAAATGGTTTTAGGTTTGGATTGTTTTCAATTGAGCCATAATCTCTCTCAATGTTTGCACCGTAAATAAATGAACTATAACTGTCCACTGTTCTACGGCAATGATTCTCTAATGGAGTTTCATCTAAGCGTTGTTGATATTCACCGCTTGTTTCTAATTGGTATTGAAATAGGTATTCCCCATTTCTGTAACTAGCACCACCCTGGTAACTATCGCTATATAACCTCCAACGGGCTATATTTGCATTATAGTTAGGATGTCTTGCCTCAATTTGTTCTCTTGTATACATAATAATTGTCCTTACTGTTATTTACCCAAATCGTTTCAGAGGTGGAGCATTCATGGCCCATCTCGTTGGTTCAACCCGTGTGGTTTGTATTTTTGTAATAGGATATAGGTATTCTACCATATAACCTAACGCATCAGGCATATGATCTATG